>Ga0265798_10004230_pt1 | contig 19964 bp, 25 predicted proteins | sample P3T30metagenome_FD_192430 | JGI IMG/M metagenome (GOLD analysis project Ga0265798, IMG submission 192430) | Plant litter microbial communities from East Loma Ridge, Irvine, California - P3 T30 | ecosystem: Environmental > Terrestrial > Plant litter > Unclassified | place: USA: California... | reverse complement strand
GCTGCGGAGCGACGCCATGGCGCCGAGTGCCCAGGAGTGGTGCATGTGGATGTCGTGCCCGTTGTCGATGTCGTAGCCGATCATCGCGCAGATATGCCCGCGGACTTGCTCGAGCTTCTCACTAGCGTAGCCGTCATCCTCGGGAAGCTTGGCTTCCATATCCCGGACCAGAATGGTACTAGCAGCAAAAAGGGCGGCGCGGTCGAAGTCGCTGGCGGCATCCCGGGCGATGCTGATGTGGTGATCAAGAAGGTCAAGGGCGAGCTCGATGCTGTTCATGGGGTGACCTCAGAAAAAGTTGTTGGACGGACATTGTCCCACGACCAATCGCTGGTCGATTCATTGATGCTACAGGCGTTCGACCCATCTCTCCGCCGTGAACCCCGTAGCGCCCCGTACAAGGCAGGCGCACGCGCCTATCTTGCTTTCTGTCTGTCTGGGACCAGCCGTGCAGCCGATTACGTCTACGAGCCAGGTAGCGAAGCATCCGATGCCTATAACGCTGGCATTGACGAAGGTCGCTCCATCTGGACACGCCATCAAGCCAAGGCCGCGCAATGATCACCGTCGCCACACTTCGCACGGCTATCGCTCGCTGCGTCGCACAGGCCAGCCAAGACGCCCCAACCGACGCTGACATGCGCACCGCCTCGTTCGTGGCGCGCCTGTCCGGCAGCATGGAATCTCTCGGCGACCACGAGCTCGACGCGATGATCTGGGGCCTGCTCGACATGCCGCCAGGTGCGCCGCGCGCCGAGTCGGTAATGCAGATGCCAATCATCGGGATGGCCTGACATGGGCTTCCTTTCCCTCTATCGCTACTACCGCTTCCTTGGCAAGCCACGCCTCCTGGCCGCTCGTCTGGCACACCACCACCGGATGCCCAGGAGCTGACCATGCGACGCATCTCGCCAGACCGGGCATCCCTCGAAATTGCGCACCGCGCGCTTCATACGGATGCCCGACTGGACGAGATGCTGAAACACCCGGCCCTCAAGATCATCTTGGAGGCTCTCGCCCGCCGGCACATGCAGCGCCGCGCGCGGATCGATGTGAAGAAGCTGCAGGCCAACGATAGAGACAACTAGAAATGAACGAACAAGTACGTGTAATTGCCAATGATGGCTCGATCGAAACGATCAAACCAGGCAGCGAACTGTTGGTCTGTGCCCGCTCAGGGGCAGCGTCATTGCGGGAGGTCGCCGCTGTCGATTTGGAAGTCGGCGAGTGGGTTTGGATGGCCGGCGGGGGTGTTTGCAACCAAGAAGTCGCGGAGCGTGCAGGCTTGGCCGATGTCCAATGCTATGGACAGCCAGCCGAGTCCGAGATCACGGATAAGTAATTGAATGTATTCGTCTGACAACGTGCGCACGGCAAAGCCCTCTGCCTTCTCGGCAGTGTCGAGATCATCAGAAATCGGAGCATTTGGTACAGCTGGAAACATACGAGCTCGGACTCTTGCGAGTTCCGCGATCAGGTCTTGCAGAGCATCGGCCGTTAGATCGCCATCGATCGATAGATGCACGGTTCGCTTGTCTTCACTCAGATTCATAGGTTCTCACAGTTTGGCAAATACCGATTCTTACACAACTTATTGTCAACAATCTAAACATATGAGCAAGCTCGATAATTTCGTTTCCCTCAAGGTCGCAGCCGAGAAGAAGATTCACGGCGACGACGTGTCGAAGGTGACTTCGTTTGCCGTCGCCCCACACCTGTTGGAGATCGAGGAAGGCTTCAACGCCCGCCCGCTGAACCCGGACCACGTAGCCGAGATGTCGCTGGCCATGCGCAATGGCGCCACGTTCCCGCCGCTCGAGGTACGCGTTGACGACGGCCACATCCTGATCGTTGACGGCCACCATCGCCACGCTGCCGCGATCAAAGCGATTGCTGAGGGCTTCGAGATTAAGGCACTGGACTGCCGCCACTTCCGTGGCAACGATGCAGACCGCGTCGCGCACATGCTCAACAGCGCATCCGGGCTGGCACTCACGCCGCTACAGCTCGGCGTGCAGTATCGCAAGCTGATTGGCTTCGGCTGGACTGAACCACAGATCGCGAACCGTCGCGGCAAGTCGGTCCAGCACGTCAAGGACATGGCCCAGCTGGCCGAGGCCAACAGCGACGTGCACCAAGCAGTGAACGCGGGCCTGATCTCCGGCACCGCTGCGCTCAAGATGGTTAAGCAGCATGGCACCAAGGCCGGCGCAGTCATCCAGGAAGGCGTGGCGCAGGCCAAGGCTGAGGGCAAGGAGAAAGTTACTCTGCGCGCACTGGCACGCCGCTCCAGCCCCAAGGTGACAGACAAGCAGATCGTCGACTGGATGGTTGAGAACATTAAGTTCAGCCAGGCATACATCAGTGACAAGGCGCGCTACTACGAGCTCGACCTCTCCGTGCCCCACGGGGCAACAGACAGTGACGATCTCCGCACCCTGATCGCCAACGCAATTTCCCACAGCACCACCACCTGAAAGGACAACCATGAATCGCAAGAACATCGTCCCCGGCTCGCCCGTCACCTTCGACAGCGAAGCAGGCCCACAAAGCGGCACCGTCATCGAATTGAAGACGGACATTGGCAACAGCGCCCGCATCGCGTTCGTACGCGTCAGTGGCACTCTTGACGGCGCACCGTGGCGCGTCCCGGTCAACGAGCTGCAACACGTGGAGGCAGCGTAACCATGACTTCGACCGCCATCTCCACAACGCTGGTTCGCCTCGGACATGCCCACCTCGACGCAGTGGAGACGGCAACACGTCCTTCGAGCAAATCGCACCGCGACGCCGCGCGATTGTTCCGCAAGCACATCGAGATGGTCACCAATGCGGTGGCTCTCCTCGAGCAAGAGCGCGAGAGAGCCTGGACGCCAGTCGATGAGCGATTACCCGACAACGACCTATTAGTACTTATTGCGGTGAACGATGACGATACATGGACTGGTTATCACATCAACGGAGCTTGGCGATATTCGGACGGATTCCCGATCGAAAAAGAACGCGTAACGCACTGGATGCCGATGCCAACGCCACCGGTCGCGAGCCCAACGTGAGTAGCTGGGGAACCCCGAGCCGGATCAGCTCCGACCTTTACCGCGAGCGCACGGCGGCGACACCGCCTGTCTCGCTGCGACGCCATCGGTGCGCGTGCGGGAAGGTCGTCACGGCCAAGCAGCTGAGGCAGTACGGCGCGTGCGCCGCGTGCGTACTGTGCACGCCAAGCCAGGCGAAGGAATCACGGTGACGGGACCTGTACCGAACAACCAGGACGAGCCGAACGATGTCGAGCGATACCGGCATCACCTGCTCCTGCTTAAGTCCATGCACTGCTGCCGGCCAGTGGTCTACCAAGGCTTGAACCAATACATTACCTGCCTGACTGCGAACCGCGACGGCGGGCGCATCTCGATGACGGTCTACCTGGCCGGCAAGCAGGACGCTATCGACAGCAGCCAGATCCAAATTCAACACGCAGCCCAAGAACGGAAGACAGCATGACGAAACAATCAGCCAATACGCTGCAGCAGTCGCTGCGCGCGCTAATCGCAGACGACGCGTACGCCGCAGGGTTCCAGACGGTGGGGCAGTACCGCGCGGCCCTACTGCAGCAAGCCGATGTCGACGCAAAGGACGCTGCGCGCTATCGCTGGTTAAGAGACAAGAGCGAGCCTGGAATCTGCGCCTTCTACATGTCTGTTGGGCAGGCGTTCCAGGACGTCAAGTTCGCGCGGGAGACGGTGGACGCAGGTATAGACGCAGCGCGTGCCGCCCAGCTCATCGGTGGCCAGGGAGAAGATGCATGAATACCGCTATCAACGCAGGAGGCGCGCCTATGCACAACGACAGCGACCTGATCGCCCGACTCGCCGCCGAGCTGGCAAAGCAGCTCAGGCCGGCACTGCCGATCGAAATCGACTTGTGGGACATCGCAACCATCGCAACGTATCTCAAGCGCAGCGAGTCAGTTGTGCGAGAGCGCATGGCCTGCCTGCCCGACTTCCCTAAAGCGATCCGGTTGCCATCGACACGCTCGGTGCGTGGTCAGGCGCTGTATCGGGCCAAGGAAGTGATACAGTGGGCAGCAAGGTATCAAGACAAAAACTGAGCTATCGACAGGCAATTTTGTTCGTTGTGGAGGGTCAACAACTTGCCACTTAAGGCCACTTAACACTTGCGATGCCAAGAGTTCTGCTACAATGTCCTTCTTGCCTCCCTACGCAGCCTTGCGAACCGGTGCAAGTTGTAGTAGCTGCGAACTCTGTTACATCATCGCGGCTACACAAATATTAAAGTTGGTATAAAGTGAACCTTAGCAGCAAGTCGGCTTACTAACCTAACCATCATTGGAGGATTACATGAACTTCATCAAACAAGAAGGTATCGGTGGCGCTTAAGCACTGTATGCTATGGTTAAGGCCCAGCCGTTTGCTGGGCTTTTTCTATTTCAGCCAGCTGTTTTTGCTTCTTACACTTGTGTGGTGGGATAAGTGGGGAAGAGGATGGTTGATTCTTGGCTTCCCTAGCCCAGACGTTACATTAGATAATTGGTTGTTTCTTGCCGGCATAGAAGCAGCTGTCGCTGGATGGGTCGTTACGTCATTCATGACTTTTCGAAACTCGATCAAACAGCACACCATCAATACACTTCTACAGACACGACTTTCGGCAACCTACATGGCCGAAGCAAACGTGATCAACAGAAATCTTTTCCCTCCTACGCTTCAAAATCTCACTCCGCTTCCTATAGATTTTTTTCACGATGAAAAAAATGCGGATACTGTAAGAGCGGTCAATTACCTGATCAACTACTTCGAATTCATCTCAGTTGCCATACGGCACGGAGACCTCGACGCGAACGTTGTGAAGAACACGCTTCGAGGAATTCTGTTCAACTTTTATAACCGCGTCGAGTTGTACATAAAGTATCAACGCGGTGAGGATGAGTACGGAGTTGATCAGCCAAATCATGTTGAACACTACATTTGGCTAGTGAAAAAGTGGAAAAAACAGAAGGCAAAAGAAGAGCAGAAGAGAAAGAAGCAGCGCGACATTACGCTTCTTAAACGGCAAGCTGCCGGGATCACACTTTCTACCAAGCCAAGCCCACTAGGGATGGTGCCCATGGCAAAGCCGAACCAAGAGGCTAAGTTGCCAGTTGTGAAGAAGATCGTGGATTGCGAAGCGCTACTTATTGCTGGAGCACTCGGCACCGCGTTTGGTGCAATGGGGAGCTATATCATTGCCAAGAAAGTTACGCGATCGACGATGGCGCGCAAAAGTCTGAAATAAAATAAGCTACTCATTTATTACGCAATGATCTCGTAAGCCTCTGATTTATATAGGGATCAGATTCCGGCCGGAGGCACCAAACCCATGAAGCATACTGTCTTATCCCAGCTCAAAACCCGTAACCTCCCTAAGGAGAACGGGTTTTTTGCTGTCTCATCTCATCTCATCTCGTCAAGGCGCACCTCGACAAGATACCGTGATTTTTCACGGTATCGTGCGAACTGTCGCTGTGGTGACTGAGATGCGCCTGGCGGTGTTCTTGGGTGGTCGCGCGTGGGTAGCCAACCTCGTAGCCGTCCAGTGCCTCCAAGGCCGTGTACGGCCCCTCCTAAAGTGTCCTCGCGCGCATGAAGGGAATTTCCAATCGCTGTACTACCGCAACGGCGAATTGGCGTGCCGGCATTGTCACGACCTACGGTATAGGTCCAACATTGCTGCCACTGAAATCGATCGCGCTAGACTCAAGCGTATGAAGCTTCTTACTTTACTTGGCGGTGAGCCAGGAAGTCTAGTTCCTCCTCGTCGGGGCGGGGCATCGCGCAAGCTGTACGGCAAGCTGGTCTGTTCATACAGCATACTGACCAGCTTGCACTATGATGACCTCAAAACTACCGTACACAAGCGTGTGCAGGTAGATTAAATGTGGCCTTCGGACATCCGCGCATCACTAGCGACGAAAGCCACGCCATCTTTATGACCAATACTTAAAACATCTCTATTGAGCGGCCAAACCTTGCACATAATTTCTTGCAGAATCAGAATATTGCTTAAGGTTAACTGACATGAACGAAACTCCGACTATCTCGCCAAGCAAATTGGGATCCAAGTAATACATTTCGCCCTTTAAGTATATAATCTTGTCCGCCTTTAATTTTGCAAGCAATGCTTCACCAGTTTTGCCCTTCAACATCCTGGTGTGTTCGATTTTTCCTTTGAAACGAGCCAAAGCGCCTTTGCTGTGCGACCTAAATGCCATAGCAAACCTGCGCAGAGCACGCAGGGCATCTGCTGTACCCTCATCCTCGTCTTCTGAATCTGTAGAATTAAAATGGTTCCAAGGATAAGCCGCTGATCCAGGCCAAGAGACCCGCAATTGTGCGTCGCTGCGGATTACTGGTGCTTGCAGAGAGGGGGCATGCCAGACTTCCTGGGAATCCAAAGCCACCAGCTTTGAGGTCGAATTAGGACCTTCCGCCTTCACTGCAAGTTGTGTACAAGAAAAAATAAGTTTTCTTACGTTGACTGAAACAGGAGCGATCAGCTCTAGCTGATCTCCACCTCCAATTTCTAAGTCTGTATCTGGAGCGTCGACAAATACTCCAGCAATACTACGTCCAAGACGTATTGTCCCGGTAGCTGGTGCAACAAATTCAATTCTAGTATGAGTTTCGTCGAGACGCGATATCATAAACTCTACGCTTAGCGTCCCGGCCAAGTCGCCCTCATCAATACTCAAACTTACGGATTCATCTGGTTTTGCTCTAGCAAGTATCGACTCGAACAACAATCCAATGTGTTCAGCTCGAATATCGCTAACATGGCCTGACACTTCACGATAAAAATCGTAGAGGAACGGATTTGGAGTATGCTGTGAATCATTAGCGTAACTCTCAGCACTATCGATCAGTTCGGGCCGCTTACTGTGAAGAGCTGCTGCATGAATGCATGCTGCGAAAACGGCGCTGGAAGGGTTATAGCTACCTCCGTCTAAAAAAGGATGCTGTGGCAACAGATTTTGAACTGCTTCCTCATAGACTTTTATTTGATTTTGTTTAAGTATGGCCGGCGGTGGAGGTGCAGTTAACTCATAAATACGGCAAGCCAAACGTTCGAGTTGCTCCTCCTGCTCGTAAATCGGGCCGGATACTGGACCGTTGACTTGTGCAACTTGTGCTGCAAGTTTACCCGTTTCTCGGGCAAGGATTTCTTCGGTCAGATTAAGCAATACGCGGCCGTTCAAAATTCGTTCAACCTGAGCATCGATTTTAGCGACGTTGTCCTCTGACGCAATAACTTTTGCCACAGCATGCAAAACAGGCGCATACCCGACAAATCGATTTCCATCCTGAGCTGACAAGCTGCCAATTCCTTGAACGACCTTATTTATTACGGCTTTATAAACGCTATCATGCGTCACGAGAAGTGCTGACAAAGCCGGGTATTGCAACCCTCCAGTGGAGGTTTTCTGTTTTGATAATTTCTTTAACTGTGAAAAAACGAAACTTTCAGCCTCTTCTTGCGAAAAAAGCTCGATATCAAATATTGGAGGATTGACACCACAATTTTCCGATAGGATTAACCATGCTTCTTCAATTATCCTAACACGGCCAAGAATAACAATTGGAAAGCCTCCCTGCCTCGCAACTTTTGCAACATCATCAATAAACGCTTCAAATCCTGCCTGAGTAACCCGTAACCTTGCTTCATCCAATGCATCTATAACAACTGCTGTCGTTTTATTGACCCAGCTTTGATAAAGGCTACTATGGACCAGTCCGCCTGCTAAATATGTGCCACCAACAGCCGCAGCCGAGGCTAAATCAACGTAGACAGCTCCTGTCGCAGCGCAAACCTGTTTGGCTAGAGCAGATTTGCCGACAGCTCCAGGCGCAGCGATTAGCCACACCGGCTGGTTTAAGTCACTGTGCTCTTCTCTCAACGACAACCTTGCAGAAGTGTAAGCCTCGTCGATGGGAAGCGTCCCATTCCACCCCGGCAACGGTGTAATCGGCGCTGCCACTATGCTGTGGAATCGAGTTTGCCAAAAGTCTTGGATTGAGTAGCTCATGGTTTCCTTATTTTATTGGACGACAACAACGTTGAGCTTAAACTCAAAAAAGATGTCATACAAGTAAAACTAAGTGTTGATTAATGACCGTTTTCCAACGGCCATCAACACCCTACCATTTGCGTGTTGAAAAATTAGCCTTTAAATATTTCAACATGTTGATATATATTGATTCCGTTTTCCAACATTTCATCGGAGCGGATTATGGCGGTTTTTGGGTACGGGCGGGTTTCTACGGTGGAGCAGACCGCCGACAACCAGCGACTTGAAATCGAGCGGGCGGGGTATGCCGTCGAATACTGGTACGCCGACACTGTCAGCGGCAAGGCCCACGCAGCGCAGCGCAAGCATTTCGGCGACATGTTGGCAAAGTTGAGAAAGAAGGACACGGTGGTGGTGTCCAAGCTCGACCGTCTCGGCCGTGACGCTCCCGACGTTCTGGCCACGATCAAAGCACTGGCGGCGCTCAATGTTGAGGTCGTCGTCCTCCAACTCGGCAAGCTCGACCTCACTTCGCCTGCCGGCAAGCTCATGCTGGCAATGTTGGCTGCGGTGGCAGAAATGGAGCGCGACCTGATCGTCGAACGCACTCAGGCCGGGTTGGCCCGAGCGAAGGCAGAAGGAAAGGTGCTCGGCAGGCCGTCCAAAACGACGTCAGAGCAGCGCAAAGCGATGGCGCAAGGCTACGCGAACAAACAGAGCGTTAGCGCACTGGCGAAGCTCTATGGCGTCTCGCGTGCTACGGTGCTAACTATTGTTAAGCCGAGTCAAGCAATGGATGTTGATGAGTGTCCTATGAACTTAACTATATCTCTCGCGCATCTGAACTCGATTTCGTGTCAGCAGAACGCGATCGCCATTTATGAGTGACCGGAATCCCATATGGATCGCGCAACGTCACGGCCAAGACTGGCGTGACGAGGATGTCCTTCGAGCCATTGAGTGGCTGACTTCAGTCGTAGACGGCCAGAGTTGGTCAAACCGATTAGAAAAGGTTAGACAAACGTTTGATTCTGCCAAGCGGGAATGGGCTGCGGGGAATCGGGTTAGGCTCTTTGATCCCGATGATGCGATTGCTTGGTACGTGTTCCAGGCGAATGCTTTTGCAGCGCAACGGCAAGATTGTTACGAGCCGGAATCCTACCGAATCGTTCCAATCTTTCAACGGTTAGGACAGATCCTGCCGCAGTTGAAGTCCGTCAAAGGAGCCTCAGATCGGCTGCGGACCTTGATGACAAAAGGGAGGCGCCAACCTGACGATGGTTTATTCGAGTTTCTTGTTGCTGGCGCGTATAAATGCCGTTCCTGGACCAATGTTGAGTTCGTGCCTGAGCAGCCAGGGATAAAAAAAACGCATGACCTTCTTGTCTCGACTAGCCACCGGCGTTGGGCCGTAGAATGCAAGCGCGTGAACAGATCGGGCTATGAGGCAAGGGAACGTGAACTCGGAGATGCGCTTGCAGACCCAGTTCATGAACTTTGTCGATCTCGTAGACGCTCCATCGTTCTTGACGTTTCGTTCACGGTGGAACTAACCGAACTTAGAGTTAGCTACCTTGCCGAACGTGTTGAAGCATTCCTCAGCAACCCGTTACTCAACAGATGGACCGACGCACAAGGAATTGGCCAGGTACGCGATATTGACTGGCACACTGCAGACTTGGTTCTCGAACATGACGATGTTTTCTTTGGCTCAAGCCGAATGGTAGAGCTACTGGTTGGTAGGTACACCCCGTATGTTGACCACAGCGTTGCTGCCGATTGGCTTCCCGCTCCGCAGCGGCCCCTGTTCGCCACTGCGATTGGTCAGGCGAGTGTGGTGAGTTGGATGAGCACATCAATGGAGGCCGCGAAGCGTAAAGCCAAGCACTTTAGAGCACTTGTAGCCAGCGCCAACGAACAACTTGCCGCTGACTGCCCGGGCGTCATTCACGTAGGCTATGAGGCCAGGGACGGCAATTCGGTCGATGATCTGCGTCACTTATTCAACCGTTTGGAAATGGAAACGTTTGATTCTGACCAGTCGCGCTTGCGCTGGGTGTATGGCCACTACCTCACCCCAGAGCACACTACAGCATGCAACGAGTCAGCAGCGATTAGCGAAACAACCGCCACATACAAGATTGGCCGACACCGAACTGCTCAACCCCTCACAAACAAGCTGCTGCTTTCTGATGAGCCTGGGCGCCTTGGAGACCATTGGAAGCGATAAATGGCTGAATGGGCAGAATCCTGGGGGGCGGTGGGGGGGGGCGCGAAGCCACCCCGGCCTTACATTGCCATACAGGTCACTCCGTCAAAAAAATTTCGCTTATAGAAAAAGCGGAATTTTTTGGGTGGCTAGATTGTATGAAGTTCAAATATCGATCCCAACTTCACCATGCTGGCGCGCTTAAAGTGCGCACTTGGTTGTCGCCGTTTCTCGCAAGTTTCTCGATTTTGACTGCCCTCATTTCGCTGTGGCCGTCTGCCGGTACAGCTTTAAGCACTTCGATAGCTCCATCAAAACGGCCCAGCAAGCGTAGCAGCTCACCCTGATGAGCATGTGCCATGGCTGAACTTCGCGGTCTCGCAGCATATCCAGAATTACCTCCATGTTTGTTCGCTCAACCGCAGCTGCCAACTTGGCACGTCATGTAATGGCCAACCATCGGAGAGACTGCGGTAGCGATCGTTCAAGCCCCACCATATGCGATTACGCAGCCATAGAACTCTGTCACGGCTGACTCCCTTAGATCTTGCTAGCACGTAGACCACGTCGTCAAAACTAACGCTACCTATCCGCTGTGCGTTGCCCCAACACCTTATTGCCTGAGACCAATCATCCTGACTCTGTAGTTGCCTCTCAGCGTTACCTCGCCAACGCAGCCAGATGCGAGTCAACGGACCGATGGCGCCAGGCGTCTCAGGCATGATCCCGACCGACTCGGCATCTTTCCGCCAGAACAAGGCTGCACATGCATTACAACGGACAAGTGACTGCTGGCGCCACCACATGGTTGGTTTGCCATCCGACCAAACCTGGACGCCGAAGAAATTGACGCTGCGAAATCGTGATTGAAGAAAAAATGCGGTGCAGTCAGGGCATGTGTTGACAGTGGGAGTGGCGAAGCGAGTCATGGAAAGTATCGTAACTCTGGAATGTCAATTTAGCTATGCATTGACTTCGCGCTTTAGCTCGCCCAACTCCACACATGACCATGGATATTAGAACAAGCGCGCATCAGCCCATCCTATTTCACGATATGCTGCTTCACACATCCGGCAGTCATTCTCGGTGCCGGTAATGCTTCTCGATGAGCATCTTGCACAGCAGCTCCGCGCCCTCGCGCGCAATACGCAACTGGGACATCTTGGGACGTTCTCGCAGACCCACTCCATCTTGGCGTGTAGGGCCACATCCGGGCGAAAATTTATGGCGGTCGGGTCGCTGCTGGCTAACTCCCATGGTCTCGCCCCCTCCACAGCCGCTTTTGCGGCCTCCAGCGGCACTTTCGTTGTCGCGCCATGCGATAGGGCCTTAGAGCGCTCCGACGTCCCTGGGAGGCTGTCAGCAGCTTGAAAAAAGTCTACTTGATGCAGCGTTTTATCGGGGTGGCTGTCGGACGCGAGAATTACCTCATGATCCTGTAATCCGGAGATAGTGATCATCACTTTTTCAGTCGCCATGGTCGTCCTAATTACACTGAAACTGAAGCGTCGTTTGCGGGAACTGCCCAAGCGAGCGCGGCGTGTCACTTTCCTTCGTGACCTGCATTGTCTTGGCCTGACAAGCGCAGAATGCGCCAGCTTCTTTAAAGGCGGCGGCTTTGAGAGCGCCCAGTGATGCGGCAGGACCGTTGTCTCGCGGACAATCATGAAAGTGTTCTGGCCGATAGGGACCAGCCCGTTGTTGAAGCGCAGCCGGCCAATAGGCTGGCAAGTACGAGGGCATGAAGTTTCATCAGTATTCTTCCAATAGTTGAATCGAAGCCGCCATTCGGCGCCTAGAATACTAAGGAATACTTAGTGTGTCGTGAACGAAATACTCAGAATATCTTAGCCTTTAGGGGTTGAGAATGTCTGTATTCAGCAAGAGGCTGAAAGAAGCACGATGCGCCGCTGGGCTGTCACAGGAAAAGCTGGGTGTTTTGGCGGGGATCGATGAGATGTCGTCCAGCGCCCGCATGAATCAGTAACGGGGCAAGCATGCTCCAGATTTCTCTTTAGTTGTGCGTGTCGCACGCGTGCTTGATGTGCCGGAATGCTACCTTTGTTGCAGCGACGATGACATGGCGGATCTTCTCGTCCAACTCCACCGAATCCCAAGTGAGCAAAGAACAGAGGCGCTCAAGGCAGCCGGGCAACTATTGCGAGACCTCTACTCGTGATCCACATCGTAAGTTGTGTTGAATTTTGGCAACTATCTGGTCGCCGGTATAGCCTGCCTTGTCAAATAGTCATACAATGGTTTCACTTATGGACCCTCGAAATACTCTCAAATTTGCTGTCAGCGATAAAGTCGACGACCAGGACGTTGGGCCTGACCGCGTTCCACTCGCCCTGCTCGGAGAGTTCCAGAAGGACGTCACCGAGTTCCTTCGTGGGAGCAAAAGAGAAGTCGATCCTAATCAGGTGATGGTGTCTATTGAATCTGGCTCGCTCGCCTTCGTGGCCACTGGGTTGGTAGCTGCTGCCGGGCTGTGGCAAGACCTAGACTACCTTGAACAGTCAAGTTCTCTTATCGCACTTGATAGTAAGCGGGCGGCCGTTGTATTGCGGTGGCAAGCCGCTGCACAGACACATCCGCATCGCATGTATCGCCTCCTCGACGTGTCGAACAGCCCGCTTCTGAAGGTCGATCACGAGAGCGAATTCAGAAAACAAAATAACGCCTGGGTCAGCGTCGAGAAATATCTCCACGGACGGATCACTGATATGGGCGGTCAAACAAAGCCGAACATTCACATCCGGCTGGACAACGGGCGGACCATCCACGTTGCTGCAAGTCAGGATCAACTGGCTCAAGGCGACAAAAACAGGATGTACCGCGATGAACTGCTTCATATCTCGGCGGAAGAAAATTTGGCAACAGGAGAGTTACGAAATATGCGCTTGATCACTTTCGAGTCATACCAGCCCCGATACGACGAGGCGGCGTTCCAGCTCATGGTCGAGCGAGGAACCCGGGCTTGGTCTAACACCGAAGATGATTGGCTTGAGTCGCTCCGGGGCAACAAGACATGACCACCAGCGTACTTCTCGATACGAGCTACCTGATATCACTCGTCAATCAAGGCCGACAAAACCATGAGGCTGCTGCGGACTACTATCGGTTCATGCTCGGGAACAACGTGCGCATGTTCATCTCGGCCATTGCGGCCTCGGAGTTCGCGGTTCGGCAAAGCATTGATGAGCTGCCGCTGGAAAACTTCACTTTTGTGCCTTTCAACGTCCCCCACGGGGTTGAAGCCGCGCGATTATGGATTGCACTTCGGCGTGACTCGGGTGACGACCGTGCCGTAGTCCGGGATGACGTCAAGCTCATGGCGCAAGCTGAACGTGAAGGTATCTCATTCATTCTTACTGATGATAAAAATACGATGTACAAGCACTGCGAACGGTTGCGGGTCGCAGAAGTTATCAAGCTGCGCGCGGTGAAACTCGAAGATGGTTTCGATGACTGTGCCTTCCGTACCGACGGTCAAACAGGATTCAAACTCGCCTACGTCGGCTGAATCGACAGTGACCTCGGCTACCTCTAGGACGGGCCTACGCCAACTCAATCACCGCATGTCGCAGCTTTGAAGAGGCGTTCAAACAGTTCTTGTTCGTCCAGCACTACCAGACCAAACTTATGAATGGTGGTCAGGGCGGCAATTTAGCCACTTGCTGCGTGACTCACGGCGGAGAGGATGTGCACCATCTGCTCCTCCGTGCTAGCCCTGAACTTATCGACGTCAGAATCGCCGGGCCTGCTGGCGCTCATGAAGTAGCTCATTCCCTACACTGAACCGTGGATGATTTCGGAAGACACCGCATAAATCCCACCATACGTGCCGAGAAGCGCCCGTTGGACGCTCTTACCACTTTCCATGTGCGCTTAACTGCGCCCGGCACCACGGGCACTGAATCCTTTGTGCTATCGCCTAGTCCCTGCGTGTCAACAGCGACACTCCAATGGCAGAGGTTAACTTTACAGTCGCACAGGTGACTGCATTGCCAATCTGCCGATGAACCGATGAACCGATGAACCGATGTTGGCGGCCCGCCCGATAACTGGAGAAATCCGAACTCGACATCAATCGAACGTTGGCGCCTGTGCCGAGCGTGACTTCGACAATTTCGCCACGCTGACCGCTACCAACTCAAATTTTATGAAATTCACGCTGTCCTCGATAGTCGGTTCGGTCCACCTGAGAATAATAGTACGGAATATATTGCGTTAATGGAAATTAGTTGACTGAAGTTTATCTGATCTGGGGTGTATCAGTACTAGCCCCACTTTGCTACAGACGAAAACATGTCTTTCTCAAAACTCCGGCGGCACATGCGGCAGCATGGTAAACTTTGCCGTCGCGCTGGAGAGACACGATGAGATTGAATGATAGCGGCTGGCAGAGCGAAGATTTGACGGTACTTTTTACGGTATCTCGATAAGTAAGAAATGCAAAACCTAGCATCCATGCGGTTTCGAAGGCACTTTTCGATTGCGGCCGGAGCACCACCTATTCGCATCACGCTGAAAACCCGTTATCTTCTATAGGAAGCACGGGTTTTTTGCTATCTGGCTTCCGCATCATCAAGCTTCTTCAGCCCAATGTGCCACACGGGTAACCGAATCGCAAACCTCGCCCCTGCCTCCGATGTTTACTGCTGACACCGAGCGTCCCCGCATGCAGCTCCAGGATTCGCTGCGCGATATACAACCCTAGCCCCATACCAATAGCATTATTGTGCTGCTGCGACTTGAACGCGCCAAATGCATGCGGCAGATCGTTCGCCTCGACGTCCCGTCCCAAATTGGCGATATCGATCTTGACCCATTCCTTAGTAAGGCGGATGCCGATGCCGATCACCACGCCGACCGGCGCTAATTTGACCGCATTGAACAGCAAATTCCAGCTCTGTAGTCCAGCTCTAAGGTAGTCAAACTTGTTTGCCAATCGATGGCATCGCTGAGTGAATATCGACCCTCCAAACGCCATTTCTTAACTTTGGAGATGAGGCAGAACATCTAATTTAAATCCGAACTCTGATTTGGCTCGTGCAAAGCTGAGTCTGTGTCCGAATGTCAGACCTGCCCCCAATTTATGCACGACCCCAATTTATGTAGTTTGTCGAGTTGGACCATTAAAGAGATTTTACACAGACTATCCCGTGAAAGTTTGTCGGGTTTTCTCATAGATTCAGGGGATATTCCGTCGCCGCCACGCAATTAATCGTCCCAGCGCGGCGCCCGCTGCAGAACACAAACCGATCCATCCTTGAGCTGCAGACTCGTCCTGGGAAAGAATAAACCAGCTACCCATACCAACAACAAAACCTACTAGCGCACCGTAGCCAGTGCACAGACGGCGATCAAGCTGGTTCATGCCTCGCTGTGCCTCAGCGGAGCGACTTACTGCTTCCTCAATAAGAATTGTTCCGCATTCGAGGCAACGCACGCTCACTGCGCCGTTTTGAGCATTGCAGACTGGGCAGGCCATAGAGTCCTATACCGTTATAGGTAAGTAATGTGCAACCCGTAATACGGGCTGATTCGAATATCAGTGTATCATTGTTAGCGGGAAAGATTCCAACAACCGCGGATGGTAGTGGAAGCTGCGACCAGTTTGAATGGACGCAAACCAAGGCCCGATGTGCTCTTAAATCTCGACCAGCCGCCTCCGGTCGCCCGGCGCCCATCGCGACAGTCTGTGGATCTTTTATTTCGACAACATGCTATGCTGAGAAAGGCCAAGATCGGCCAAAAGCAGTCGTTCCCATAACAACCTCGACTATCAAATGTTCAAATTCTTCAAGAAAAAATCCACCGCAGAATTTGATAAGTTGTATCGCATAAACTTGCATGTCGGGCGGGAACGAACGCTGAGATGCCTGCTAACTTGGTTGGGGCATATGTTTCAGTTTTCGTAGGTGCTAGCGGCCATGAGGCCGCAGCGCTCAAGGCAGTGACGGAAGTGAGAAGCCGCCACTTGGCAATCACTCGTTTGACTAAGAAGCTTAACATGCTTGTCCTAGCGCGCATGGTCGGACATAAGGACTTACGCTAGCTGCAGGTGTACTATAACAAGACGGCTGAAACAATCGCGCCTCGCCTCAATTAGAGGCTCCGCTAAATTAAATAGATGAGGGATCATGGGTGAGTACACTTCTCAACTGATGAAGAATGTCGGCCATTGGTTTGATCTTGCCGACAAAATACTCGATAGTGAAGACTGCCCTTTATGGCAACGTCCGTTACGTGCTGCGCTCTACACGGCCGAAGTTGGCGTAGAACGAAACTACGATAGAACTATTTCCAAATACGAAGATCTCCTCGTCGGCCATCTACTGAACGCAGCAAGAGAGTGGTATCACGCGCGCTATGGCAAAGAGAATTGCCAATCGACCGAAGAGATAATCTCTGGTGCTGTACTTTTTAGAAATATTCCCGTCGCACTATCAATACCAATTATTTCTCGTCGTCTTGAAATCGATGATGAGCACGTTAGAATAACGTTCTTAACCCAATTAATTTCGGGGGAGGAGGCCACATCATTCCTGAGCAGTGAATTACCGATTGCGTCGCTCTCCTCAAGAGCCCGACTTTCATTTGAAAAAAAGATTAAGGCAGTTGTAACGTCGACCAGGACTATTTGTACATCAGCACGTATTGTCAATTGTGTTGACCGTCCGAGCCGAGATATGTGCCACAGTGTTGTTGAGCGACTGGATATTGGTGTGGCTCTGCTATTACGAGGCAACTCGCGTTCTAGGGCGCTAGCTATTTGGGAATTCTTCTTTGTTATCGAACTTTTACTAAAGACTTTTATCTCACAACGAGGTGAATTACCCGCCCGCATCCATGTGCTCAAAGACTTGGAAGCAACAGCAGTTAAACTAGGTTTATCTTCGCCATTAGCTCAGCTAGCTGATCTTCCAAGTAGCGGGAAGGCAATTCAGCATCGCTACGCTCAAAGAGAGGCGACGATATTAGAAGCGATGAGAATTTACAATGCAACACTTAATGTCGGATTTCAAATTATTTCCGAATTGAAATTAGGGTTTCATGGACAAAATCCGGCTGTTGTTATGATTCGAAATCCGGGGTGGTTATTTCCGCCGGTTTAAAATTATACTATTACATTAGGGCATATTCCTATAAAGTTGGCTAAGTAAATTATGAGCGATTGCCAGTAGGCGCTTTCCCTAATTTTTTCATCAAGCGAAACGCTAGCCACCCTCCACGAATGAGCCGACTGACCCTATGAAAATGACTCCGGAAATTCATTGCAACTGTTTAGGCAGCTTGGTTGCCAACCTCCAAACTCTAGAGTTTTATATTCGCGCCATATTGAGTGAACTGCCTGGTGCAAAGCCATGTGGATTGGTGGCTGGGCAGAATATCTTTGAGGCTAAGGTTGGCGACGAATTGCTCGATTGTCCAATGACCAGTTACGCATCATTGGCAAAGCTAATTGAAGACTTCAATAAAGTAGCGCCAGAATATAAGTGGAAGACGATAGACCTGTTCTGGGTGGCCATACGAGATGCGCTCGCTCATGGTCGTATTGCCTACGCATTTGACGACAAACACGATGCGTTCTTGATGAAGTTCTCTCGGCCGGTAGATGGCAAGGTAGAGGTGACTTTCAATGAAGAAATGAATTACGCTTGGTTCCAGACCAAGATAACCAAGCTCGCTCAGATCCACTCGGATCTAGCGGAGTACTCTACTTATATAGAAACTCTCAAAACCGAATAATGTCCTACCTTGTTCCGCGCAAAATACCTTAATAATGCATGGAGATGTGCTCCTATAGGACTGGGCGGGATTTTCGTGAAGCTACGCTAAAAGTTAAGCCATGATGGGCGCATCCTGAACACGGCAAATGTTATAGCTTGTGCTGCTCCTAGTCTACCGGCTCGTCTAGGAGCATGGCCTGCCATGTCTGTGCCATGACCAAGGCGGCAGAGGATGATCTCTGTCGGAAGTAGTTGTGTGTGCGGAGCACCAAGGCGCCAATGCTCAGACGCTGAGTGGGGGTGATTTTCCGCAGAACAAGATCAGGTAGTTTGATCATGTCAGTCGATATCGAACGCTACACTCACCACCTCAGGACGAAAGCCAGGCCGCGCAGCGTCGCCCGTTGCGCGATGTACGTGCGAGAGGCCCTCGAAGCGGGCGGCGCCCATACCAAGGGAACGCACCCAATCGATGCCAAGAACTAGGGCCCAACACTGCTGAGGCTAGGATTTCACGGGCCGAACGTGGCGAATTCCGATACCTTTATTCCGATGAAAGGAGACATCGTCGTCATTCAATCTTACCCCAAAGCGAACGTCTCAGGGCACATCGCGGCCTTCGATGGCCGGATCTGGATCTCCGACTTCAAGCAGCGTGATTTTTGGGGCGGAGCGGAATACCGTAAGCAAAGGCCACCACATGTCTTCTACCGTCCGTAAGCTTCTCGCTCCGTTTTTGCTCGTTCTGGCATGCGCATCGGCTCTGGGCGCGCCGCCGCCCCGCATGCTTCAAGAGCCGTTATTGGGCTTGCAATACGATCGCGAGCGGATAAAGTTCGAGCCGCTCTCTGCCAAGCTGGCGTCTGGATGCCATGCGCTGAACGATAGCGAAGAGATCTCCGGCGTGTGGTTCATCTTTGCCAAAGCGAGCGATGCCTCCGGGCGGACGTACTATCTGCTCAACGGCTACGATGTCGACAGCAAACCGGCAAGCGCTGACCGGCAGTACACCGCGGGGGGCTCAGGTTTCATTCTTGGCGTGAATGGAGACAAGTGCGAAGTTTTAGACGGCGACGCCCGGCAACTCTTCTCAGCGAGAGTTTTCGATGACGAGTTCCCGTTCGACATGATGCAGCGTCTTGCTGCGGACTTTGCTGCCCGGCTTGCGAAGGCTTACGGCGGAGCAGACGCGCTCAGGCGAGAGCTGGTCAAACAACGCATCAGTGTCGAGACTCAGCCCGAAGAGGTTCGGCATGCTCTCAAAGAGATCCGTGTAGCGACGCGGTGATTTTCCGGAAGCTATCGGCTCTTCTTTCACTCGATCCGGTTCAAGCTTCACCGAGCTGCAGTCACTCGACAATGCGCAAACGCGCCTAGACGTGCCACTTGTCAGGAAGCGCGGATTTTTGCTATCCAGCCTCAGGATCACCAGGCGCCGCCAGTGCAATGCCCCCAACCGGCAACCGGATCGCAAACGTCGCCCCCCTTCCCCGCCCTTCACTACTGACACTGAGCGTCCCCTCATGCAGCTCCACAATCCGCCGCGCGATATACAGCCCCAATCCGAGCCCGGTGGCATTGTCATGCTGCTGCAGCTTGAACGCGCCAAACACATGCGGCAGATCGTCCGCCTCGATCCCCTGCCCTGAATCGGCGATATCGATCTCGACCCATCCCCCGCTGCGGCGGATGCCGATGCGAATCACCCCACCCACCGGCGTGAACTTGACCGCATTGAACAGCAGATTCCAGCACACCTGCTGCAGCCGCTGCCCATCCGCCTCGAAGCGGATATCCGCACCATAATCAGCCGGCGTCACCTGCATGAGGATCTGCTTGGCATGCGCATGCGGCTCCACCGTGGCGATGGCTTCGCGCAGCACCTGCCCCAGCACGATCGGCTTGCGCACGATGGACATCTGCCCGGTCAGCGTGCGCGCCGCGTCGATCAGGT
>Ga0265798_10004227_pt1 | contig 19982 bp, 22 predicted proteins | sample P3T30metagenome_FD_192430 | JGI IMG/M metagenome (GOLD analysis project Ga0265798, IMG submission 192430) | Plant litter microbial communities from East Loma Ridge, Irvine, California - P3 T30 | ecosystem: Environmental > Terrestrial > Plant litter > Unclassified | place: USA: California... | reverse complement strand
AAATCGAGCGTCTTCAGAGCGAATGATAAGGCAATGAGAGAAAAAAAATTAGCTACGTAACTAGCTCTGAGTTCACATTGCCCCGGCAGTCAAGATGTGACAGCTGTCATCGTTCCTAGTGCCTTCGCATCACAGTAACACGGGTATTGCTACCACGATTGTACCACATGTATCAAAGCGTAAGGCTGTACTATGCAGCGCGCATGTTTGCTCAAGCTTGCATGATGTTTTTTAATTCGCAGGCGACGTATTGAAGTGTGCCCATGACTAAGTAGTGTCAGAGAATTCTCATGGTAGTGCTGAGTGATATGAACATTGAGCAGGACTCAGTCTCAACAATTGCTTGAAATTATCATATCCACAGCGCGAAGCCTGTGTCTATTACGAATCAAACCGCTTCTAATAGAAGTGATGGGGAACATGAAAGAAGAAAAGGAACAGCCCGCTCGAGATCAAACAGGCGTGACAGCAATATCCGGGTGAGCTCTGGGCTCACCGTACTCCACCGCCTGACTGTCGTCGTCGGGAATGTGCGAGGGGGTACTAAAAACTGTAAACCTAAAGGACTTGTAACTCGTCCTCGTGATATCTTTGCCTTCACTCTGTGTCGAAGTCAGCTGTAGATCATCACAAGTACTGGGGATACTGCCTACAGATAGTATAACTATCTTGAGATGTGTCTTCAGGAAAGTCTCAACATCCTGATAGTCCAAGCTTCGTACGTGCCCAGTCTTGATTAGATCGAGCAGCGCCCATGTGATGCTAATGCTGCCTTCGTAAGGCCTTACGGGAGTAGCGGTAGTGGTGTCGTGATTTTCGTGGCTTCTGGGCATGAGCTGCGTCAAGGTACCCACATCCAGCGGGTCGTCATTGAATTTGTCGTTCTCGTCTACTCGTATTCCGTGGACATAGAAGCGCGCTAAGAAGGAACCCACGTCGTTCGTGAGTTTGGTGGCCTTGATACTCCAATCTATGTAGTCCTTGGGGGATGCGGATATATGTGCAGAGCTTAGGCTTTTGGACTGAGCTGCGATCCTGGCTCTCGTATCTGAGCCGTAAAGTGTTGCAACGGCTGCTTTGGCGGCGTTAATGTGCTCTGCGTCCGAGACATTGTTTGACCTGAATGTCTCCGGATACGCGTAGCCGAGATTAACTGTGCTGCGCGCGTCGTTGGTGGTCCAGTATTCGCGGTTTGCCTTGCGGAAGGGTAGAAGTGCAGTGTTGGCATCCACGGTGGAGTAATCCTCGATCCAGACGTTGCCGTGGACATCGACATTTTGTGACGTGAAATATCTGTCGGGATACGCGGCTTGGTACATTGCGAAAAATCGATCAACGTTGCTGCAATTGTGTCGGTGAGCATTGGATAGTCATAGGAGGGTGTGACTTACGTGTGATGCAGCCAGAAAAGCGGTTCGTAAGATGAGTACTCCAACGGCCACATATGACCTTCAGCACTTTTACCATTCCACCCACCCCCTATGATGCCGTGCACCCAGCCATGTGCCTCTTCTATGCCAGCGGCAAATTCATTGAACGCTGTATGACGAAACGCCATATCCACAGATTGTTGAAGACCGCGTCGCTGTGAATTGTACTGATCGACCATCATATGCTGTTGAGATCTTGAGGTAGGAGCATCGGAGTCGGGCCAGCGCTGTGTTTTGTTGATAGCTATGTACTAAACTGCTGTCAGCGCCGCTCGTCCAAAAGAGAGCTGGTCTCACCTTGCCACTGAACCCATCCGGTATGCTGACAAAGTAAAATGCGTACAGAGGGTTCCAGATCTCTGCTGTCTTGCCGTCAGGAGAGTCTGCCATGATCTTTTCCTGTATGAAGAAGTCGGGGACGGAACCGGCGCCTTCTCCAAGGCCCCAGTCCCAGTATGGCATACGAAACGAGTCTGCTGCAGCCTTCCATCTTTGTCTTGATGCACCAGTAGCTCCGTTGGCATACATTTGTACAGCGTCGTACAGTTGTTCCTTACACTTGTGAGCTGATAGATATTAGGCGAACCTAAGCATATTTACCTCGAAAAGTGCAAGATACGGACGGTGCCATCCCATGAATAGCATGTTGTTATGTGGACAGTATCCAGATGTTCCTATCTTGGATGTTATGCCTGGAGCATTGCCCCAGGTCCTGTAGGGTCGGCCATGTATATCTGGATGCCAAAGTTAGTCGGCACTCAAACCCATCTGGAGTGCTTTGACTTGCTGGAGAGGCTGAAGTACGAAAGTGGATTGCTCTGAGGTTTCCATTGTATCCACGCCAAACCTAGAAGATACAGATTCCACTGATCTGGATAATTGTTTTTGAGATCGCGAATCTCGCGACGCAGTCCGACGTTTCCTAGCACGCATTAGCCGAGTGCGGCCTTAGAATATGTTAGATGACGCACCGTTCGCATCCCGCGACCTGACGCCAGAGACAATTCCCGCTGATGCTTGGCGGTGTTCCAGGGCTGGACGAGAGAGTGCTGGAGTGACGGCGGCACTCGCCGCGATCGAAAAAAGCAGAGACCAAAGCACGCTGGCAAAGACCCATATTTTGAGCATGTTGAGCGACCGTGAGGTTCAGGAACACCTAGAGGACGCGGTCAGGAGACAGGGTTATAAGAGTCTTGCGTTGGGTAGTGCGATGCATGTGGCTGATGCGCGACCGTTGTTGCGCTCGGCGCGGATCGTGAAGTTTAGTGGACCACGATAGAAATCCCGCTAGCCCCACACCAGACCAGTTTTCTAGTGAAAGTGAAAGTGGCTCGAACCAGATCATAGTTGATCGGAGGGCGGTGAGCCGACGCACTGTCGATCGCATCGGATTTCCACGTGTTGTTGTTGACACGCAAATTTCTGATACAACAAAAGAATTCTGCATGTCTGCGCATTTTGCGCCACGCATAACGGATCGTCGTGAAAGGATCTTTGAGTAACAACAGGACGATGTTATGACCTGGTATACTGACTGTGTTTTGAAAAAAGGCTGTGGGAAAAGATGTACTTCGGGCCATGTGTGTAATCAGAATACGTGCGGTCCGCACTACTTAGCTCAACTAGGAAGGCGACTGAGCTGGATGTGAAGAAATGCCGGAAACAACATACCTAAAATACGCTAACGAGTGTATATGAGCTGGATCACAATGGCGTTGAGGCGTCGGAGAACTTAGACTAGAGGGAGGGGATAGCTGACGTGTAAAGGTTGTGCTTATCAGAATACGGCTTTGTATCTCCTTCCTTACGGTCTGTGGAGTGTTGAGCTACGAGCGGCTGGCAATTGGAGGCTACGTGCAAAACGCCGCTGTGTGCAACGCTGGCATAATGCGCCAGCGCCCGTACCAATACCGGTTCCGCCTGAAGCATTGGACCGGGAATCTATTCCTGCGGATGTGTCATGCTAATACCTGGATTGCGGTTGTGGGGTTTGGTAGGTGTGGGCGGCCACGCATGACATTCGTTATATTGGTGAATGGTCGCAGCCGACATCGCTTGCAAGGAAAGTCACACAGCGCATGGGAAGATAGGCGAATCGCACACAACGGCTCTAGGCTACCAACTTGAGTAACGATGTCGGCTCGACAGCTGGAAGTGGCTACGATACCGGATTTCGCGTACGCCACATGTGAGAAGCACCTGTACTCCTTATAGTCCCCAAGTCAGTCTAGCTCAGCGCATTGCAGATCAGATCGCCACTTGAGGTAATTGCGCGATAGATGGAAGCGGACTGATAGGGTCCGGATTGTAAGGTGACCGAAGAGAGCATTCGTGGTATTTGTGGCTAAATGCGATCTTCCAGTTTTTTTCATGAGGCTCAATGTGCGATTCGAAGGCACCGAAAACTTTGCCGCCTCATTCGCGCAACCATCCTCGTGGCAAACTCTATGCATTTATCTCTTCACCGCCCTAAATGTCGTTGTAACCCAGGAATCGCTTATCCAGCTGTTTGTCGGCGACCGCCCAAGCCCACGCACGACCAGCCTCACCGCACCACAGCGCCGACGGGTCATCAGACTTTTCGAGCATGCCATCTTTCGCCATCGATTTGATTTCGTGGCCAGTCGTGTAAGTCATGAAGTGCTCGAACTGTTTGCCTTCCAGAGCCAGTGCGTTGCCGCAGATGCCGTGGCACAGGCAAGGCTCCTTGGTCAGCAGACCTCTTTCCCATATACACTCCCTGGCTTTTAGCACAACGCGGTCGATGCGCTCGTGAAGGCCTGAGAAATATGGCCGTACTGATAGGAGTGAAGATACGACGCCGGGTGCACCATGACAGAATTGTACAAGCCTGTCGCGGCCCGGCGGGAGTGACGACGGGAAGTTGCCGCTTTCGTATTGATAGCTGAGCAGGGCGCCCAGCTCTGCCTCAAGTTTCGGTGCCCACGAAGAGTCAGTGAGCACAATTTGCGTGATGATGCCGATGGCGCCATGGACAGCGCCCACATAGGCTTTGCCGTGCCATTTCCACGGGCGTGGGCTGTCCATGATGTTTTGAATCACCTCGTCAGCCGTGTCCTCTATGAGCTCCAACGTATCTTTATCCTTGGCGAAAGCACTGCGAACCAGACGAAGAAGATACAAATAGCCAGCGCGGCCGTACATCCATTCATTGTTGGTCTCTGGTTCGAGCATGACCGCAGCGTGGTCGCAGAGCTCTTTCACCGTATCTGGATCATGCGCTGTCACGGCGTACAAGGCCAGGAGCGACATGATGTCGTTGGATACACCGCATTTGGAAGGCGAAGGTGCCGGAAACTTCTTGATATGCGTTTGCGCCTGCTCGATATATGCAGCCGACCATGTGTTGAGTGGGTAGTCCTCCAGAGTGAGTTCAGGGTAGAGGTTGTGGAGCGCATAGAACAGGAAGGCGACAGAGATGGGACCATAGTACAGACCACCGCCAGGAGGCACGTGGTGTGGAGGGTACTCTGTGATGAGGCGATCTAGCGACGACAGCAGCTGTTTGTGAGGGTCTCGTTGTGCTAGCGGGGCATCGTTCCGGAAGTAGCGGGGTATTGACACGGGCGCTTTCTCGTCCTCGGTGGCTGCTGCTGGCTTTACAGTCTCTTCAGACATGTTGAACGGGTTTGGTGATGTAGATGAATCAATCTGCTTGGCGATAATCTCGTAAGGATCGGCGCAAAGGTAGCAGTACTGAGTGAGTTAGAGGGCAGGTGCGCCGCGATGATGTCAGAGGGCCCGTGCGGCAGCCTTGCCTGTGTCAATTCTGTAATCCGGTCTGGTCTTCAATTATGTAATTGGGCACAGGAAGAAAGCAATAGGAAGGGCTGAAAGCATGGAAGAACCAAACGCTAAGGGTCAGGTGGGATCAGGGTCGATTGTTATCATTGGTCAGCTTGTGGCGCTAGGTAGGCCACCTGGGCAGCGTCCCTGCTTTCACTGAGATGTATCAAGATACGACAAGGCTGAATCCTCCTTGTAGATGCCTCGAAGCCCATCATATGCTCAAGGCCACATCGGACCCCCCACAAACAAAGCGGTTCTCGTTCCCACATGCCCTCTTCCGACTCTAATGCCTTCCTTTCAAGTGAGCCGGCCGGGAGCTCAGCCAGCTGTTGCAACGAAGTAGTTCCCCAGCGTATTCCAAGCCCGAGATGTTCTCTGCCAGCCTCACTGAAGCCCCCTCGCATCTTCATCTCTGGTGTGGATGAGGGAGAGTCGCTGTCGGTGTTGTACGGCGAGACGTATATGGGAGCTTGGTAGATGCTCTTGATTTTCTGCCGTTTCCGAAACCATATGAAGGGTATGGAGATGATCGCGACGAAGGCGAAAGCACCACCAATACCGCCTGCGATGGTTCCGATGAGTAGCCTGGTCGCTGGACTAGGATCTGAACAGCCGTTTCTGAACGTTGAGGGGCTGTCGCATTGGTGGCAAATGGTGGGGTGAAACTAGTGATGCTGCTCATAAATGTCCTTGTAAGTGTCTTCGATGATGGACTTGTAACGGGGACAGTGGTCTTCGAACGTTCCAATGACTTTGAAGATGTGGAACTGGGCACCATCGTGGTGGACTTCATGCCGTCCGTAACTAAGGTTTGAATTAGGCTTAATCGAACATATAAGATGATTGAAACACCTACACAGCGACGGAGTGAGATCTTTCTCGCGCGGACATCCTCCATTACATGGATCTAGTATGCAGCAGCCATCGAAAGCGTTGCACCGATAGTAGGTCCCGCCATATATGCAGTTCCACTTGTCGTCTTTTGTCATCGTCGGCTTGGGTTTTGAGTGGAAGTTAGAGATCGTGTTCAGAGATCTGGAGGGGATAAAAACAGAAGTTGGGCGATTGTTTGGCACGATAGTTTGTAGCGAACACCAGCATGGCCTAAGCAACGATGCTAGCTTGTGAAGCAAACACGTTACTCCCCTTTTGAGGCATGTTCGTCCACATACAACGATCGCATACGGCCCTGGTGGCGCTCAGTGGCTACTCATTTCCGTGGCTTGCCAGTTGAATGATAAGTTCACAATTAACAGTAAGCCAACAGAAAAGGATTTTGCGCGAAGGTGACGAGCTGAGCTATGTCAAGTTGTCGTTCACCTAATAAGCTGCTTCTTAGAGCCTAGAGAGAGACTTTATACACTAGTTTCTCCGCACTGACAGGTCTCATCCATTCCTCAGTCCGCTGTATCTGTCGATCACCCATTGTTCCCGATCCAAGTAACGCAAATCCATCCTCGACAACTTTTTCCAAGCCTCCGGGCATCGACCGAACTGGCACCGGCTCGATATCAGAGCCCAAAGCCTCGCTCAACCACTCGTAAAACTCAACAGCAAACATCCGCGCAGCCGGCGACTTTGCCACAACAAAGCCCTGATACTGCACATCTTCACCTAGCCCTTCCCATACCGCACCGTAGATCGGCTCGATGGGTAAGTTGTCTGCCTTCCATGCGCCTGCTTCCTTTGAACGAACAATGGTCATCTTGCCGTCCTGCGCGAGGGTCGATGCAACGCGAGCGACAGAGTCGCCCTCTGAAAGGCCATCGTACACGTAGTGCATGCCAACGCCGCTGGTCAACGCTTGCATCTGCTTTGGCCAGTCTTCATCGCGATAGTCGTAGAGATGATCATAAGAGTATGGTTTGGCCTTGAGGAAATCCCATCGAGCTTTGCTCGCTGTGCCGAAAAGCTTGACTTTTCTTCCGCTTTCTTTCGCACTCAAACGTGCCATTTGCGCAGCATACAGGCCGACCGATGTAGATGCACCATACACAAGCACGTTGATAATCTCCAGTCTGTCTGCATTCTGGCTAGCAATTTGCCGCCAAGCTGGATTTTCTCTCAACGCAGCTTCGCGATTGTAGGCGAATGGCGCCTGCATGCCCATGCGATACCATACCCCCTGCGCAGCAGTGAGAGCCACGAGACTCACGCCCGCAGCTTCATCGTCTGAAATTGAGTCCGGGACGCGAAACACGAGGTCCCAAGGGACGGTCAAATATTCTGCGAAGGCTCCCGGTCGATCGTTGACGCTGCACGCGCCTTGCAAGAAGCCCGCAACGCGCACATTTTTTCCCAGTCCGGCAGAAGTAGGAACTTGCGATCCAACCTCGATGACGCGGCCTGCAAAGTCACTTCCAACGGTTCGCCCGGTTTGGCCAAGTGGACGCGAGACGTAGAGTGGGTCGATGGGGTTGAGTGCAATGCTGTTGACCTGCACGAGGAGCTCGTTAGCTGCAGGATGTGGGGCCGAGATGGTTTGGAGAGTCGCGGTGCGCGCTTCTGCGTCTAACACGAGGGCTTTCATGGTAGACGTTATTGAAATGAAGTCTTGTAGTATCGAGTTAATGCAAAGAGTATTTGTTCTTCGAACAATAGGTAGCAGGTGATGTGCACAGAAGGGCGTGCGTGTTGTGCAGACGCAGCCAAGCCATGTCCGAGCCACCATACCGTAGGTATGTCAGCAGGTGCTTACAAAGAACTACAGGAATCAAATTCTTTTGACGCCGTGGCTGAGAAAGCAAAAAGTCGGGATTTGAAAATATCGAAGCCAGTCTTATGCAAGCGGGTGCTACATACTTGCGAATGCCGGATGTGAGAGTCGGACAGCTTTTGACACGACTTTTCACCAGATAGGCTGCACAAGCTTCCATACGAGATCGGTCTGCGACTTATCGTAGCTCTAAAGAGACAGAAATGATTTGGATCCAGATCACGGAGGCGCGAAGAGCGATAGGGTCCTTGAGAGGTTCTGACGCTTCGTAGTTCGAGCCATTGGATCTACACAGCCTTTCTCCTCCTATCACTTCCATCTACGCTCGCAACCATGTCGGCAAACACCGGACTGAAGCTATGATAGAACTCGTTCATCTCCTTCACATCCGTAAGGAAGAGCCTATCAGCTGTCTCCTCCACCTGCTCAACGACGAAGTCCAAGACTTGTCTACTAAGATTTGGCAACGAATGCAGTATGACCGCGAGCTTCGAGCGGCGGATCTCATGCGATTGGAGCGGGATAAACGTATCTTTGTCAATCCATTTCTCGAATGTCTCCTCGAATACGACTGTGAGGTCCGTCAAATTGAGGTACGACTCCTGGTATACAGTATTCGAGTTGAGAATAGCGGTCGGAATGAGGCCCGGATTCTGTGCTGCCGTATATTAGTCTACGACTGATCTTTGCCAGTGATGTCTCTTCCATCGTCCCGCTACCTACCGACATATCGATCCTTGAACGTTGTTCCGTTTCTCACCGCCTGGCTCGCCCGCTTGAGGTACGCTAAGTCATCGGCCTCGTAAGTGCTGGGCGTTTCGTCGAAGAATATGCCGTCCACGCGCATCTTGGTGTCATTCGTCAATTTAGGCCACTTTGAGTACACGTCTATCTCCGCCAGTACGTCGTCAATGTTCTTATCGGAATAGTGTGTCGCAACGTATCCCAATGTGCGTATGTTCGGGTAAGCGTGTAGCTTGGGTATCTCGTCTAGATACACTTGGTCAGGTAGGCTGCCCATACACGGGCCGGAGCATGGATCGATGATGACGGTGAAGTCAACATTACGATGCGCTTTCGCTCTGTTGTTTGTTTAGTACAGTCCACCACGCATCAGAAATGACTGACGTTGCATACAGCGGATCCCATGCGCCGAGCGCAGAATATATGTAGAGGGGGAGCAGAATTGACATGATGAGAGTCTGCCGGCCGATGAGCCCTCTAGAAGCCCTGAGGCTCTACATAGTATACATGTAAATGACCTCTTGATCCACACTAGAGTTTGCGATAGAGGCTGGAAGCCCAGAGCTTGAGCAACACGCAATCGTGGACGCGGGTATCATGCACACCCATATACATGACGAGCTTTGCCAAGGGCGAATCGTTCGTCCACATACATTATATGACCGGGTATATGGCAACGAGAGACAACGAGTCGCATTCTGCACGGCATACGTTGTTTTTGCGTTCCGCGTGCTGTATCATTTCGAAGAGTAGAAAGTGTTCGTAGATGCCAGTGCTTAGTGCAACGTGCCATATTACAGGTAAGGATGGCAGAATACCCGGATAGATTAACTCGTTACCTTACCGGCTGATAAGCAAGCCGTCTCGGCGTACAGTCCAGCTCTTATTTGAAGAACTGGGACAAAATAACACGAAAGCTTGTCAGTCGTGATTGGTAATTTGGGCTGCTCTAAATTAAGGAAGCAAAAGCTACCATACTGACTCGCCGTAGCCAACGCTGGACATCTCGAAAAAAAATCCCAGGTGGATGAACCTCGAACCCATTGAAGTTATTGCAAATGCTTGTCACATATCTACGGCCCTTAGCCCACGCATGTATCGTGCGTATATCTTGCAGTGCCACGGCCACCTATCAAGAGAGGCCGTCGATGTGAACCAAAAGACAGATCTTGTCTTGGTATAGCCCGGGCACAATATTGACTTTGATCCTCTCCTCAGCAACATCTGTGCTCATCAAAGCCTCAATGTCACCACCTTGCGAGACCGGATGGCTCCCAAGAGCAAACTGCCATTGCTCAGACGAGTCTCCTATCGCTGGCCAGTTATCGTTGCCGAGTACGCGGCACCAGGCCTGGCCTGTAGAGAGATTATAACCACACATCAACATCCTGGACCGACCAAGCGAGAATTCGTCACGGTGATTTATCCTGAGTCCGACACATGCGAGGAAGATTGCTTCGTTCGGGGATACTCGAAAGTCGTGTTGGTGCTGGTCAGCGTTGCGTGGGATGAGCATGACGGCTGGACCGTACAAGGCCAGCTCAGTTGGTCGCATTGCCCAGACATGGTATGATGGAATTGCATGCTCGGGAAAAAGTCCGCGCTTGAAGCAAAAAGCATGTATTGCTCTGCTCTGGAAAAGTGACGGGATTCGGAGTTTATGCTCAACATAGATGGCTGTAGGTGACTCGTCGCCAGGAATGGTGTAGTCCTCAATTGAGTTGAAATTCTCCAGCTTGGGATCACCGACGTTTTCTAGACGTTGGGCGCAGACCCTGGCAAACTTGTTCGCCTCTAATTCGCGAAGAACGATTGCAACGATGGATCTACCATTCCAGAGCCCGTTCAGGAGTCCGAGATACACATTGTCGTCGCCTATCTCATCCATCACTGGCTTCAGAACCAATTCAACTCGCAGGCCCATGTTTGAGGTCGCAAATGTGCCATTGCCTTGCGTCATCAGGTGGGAGTTTCCGAACTCTCGCGGTGACCTTGCGAGTAGTCCTCGGTAAGTGGAGAGGGATCCTTCCGAGGCGGTCCATGCAAAGATAGAGTCGTCTCTAGTCGTGCGCATGATCTCCTCCTGGAGCCTCATGAATGCGTTCTCTCTTTCGCCGTATAGCATTGGCATGTGAACTTGAAAGATACCTAACAAGTCTTAGCGACTGGGATGGCTCCGCCATCGACGCGATAAGGAAGGTACCTAATAAGCTATAAGCCAAATCTTCGATTCGATTTGTCGTACGGTTGGCTGACCACGCCATTTTCTGGGCGACGGACGAGCGAGACAGATCGCCTGTAGCGAGGACGTACTCTGGAATGCCCGTAACTGCGCGTATGGTACCCAGCGATGATTGTTTTGTAATAACAAAGTGCCAAGAAGAGTCGTAGAACAGCACCACGGGAGGTGCAATGAGCTCCTGCAAGGTCCACCCTCGCGTGATCCATCTTGAGCCTGCAAGCATTCTTTTGAATGTCACTTGTTTCGAACGGCTATGCGAGGTATCTTTTGCATCTTCAAGATACACAATACAGCACTCGGACTGCTGATACCAGCGGTACATGGAATTGATTGCTTCTTGCAGCTCCGCACTACTCGACTTATTTATGCAGCAAGTGTCGATCTTTTTTTTTCAAGTCAGCAGGTGTCTGAATCGTACATTGCACAAAGACAATCACACCCAGAACCACTTGAGACCCCTGATTAATGTCAAATGGGCCGTTCTTTCTAGCTTTTGAAATCCAGCGCGAGCCCGCATTAAGCCACTGTCCATCATGCTGTGATCGATTCCTGCTACAGCCGCCAAAGCCGCCGTGTATAACTCATTCTCTCTTAAGTGGTCTGGTAAATTTGCGATCGTCTGCAGGTACTTTTGCTCTTGATAATTGATCTCCTCATTACCCCAGGTGTGGGAAAGTATAACATAAGGCGGCAGCGCCTCATCGCTGAACCACTTGAATTCGAGGGTGGTCGCGTTTAGGAGCCGCATTATGGCGCGCTGAAGGGACGATCCTTTCGGCTACCTTACGTGGAGTTAGTAGCTCGGACAGGCTGCAAACACGGGGATCGCGAGTAGGAAGCATGATGGGCAGTGTGGGAGAGGAGGGCTGGAGGAGATAGCTTCAACCTGGGCTAACCGCCAATCAACGCTTGGAAGCCCCGCGACTAGCGCCAGCACAGCAACGGCGACCCGACCACATCTCCGTGCTCTACCTCATTTCTACAACGTCATTGGCATCAAAGGTAGAACACCACGGTTGATTATCAAGTCCCGTAGCTATACTAAGTATAATTGCTCGCAGCGACCGTTACGTCCGGCAGACTATGTTAGGCCGACCCATCTGAATCACCAGAGGACGCATATTTTCTAATTGAAAGAATCGCCAAAGAAAAGAGATACGTCAACTAAGAGCACTAGCAAGACCTCGATAGCATCGTCGCGCAACACGGCACTCTCGAAACGGAGAAAGGATTCCCGGGAAGTATTTCTATTCTAAGGAGCGACTATATGAACACATACAGAGAGAAAGCCTGAGCACAAATGGTCTACCTCCATCACTATAGCTCCTCGCCGTCACCTCAATCCCGTCGGCCCACCTTCATCACCACATCCAATCCATCATCTTCTCTGGCCCATCTAGTAGAAGCTGTAAGAGTTGATCTTGCCGGCGAAGCAGCCAGTCTGTCCAGGAGCCAGATCGATGAAATTGCCCTGACCGCACGCAGTGGTAGCGTAGAGACGAACTAGCAGATCGGTCAGTCATCCATCTTCAATCCCCACCACACTCGCTACGACTTACTGGTCTTGGTGAAAGCGTTGTTCTGGACGTTGAAGCTGTTGTACGCGCCAGAAAAGGTCTGGGGCAGGCATTGGTCGTTCTGCTGGAAGACAGTGTCCTCAATCCAAGGCTCCTGGCAGCCAGTGCCGCCGTAAAAGCGAAGGTAGGCGATGAGAGCCTGGCGCTGCTCGAGGGAGGCGGGAGCGGGGGCGGCGGCTGGGGCAGCCTGCACGCTGGTGGCCGCGAGGGCGGTGATGAGGGCGACGATGCTGGAGAATTGCATGATGGCTGATTGAGTAGAAGTTGGTTGTTTGAGTGAAGCTGTTGTTGAGGAGATGGTGAAGAGCTGGGTAGTGAGCAGTTGGAAGGACGGAGGACATGCTTTTATACTCATCCTTGACGTCTCGTCTTGTCTGTGTCGCTCTCTTCCCAAGTGTAAAAGCTGTTGAAGCTGAGCTATGCCAGGCAGCGCTCTGCCACCAACAGTCAGCGTCCAGTCACATGCGCAAAGTGCGCACGCTGGTACCGTATGAAGATGTTGAGGCACTCCAGCACTGGCATACACGATGCTGATAACTTGTTAGTGCTGAGGAATGCATGTAAGTCACAAGGTGATACGCAATGAATGTCACACCAACGTTTGTCAATGCTGCAAGCACGCGGCGTTACTGGCTGTTCGTGAAATCCTGTAGATGTCAATGCTCGCTGTTGACTGGTTGTAGCTAGTCAGTTTGTGGCAAAGTTGAGGTCACGCATCGTCCGTTTGCAGGTGGCTTGGAGCAAGCATGAGGCTTCTAGCATTTCTGATGCTTCTCGTGATGTATACAAGTGCTCATTATGTGAGCCATCTCGAACGATCATTCAGAGTGGGGGTGACCTGGCGACGGATTTTGTTCAGGTTCATTGAACGTGGTAAGTAACACTCATCGGAGTGGAAGATTATGCACGATGAATCTGCATTCGTTGGAAGGTCGCGTGAACTATACGAATCACAAAGAGGCACAACATGCACATACCGTCCGTGTTCAGTAATCCTATAGGCCCAAAGATCTTTGTAATGTCAACAGCCATCAGCTTATACACAGCCTTCGCCGTGAACGTACCTATCACGCCTTGTTCACCGGCGAACGCCACATATCCATGCAAGGACTCAACAATGTCCCATTTCGAATGAGTCGTGGTTGGCTTCGGTTTCTTGGAACGGCCTGCGATATCTCTTAACTGCCATGAGAGGTTAGTATCTGTAAGACAGGGATCTACCAAAGAGATGTGGCTGATAGAAGGACGTGGCCGGCCACGGGCCGTACTTCGTACGGCAGTCGCTTAAGCATCCGCGCAGCGGCACATGCTGACATGACACGAGATGCATGCCAGTCTAGCGCGCTTCTGTACTGCAGTGTGATTGATGGTCAGATCCGACGTTCTGCTTATGAGTGTAGTGTGTTTATGGATCCACTGGGTTGCGGCGGACCGGGTTGAGGCATGTCGGCCCGCTCCCTCCCGTGCGACGTTGAGGCTTGATCGTCAACGAAGGGCTTCTCGTTACGAGATAGACGCACATAGCAGCTGGGGGATTGTACATGTGGTTCCTCTGACGACTCTTTTTCGTATCTCAACAATTCATACAAGCCTGAGAAGTCCATGTTGGTACTACCAAAACTACTCTCCTCTCAGATCGAAGCAGCGACGGGGTGATACTGAAATGAACTATACGCAGGCTGCGGTACGGATGAGCGTGCATGAGCAGTGTCTTGGAGTTGGAGCATGCTGAAAGTGAGGCGGACGGCGGAGTTGTGGTGAGGATGCTGATGGCAAGTGCGTAGACACCAACACGCGCTAAGAAATGCACTAAGATCACATCACAGCAACTCCCCCGAATCCTCAACAAAGCCCTGCATCTTGCCAGCTACGAGCGGAAATGGCCGACCGGGAGGTTCGAAGTCTCGTCGCGCGAACGCGTTCTCTCCGTTCGCAAGAGTTGTCTGCACATTCACCCCAACCTTTCCGTGAAGGTTGACCAGATTGGCAGCTTGTAGATGCTACTGCCCCTCACGTGCTCGCACATATTCATAGTTTCTCTTCCCTCTTTAACAATTGATCGATAGCCTTCGCCGCACCCAGCACCTTCTCCTCCATCAATCTCCTACCCACGACCTGCACCCCAATCGGCAACCCATGCATAGAGTCCAAGTCAAACAGCTTCCAATTCCACTCATCAAGGGCATTCCTTGGCTCATACTCCCCCATCTTCTGCGCAGCCTCGCCATCGAGCTCCTTCGAGACGTGCCCCGCAGGCAGTACGACAGCCGGGTAGTCAACGAAGTTGAACACCTTGGTATATCCCACCCATTTGCACTTGCGATGTGGTACGGCAGAGTGCGGCATTACTGGAGTGAGGAGGATGTCGATCGGCTTGCCTGTCTGTGGTGATCCAGTTGAGTTCCAGAGATCGAGATAGCGTTTCTACAGGGCGAGCTTGGCTTTGTTGAGTTGCCAGTATGCGTATACAGATATTGCTGGCGCTTTGTTGACTAGAGCCTCTACGTGTGGGATGAAAGGTTCGCCGCCGGCTTGAATGTCGCGTTTGATATCTTCGCCGCCGTCAGCGGTGTAGTATTGATCCTAGTCATCATGAACAGTCTGACTTGATGCGCTGTTGATGCAGATTGCTTACCATGGTGTCGATGCATTCTTGATGCAAGCTACCTTGGCTCCACTCGACAATCTCATGTCCCGCAAGCTCAAGCTTCGCAACCACCTCTTCAAGCAAGCGACTGACTGGAGGGTGTGGCTTGACGACCCCATCATCTCTCATCACGGCAATGACAAGTGGACGTGACTGTGCTTCATCAAAGATGTCGTATCGCAATAGTACAGGCCAACATTTCGGGTCCTGATCCCATGGCTTCGCATCAATGACCGCCTTTGTGACAGCTATGAGTGAGTCGATGTCACGGCGCATAGGACCAATGACTGAAGGAACATGCTCTTGGCCTTCAGTCGAGACGGAGACGTCTTGGTAAGGTAAACGAGTACTCTGCTCATGGATCAGCAATGATAAGCCTAAAGTTGATGTCACTTACGCTCGGCTTCAGTCCGTATAAGCCGTTCATGTGTGAAGGGATGCGAATGCTTCCGCCAATGTCGGTACCCCAGCCCACCACTGAGCTACGCCGTGAAAGAAGCGCAGCTTCTCCACCAGTAGAGCCACCGGGGGTGAAGGCTGGATTTCTTGGATGGACGGTCAAGCCCCAGAGCGGGTTCTCAGTTTCACACCACTACGCGTAATCAGTGTCAGTGGCCTCTGAACTAGACATCCTTGAACGTACCATGATACTTTGCGGTAAGTTCGACTTTGTGATGATGATGGCACCCATTTTTCCTCAGCATGGCCACCAACACGCAGTCTTGTTGTGCCGGTTTGAACGCCCGTCCAACATATCCCAGAGTGCTGTCATAACCTTTGATATCGAATTGGTCTTTCAGGATCATTGGCACGCCGTGTAAAGGTCCCATGAGACGTCCGTGTCTAATATGATACTCGTCTAGTTGCTTGGCCTGTTCAATTGCGTCGTCGAACAGGAGTTCCGTTAGGCTGAGTCAATGTCAGATGTGTTGCATGGCATAGGAGGTAGAGACGTGCCAGTTCGTCTATACTATAGTTAGATGGCGTAAGTGGAGACTAGAGGTGCTGAAATTACACGTTCGTGAGCTTCGATGGCCCTACGTATGATGTGAGCATTGAAACGTCAGTCGGGTCGGGTACGTTGTACCGTCTGATGTATGTAATGCACAGTCGTGAAGCCGTCACATTGTCATGCATTATAGCCTTTCGGACATCTTCGACGCTTTCGATGGCTGTGAATGACTCACCGTGGCCTTCGAATACATGCAGCCCATTGTGTGGTTGTGACTGATTTGTTCAATTCAAGGGCTCAAGATGTATCAGTGGAGCGTACCTTTATCCCCGTGCAGAGGTTCTCGAGGAAGCGCTCGATGGCCGCGGTGCGAAGGCTGCGCTTCTTCGCAACAATCTCAGGCCAGTGTGTTTGTGAAGCCATCGTGTTGCGGCAGATGAGTTGCGGTGTTTGGTCTTCGACGGGCGTACCGGTATTAGACGAGTGCTACCACTTTTCACTCATCACCACAACGAGACGTGAACTACTGCGTCATGGCATATCTCCACTTCGCAGCCTCACTGTCGATGAAGTATCATGACCAGGCCAAGATAGTGGTCGAGCACAATGTTTGGAGTTGAGCAGTGGGGAAACAGCAAGCGCAGGGGCCAGCAGCCAGCCAGCCGAGGCGCAAATGCACCAGAGCCTCTTCACGACTGTTGCGCCCACCGTCCCTGCTCCGATCACCATCACAAATACATGTCGCGCTCCAGCAGCGTCTATGCATCCTGTCTCAAGCGATGGCATACCTCAGTCACTCGGAGATTGCCCGGAGGTGACGTCGCAGCCAGATGAAGACGACTCAGGCTTCGTGAGTGATGTTTTGGTGGTAGGATAAAAACCAGTTCGCTTTATGCTTGCGTGAGTACACCTCCAAGCATTGGAAGAAGAGAAGCGTATATGCTGACAAAATCAGCGACAACCTCGTGCGATTCGGTATCAAAACGCGCATCATCGACAACCGACCCGACCGAACCTCGACCGCCACGCCGATGGCATCTAGCCCAACACGATCGAGACACTGCGTCTCGCAGAGCTCTTGCTAGGGAAGAGCATGCATAGGCCGCGAGGTTTACTACCTGCTAGTGGTGGACTTGCTCGATCAGTACATCTTTTTCGTGCACAAGGGCATGGTGGAGGGCATCGCACATTTTTGGGATCGGTATGAATATCTATGCACGTGTTCACGCGACCACGCGACGAAGCCACGATAAGCGGCCGACGGGCGGGCGCGATGATTCATTGCACGCCCCCACCTGACAGCTTGCTCCACCATAGCTTGCCCTGCGTTTCCGAGGCTGAGCGGGGTAGCTGCTGCTATCGCGACAAGCTTCAGTGGAGAGTTCCAATTTGTGAACGTCATGGAGGTTTCTTCGGCTACACATTGATTTGTGACGCGCCCAAGTTTCAGGTCCTCATTGTCACTAATAAGCTCTTTCACTTTCAAGTAACAATGGGCAAGAAGAAGGTTCTCGTGAGCTATGGGGTGGACATTGACGCTGTTGGTAGGTAAATGCTGTCTAGGATGATGTGTGATTCATGCTCACATCACCTAGCGGGCTGGTTGGGGTCGTATGGAGGAGAAGACTCAACAAGCGACATCAGTAGAGGACTATGGGCTGGCACGGTAGGAACACAACGACTCCTGAAGCTCTTTGAGAAATACAATATCAAGGCAACATGGTTTATACCTGGTTCGTTCCCCAAACTCCCTTATATGCCGCATTTCTCAACTCATTTTCCTCTCCCAGGCCACTCCCTCGAAACCTTCCCCAAAGACTGCGCCGCTGTGCGCGACGCCGGCCACGAAATCGGTCTACACGGCTACTCGCACGAAAACCCGGTCGACATGTCCTTCGAGCAGCAACGCGACGTCCTCGACAAGACCTACAAAATGCTCACGGAGTTCTGCAACGGCAAGCCACCCCGCGGCTCTGTCGCGCCGTGGTGGGAAACATCGAAGGAGGGATGCGACTTGCTGCTCTCCTACGGCATCGAGTACGACCACAGCATGTCGCACGAAGACCACAGATGCTACTGGCTGCGCACGGGCGACGAATGGACGAAGATAGACTACACCAAGAACGCCGTGGACTGGATGAAGCCCCTCACCAAAGGCCAAGACACAGGCCTCGTCGAGATCCCCGGGTCATGGTACATCGACGACCTGCCGCCAATGATGTTCATGAAGAAAGTTGCCAACAGCCACGGGTGGGTGAACCCGCGCGACGTAGAGCAGCTCTGGATGGACCACTTTGACTATTTCTACCGCGAGTACGACGAGTTTGTGTTTCCGATGACGATTCACCCGGATGTGAGTGGGAGGCCGCATGTGCTGCTTATGCATGAGAGGATCATTGAGCATATTAACAAGCATGAGGGCGTGGAGTGGGTTACGATGGAGCAGATGGCGGATGATTTTAAGAGGAATAATGAGGTCCCTAAGGGTGCGAAGATGCCGGCGCCGAGGGGGGAGATCTTGAGATTGCAGAAGGCGGGGAAGGCCTATTCGTTGTTTGAATATAAGGGGCCCATGCCGGAGTGATTGAGGTTCTTGTCGTTTGATGGCTGCAGATCGAGTATGATCATGTTCATGACATTTGAACAGTTGGTTGAGAGGGATGACGTCCTTGCTGTCGTGTGATGAGATTCAATACCTAGGTAGCCGCGCGGAGACATTTCTCCAACATTGATCGCGCTCGGACCGTCTGATTCTAGATACTTTCCACTGACTTCATGGCCTTGTGACGCTCGAAGTGGCACTCAACGCAGTTTACGATTGAAACGAGGTCCAACCCCCCATTCTAGCACTCACAGCACGTTCAACGCAAGGTAGTTAGCTTGATAAGTCACCCACCCACTCGCAGGCCCTATCTTGGCTTCCGACAGAACGCTGATGCTCTTAGTCGCGTCGCTAGTCCCAGAAGCGCTTGTGTAAGAGCCAGCACTGTGGTAGCCATCGAGATATCACGTCTTCCCGCATCGCGTTAGCCTGCCAAAAATCGAGCATCGGCATTTCCGTCGCCAACTCTTCGCACTCATCACGACGCGAATGGGCATCTAGCCATCTATGGTCCACCTGTTCAATCATTCCTTTTGCACCTTTTGTTTTCATTTATGCTACTTGATGCCTTGCCGCGGCGCGTCATTTTCGATCTTCGATGCTCGAATCCCTGCGCTCGTCCAAGGGTTGCATTCGATGTTGCACGAGGCAGAGGATGGCGAAGAAATATTGGAGTAGGGGCCCGTGAAAACCAGCGGAACCTTTTCTGGTTCCGGAAGAGATTTTCTCAAGGTGCAGACGACAAAGAAGCCGTTACGACACAAGCTACGCCTATTGAGAAACCTCTCGACATCCAGGAATCACGAGAACGAGACGAACGAGACAATGTCGTCTCAGAAGGACATATCATGTCTTCGACAGACGTTGGTTCATTGGCGCACCACGAGAATACACTGGAAGACACTACAATCGCTTTCGACAATGTAGATGTTGAAGAAGGCAACAACGATCCGCATGTGCAGAGTGGCCCTACTGGACCTGATACCATCAATGATTACCCTGGAGTATTGCCCGATGGGAACGCATCTGAGGTATTGGAAAAGAATACTTCGAGATATCCACGCGAGGCGCCTGAAGTTCAAGATCCGCCCGCACCGTGTCATCATCTTGACTCAGGCTCTTCTTTCAAGACTTCCGCGGAGCCAAGTGAAGACCCACATGCCCTTCTTTCGAATCAGAATTTGAACAGCACTGCGGTCAATACGAGCAGCCAGCGGATTTCTGTTAACCCCGATGATACGGGTCCTCCAATTATCCGCGGA
>Ga0265798_10004226_pt1 | contig 19982 bp, 24 predicted proteins | sample P3T30metagenome_FD_192430 | JGI IMG/M metagenome (GOLD analysis project Ga0265798, IMG submission 192430) | Plant litter microbial communities from East Loma Ridge, Irvine, California - P3 T30 | ecosystem: Environmental > Terrestrial > Plant litter > Unclassified | place: USA: California... | reverse complement strand
GCCAAGAGGAAGAGTCATCATCGGCGGGTGCGGATTTACCGAAGGAACCAGTTCAATCGGCGTGGACTAAGATCGGGTTACGGCTAGAAAGGGTCGAGGTGGTGACTCGCATGGCGCAAAGGGCGTACGCGTTGCAGCAGCCATCTTCTCCTGCAAGGCACATCAAGCGAATCGAACCTATGAAAAGGCAGCAGGAAACCTGTCAGAGACGCGTTATCCAGTGACGTGCCTGACACCCCAGGCGACAGCGGTTCCCGAAATGGACAATGACAAAGCGGGCAAGAGTGGTGAACGAGAAAGTCCACCGGCTGACCGAAAGAAGATGGGGTGTGGGGGCTGGGGGCGATGTAGGTGCCTGGAGCTATTGCAGGCAGCATTGCGAAGCATTCACCGTGATGCAACGGCAAAGAGCTCATCGGCGGCGTCCGATAATGAAGATAGGGGCATGGAATGGGAAAAAGGGCAGAAATGTCAAGGCAAAAGGCGGTGTTGTGGAGTAGGGTAGGAGGCGCAGTGGAAGGGTCCTGGTGCATGGCGGGGTTGTTGCGTAGCGGGAGGCCATCAATCCGAGCAAGGCTGTCGCGAGGCTGCACGCGATTCACGTGGGTGTTCATTCCGCACTGACTCAGAGCAGGTAGTTGTGGCGACTGCGCGGCTCTGGATTGCGCAACTGCGCATATGGTCCAGGCGTTTGCCAGCGCATAGCCGGTGAACCGCTGGAGAATCCAGGACTGAACTTCTCGCCAACTACGCTGCGCATGCGCAGTAAGGTGGGCCGAGGGACATTGTTAATCTCCAGTATGCCAACGCAGAGCCGGTGAACCGTCGGAGGCATAGCATCTTCAACGTGTGACTTGGGCTGCTTATCGAGCCCGGCATACATGGGCAGCCAATGAGTCAAGATCGTCATCAATTGGTATCGAATGCATTGGGTATCGCTATATCCGCTCCCTGAACCTCCACGTCTAATCGTACAATCTCAGAGCACCATTCAGATCACCAGCAACCACCTTGCTCGACTCCCTCGGATGCCACTGTACTGACAGTACAGGCGCATCGCTCGCTGGAATCTTATGGTACATCTTGCACGTCTTCCAGTCCCAGAAGCACAAGAAACCTCCACTGTCACCCGAGCTAATGAACTGCCCGTCTGGACTGATCGCCACGTCTGGTGCATATCCAGCCACATTGTGCCCTCTGTAACTCTTCTTTCGGTTCTGTCGGAAGCGGTCGGTAGAGCTGTATACGGTGATCTGGTTGTCGGACGATTGGAAGGCAACGTATTTGCCTGACGGGTGGGGTGAGGAGCGGACCATGGAGAACATGTAGGGTTCGGCGATGAACTTGATAGGTACGGGAATGCCGTATTCCCACGCGCGTAGGGACTTGTCGTCTGATGTGGTGATGAAGCGGCGGTTCTCGTCGCAGAAGGTGATTGTGTTGACAGGCCCCAGATGGTGGTCGTATTCTTGTACCATCTCTCCGCTTCTTGTGTCGTACTGTAGGATCTTCTTGTCGCTCATACCGGCCAAGAACTCGTGTGGTGTACTGGGGTTGATGCGCACCACGTGCGGTGTCTTTCCAGTTGTGAACTTGTTCAGACACTTTCCTGTCTCTGTGTCCCATAGCTTCATGAAGCGGTCGTAACTAGCTGATATGAACTGTGTGCCGCTGGGGTTGAAATCGATGTCAACAACCGACTTTGTATGACCAGAGTATGTCCGCAGGAGCTCGCGTTGGTGGTAGACGTCCCATAGGGCAATCTTGGAATCGGCGGATGCGGAAAGTAGGAGATGGCCGCTGTCAGGCATGAAGCGAACCTGGGTAATCGACTTGGTGTGGTATTTGTAGGTGTGGATGAGCTTCTTCGGTATGAAGTTCTTGGGCTCGTAATCGCCGGTGAGTTTGATGTCGAGATCCGTGGGCACATGCATGTACGTCCGGCCCTGGTAGTCGTACTGCTGGCTGCCAACAAACTCGCTCGTCTCGCCCTCGGCTTCGGTATCGCGGTAGTCTGTGCCGGCGAGCTTCTTTTGCGCGGGCGCAGCGTTGTCGACAATCTCGTCTTCCTCGTAAACTATTTCCACCTCGACGTCCGACCCGAACTCGTCGTCTGAGGCAGCATCTGGCCTGTCTTCCTCATACTTCGCCCATGGCCCCTTGTATGCGCCGGCGCCAGTCACGACGCTTGAGTCGCCCTTGCCTTCTCGCTTTCTCTTCTTCGACCCTGCGCCGCTCTCGATGGCGCGCTGACCCTGGCGGAAGGTGTGGTCGCTGATGTACGTCTCTGCAGCGAACCCAGTTGGCACCCTGCCCGAGCCGCCGGCGGGCATTCTAGCTGTTGTGGAGATAGGGTAAGGGTCGCGTAGTGTGTGAGAGCTGGCGACGGTGTCGATATTGGGGTTCGACAAGGCTGGAAGGTGGATAGCGCGGAGTGTCGAATGCGAAGTTGTAGATGGAAGCTTCCCAGCTCACCAGAAAATGTGGGTGGCTGCGCACGGACCACAACCTGACTATGCATTGCGCAGTTACATGTGAAAACTATGGTGCATTTACACGAGGCTAACATAACGCTATCATACCCCATAACTCGTTTAATCCCTCCTGGGTGAATTCCCAACCCCAAACCTGTCGCTCCAGGTATCCCGCATTATCCTAAACCAACAATCATGTCCTCCCGCTAGCAATATGCGCACGCGTGGCTCGTTTCCCCGAGCCGGATATCAAGTGTATCTATCCGTTAATCTTTAGCCGTCCCTGGATTCGCTCTTCGTAGCCCACTGTAATCAGTACAACCGCGAATATAGCTACGACCAAGACGATGGGCGCAGTCTCCACCTAGTGAGACTCGTCGCGGATGAGGGCGACGATCATGCTGTAGAGGTAGAAGAAGAACATGAGCAGATGGAAACCCAGCTTGATGAAGGATTCCTGTGTGGCTGTTAGCCTATCGCCATATACTCGGTATCCTCTCATCGTACCTTCTTGTGCACATTGAGCTTCCTGAAGATCTCCGTTGCGTCCAACAAATGCTGGTTCTCAAAGATCCTGGGACTGTCAGCATTGTCCTTATTCCTTGGTATAGTCCGGCCCTGCTACGTACTTCTTTCCGTTCCATGCCAACAGAGGTAGGTTCAGGATCAATGCGATCCAGTATCCGTTGATGAGGAATAGGAAGGTCAGGAAAGCGTGAACGGCGGCCTCGGGGATGATGTAGGTGTTCAGGCGGTTGCAGAGATCGATGGGGTTGATGTAGTCACTGGCGCAAAATTAGCATGTGCCGATCAAGGTACGGGCCGTATCGCGTAGATTGCTACGCCATGGCATTGTATGCCTGGGGTTGACTCACCATTCCAGATCGCTGTACATGATAGTAAAGAAGACTTGTAAGAACAGGTTGACGGCATTTATCAGCACTGCCAACAGGTACAACCATGCTTCGCCAGTCATTGTGGGAGTGTCGTGTGCTGCGTAGCACGGCTTTGGCGTATGGAAGGTTTAAAATAGACTAGCGAGGTCGCCAGTAAACACCTGGATACGAATGGACAGGTGGTCGACAGAGGTTCAGCACTCGGATGCGGTCGTGTGTTTGCAGGCTGCCGAGCTAGAACGCGGGAAGCTAGCTCGTGCGCGGGGCCTGGCTAGAGGTCGTGATGACGTGGGTGAGCGGTGGGGTTACACGACGGTGATGCGACGGTAGGATCTTGAGTAATAACGTCGATTGCGAGGTCGCTCCAATTCTGGCGGGCGTTGGGCAGAGATGTTTGGATGACGTTGAGGCGGAGACACGAGTTGCTTCCCTGGACGGCGGGCAGGCACCACCACTAGCGTCATTCGCCTCGCTTGCAGGTGTGCGTTGAGCGGGCCAACACCGTCCGACCGAAGCTTGACCGAAGGTTGGTGATATCACGGACGGCCGAATTGTTTCGTCGAAACGAAACGAGTTGTGCAAGCTATGACTGCCAACAACATGAACATCACTACAGACCGCCATCACGCGAATGTTGATGAAACTCAAAAGCCTCGTGCTGTTGAATCACGCTATGCGTACTCTGAGAAAGTATCGTATAGCTATGTTATTCCCAAGTGTCCAATCATCCTCAAGCAGCTGCCTTCGCTTCGCCATTCGTTTCACCGTTTGTGGCTCCCGGCATCGGTACCGGACCACCTGGCGAATCTGGCAGTCTTGCCGTCAAGACCTCCACGCCATCCTCTGTTACGAGTAGGGTGTGTTCTGTAGCGTATTAGTCATGAGTGGACACATTGATGCATCTGCGGGGCTTACCAAATTGCGCTGTCAGAGAGCCATCCTGCGTGACACTCGTCCATTCGTCTGGCCATGTCTTGTCCCTATGCGAACCAACACTAATCATAGGCTCGATGGTGAAGCACATGCCGGGCTTTGCCGATCCAACTGCCTTGTTCTTCGCGTAGTGAGGAACATTGGGTGCGCAATGGAAGAGCTGGTTGACGCCGTGCCCGCAGTATGTCCTGATGACGCTGCAGTTCTTGCTCTTTGCGTGCTTCTCGATGACGTTTCCGTATTCACGGAACAGTGTGCCTGGCTTGACGATCTCGATGGCCTTTTGTAAGCACTCTCGCGCCGTCTCCGTAACGCGTACAGCATCCGGGTTTGCCAAAGCCTTGTCTCCAACGTAAAACGTCTCGTTCAGATCCGCGTGGAAACCGCCGTGGTAGACGGAAATATCGATGTTCAAAATGTCGCCATCTTTGAGTACTCGCTGGTCAGGGATGCCGTGGCAAATGACCTCGTTTAGCGACGTGCATACGGACTTGGGGAAGTGGCAGTAGTTGAGGGGCGATGGGTAAGACTGTTGCGGTTAACAAGACGTTCTGATTCCCTAACATTGTCGCTCTTACATCACGCTCGACAGTAGCCTTATGTACGAGCTCGTCGATGTAGTCAGTGGTGACACCAGGCACTGCGGCTCTTCCTGCAATGTCCAGAATCTCGCGCCCGTACCGACACACCTTGCGCATCGCATCTTGCTCCTCCTTGTTCAGAATCGTGATCTTATTCCTGTTGACAAACACCTGCTCCGAGCGCGGTATGCCGTCCTTCGCGTAGTCTGGGTGTCTTATGTGCTTCGGGACTTCGCGTCGCGGCGAGAGCGGGTATACGGGTCTGAGAGCGCCGGTGTACGAGTAGGTAGGGAACGGGTTGTAGTGGCCGGTGGCTGGATCCGGGTGAGAAACTACTTTCGGCGTAAAGATACTTTGGAGAATACTACTTTGTGACTTGTGCTCCTTCTTATGCTCAGCCTAGAGGGCCGTTAGATTGTTTTGTCTGCAGTGTAAGAGCAGTCTCACTATGTACCCAGTTGCGCTTGAAACAATCCTGCGAACAGAAGTAGTTCTCTTTTCCGAGCTTCTGGCAGTTCGGACATTGGAGAGAACTCGCATCGTTCTCGCAGTCTTTGCCTGCGCACTTGCGCGGGGCGTCTGTGGCCATCGCGTGCGGTGGTATAGGGCGTGTAGAGGGTGTGGTCGAGGCGGAGGTGGCCTGTTATTCACGTGCACTCGACTGTACAGCGCGCAAGGAACCTATATGTGCGAGGCAACGGTTTGCGCACGGAGGAAGTGGTGGACTGCGACTTTCGTTCGTCCCACGGCATCGTCAAGTCGGAATTCGTGCAGGGGTCCAGGCCGCCGGCCGCCGATCACCGATTACTAAGTAGCCAACTTGAACCAGAGCTCGCGCTTACCCGTTCCAGTCTTGACGTGCATCATCTGCCCTACTTTGCCATCATATCTGACTCTTTGGATCCCTGGTAATGGTTTGATAATTTTCACCCGTGTCTCGCGTCTCCCTCGTTTGCGGACGATGTATTTCCACCCTTCTTTCTTTCTTCCTCCTCTTGCTCTTCAACTCACACCACGCCGCTTCTGAGCACAGACCATTGAACCAACCATCTTTTTACTCCAACTTTTCCCCATTGCCTCCTTACCACCATGACCCAGAAAGTAGTTGTGGTCGGAGCCGGGCCAGTAGGCTCTTTGGCCGCGCTTTATGCAGCTGTACGCGGGTTTGAAGTGGATGTCTACGAGCTAAGAGCAGGTGAGACAATGATCTGTAAACCATCTCGGTGCTAGCGAGTGACCTAACGCTAGCCAGATCTCCGAGACCCCAACACCACACCGTTAAACTTCTCCAAATCTATCAATCTTGCTTTGTCGGAGCGAGGTATCCACTCCCTTCGCAAGACCGGACTATCCGATCTTGCAGATGCAGTCTTGGCAGAGACCTTCCCCATGCATGGTCGCATGATCCATATCAGGAAGAATGGAGAGTATGTTCGACAGCCACAGATCTATGATGCGAGAGGGAGAGTAAGTACAGTGTGGTCGCATGCTATTGATCTCATGCTAATTTGGGTAGAGTTTGTTGGCTATGGATCGGACAGGTTTGAACAAGACCTTGCTTGACCATCTAGAGGCCATGCCCAACGTCAAGCTCATGTTCAATCACAAGTTGGTCGGCGCAGACTTCCGGAAGAAGACCGCATGGTTCGAGCATCGTACCAAGTCTCCCGAAGAGCAGGGCGACGAATTCGAAATCAACTTCGATCTCATGATCGGTGCCGACGGTGCACACTCGGCGGTGCGATATCACTTGATGAAGTTTGTCCCCATGTCGTTTCAGCAAGAGTACATCGACAAACTCTGGTGCCAGTTCAATGTTCCAGCCACACCGGACGGCGAATTCAGAATACCTCCAAACTACCTACACATCTGGCCCCAGGACGAATCCATGTTCATCGCTCTCCCAAACCTAGACAAGACATTCACATCAACGCTTTTCTTGACCAGAGAAGGCTTTGAGCAACTGGACGCATCTGGAAAAGTGGTCGAGTATTTCAATGAGAAGTTCCCCGGCGTGGTTCCAGATCTCATCACCGAGGACGATCTCCGCAAGCAGTACACATCTAATCAGCACCTGCCTTTGATCTCGATAAAATGTACACCGTATCACTACGGAGATTCTGGTGTTATCTTAGGAGATGCGGCCCATGCCATGGTACCATTCTACGGCCAGGGAATGAACGCTGGACTGGAAGACGTCCGCGTTCTTTTCGACTTCATCGACAAGTATCCCAACGATCGATCAAAGGCACTAGACGAATACACCAAGGAGCGCACTCCTGACGCACACACCATCAACGATCTTGCCGACGGGAACTATCGCGAGATGGCAAGCGACGTCAAGAAGCCGCTATATTTACTGCGAAAATGGGTAGAAGAGCAACTCTATATCTACGTCCCGAGCATTGGCTGGGCCACACAGTATTCACGAGTCACGTTCAGCAACATGCGATACTCCGAGGTTCGGCAAGCGGCACAGAGGCAGGCCAAGATCCTCAACGGCGTGGCCGGTCTGGTGCTGGCTTCTGTTGCTGGTACCGCTTTCTGGTTCGCGCGATCTGGTGGCGCACAACACGCGAAAATGGGCATCATGAGATCGATCTGCGTCGTTGCGCAGAAGATGCAGAAGCTCACGGAAGGTTGAGCAGTACTTACCATGGTAACACCATGAACCAAAATTCATGCACGAGCTGTAACAACACATGTTTCTATTATGCTGTATCCTGTTATCGAGACTAACGATCATCAACACCGTGTATATAACGATATTGCGCAAGCGATACACGTCATCATTCCTCGCAGAACCTCTCCGACGTTTTCAGGATTTTAGCTCACTTCATAGACCCCGATGCCGGCGGGTTCAACACCAGGAAGAAAGATGTCAGGGCGAAGCGTTGATGGACCGACGGCGACTGCTTTGTTCACATCTTTGTATGATACAAAGCGAACATCAATCTCGACAACCCCTCGCCATTTACGAGGGTCTCATAGTATGACGGGCTTGGCCGCGCCACACGCGACTAGCCACGTGAACTCCGCGTGGATGTCTTGCCCCACAAGCGAGATGTGGGGAAGCGATTCGGAGCGAGATGCATACAGTGGCGCTCGCTTGTAGTACCATCCGCCTTCGACATGTTACATCTGGGGTACATCCTGTCAATACGACTCGACATCACGATAATCTCGCTTGCGCATATCCGTGAGCAGTGCTATTGTCTTTCAGCCTTTGCAACGCAATTGATCATCGCTTTCTTCGATCTGCATTTCCGCTCCCTGCTAATCCGGGGACGTAGACATCGCCATAATCGTATCCATGCTTCCGGGGGCGTGGCAACATATCTCCACTTGATCGATACACAAAGCCATCTATCCTCACTATACACACTATGCGGGTAAATACACGAGCCTCTCACAGCCAACACAGCGCCATCCTTCCTCCCTTTGCGACCTTCCACAAACAGCATATCTTCCGTATTCGCATGGTCACAGCCACCAAAGAGAGTTCGAGGCTAGCTTGGAGTAGTAATCGGAGGCATTCCTGTGGATGTTGACCCACATTCCAGAAGCCTTTGAACCTCACATCCGGGTTGTGATGAAGTCAGTCACGCGTGGCAGTAAGGTCTCAACCTGGATAAGACAAGTTCTATTCTAGTCTATCTTGCACGCGTGCTTGTATATCGCCGCTTTGTACTTTACACTGTGGGCCTCGAGTGGATGGATCTCAGGCGCGGCATCTTGGCGAGTGTGTATTGGTTTTATTAAGGTATCTTGTTTCTCCAGGACTTCCTTGTCACACGTAGAGTATTTTTCGTTCCTTTTTTACCTTCAAATTCTGTATGCCTTGCGATAGCGCTGCTGGACAACTACGCGTAGCCTCAAAGATTGACGATTGATCAAGATGCGCTTTGCCTTCAGTCTTGCGGCTCTAGCTAGCCTCGGTGAGTATCGCAATTGAACACGGATGATGCTTTCAACTAACAGTTTCTAGCTCAAGCATGGCCTACGTCAGAAACACAACACCTCGCGCCTCGCGCCGTGAGCTACGTAGACTCAGAAACTGGCTTCACCTTCTCTGAGACCAAAGCGGCCGCGACACTTTCAGCGAACATTATCTACCGCATAGCGCAACCCGCCAATGTGCCAGCGGGCCAACCATACGACATTGTTCTTCAAGTCGTCGCGCCCAACGTCCTCGGCTGGGTTGGTCTCGCCTGGGGCGGTAGCATGATCCGCAACCCTCTCACTGTAGCATACCCTAACGGCCAGAAACCAACCGTATCTTCACGGTGGGCCACGTAAGTCGTACCACCCAAGTGGCAACCGCGAAAATACTAACACCCACCGTAGTGGCCACTCTACACCCCAACAATACACCTCAGCAACCTACACGCCCCTCACAACCGGCAACAAATACAACAATACGCATTGGCAATTCACCGTAAAATGCACCGGCTGCACAACTTACACCGGTTCCTCCGGTGCCGTGCGCATCGATCCCAACAGCAGCAGCAAGCGCTTTGGTTTCGCGTGCTCGCAGAGCAAAGTGTCGAACCCGTCTTCGACCAGCGCATCGATTCCTGTGCATGATGTGTATAACTACATCACGCATGACTTTACTGCGGGTGCGAATCAGAACTTTGAGGCACTGCTGAGTCGAAACGGGGTTGCGAGTTCGGGTGGCATGGGGAATGCTACGGTGATGGTGTAGAGGCGATGTAGGGAGAAGGTGGTGGCCTTGGGAGAGGGCTTGTAGATAGCGTCGGAGATTTCGTGGAGTACATACTTTAGAATGGTAGAATTTCGTCTCTCCTCGAGAATTGTGGGTGCTGCTGTGTGCATATGTCTAGAGGCTCGCGAAGCGATCAACGAGGCAGTGACACGGCGTACGACCCCAACTCTACACACGAAAAGGCAAGGCCGTGATTTTAGTGTCTTCAGTGCTCGAAGATAAGCTGGCAGTGTCACACCGATCATGATACTTCCTGTCACTTATGACAAAGCGGAAGATAATGGGTAGAGAGTTGCGGCCAGTCTTGATCAACTAGTAGCATCATGAACGGGTTGCATGTCGAAAAGCATGATATTCGCCACGTAACGTGCGCGTGAATTCTCTTCTGCGATCTAAAAGATTATACGACGCAATGCCAAACGAGTGCTAAGCTAAGGGCACCACACCTAACAACTCTGACTAACGAAGGGCCTATCAACAGCCACTGTGCGACACTAGCTATGATAGCCATACGGCGGCAGCCAGCGTCTATGCCTTGATGGCCATGTCACCGAGCGGCATCTCCTTGAGCCCTATTTTTTACATGTTAGTTACATGTCGCACGGTTGTATAGCGAACAAGTGAAACTTACAGCCGTCAACATCCTCGGGAGCTTGCTGCTTCTTCTTGCAAGCATTGTACTGCGCAGGCTGCTGAACGGTAAGGCCGGCCTTGGGGCAGGCGGTGTTGAGGTTGCAGTTGTTGTCCATGGCCTTTTGGAGGGAGTCGCCTTCCCAACCGAAGACGTAGTCACCATGCGCGGCAGAGCCACTGAAGGGAGAAGTCAGCGATGTGTTCGTCTACTGACAAAAAGCTTGTATGGAGTGGGCTGAAGGACTTACCCGATGTTCATGCTGTACACGAATGGGTCGCTGCCGTCGGTGGGCCACAAGCTCTTGTCGGCGAACTTGTTGACATCCCACATGAGCTCGTACATGATCTGAGGGAGCTTGACGGGATGGGTAGAAGGGCAAGCGCCGCCACCATTAGCACCAGCGCCCTGGCCATAAGCGACGTGTGCCTGATGATCTGGGGAGTCGAGGTTCTTGCCGTCCCAGCAGGTGGGGAAGATAATGGTCTGACGGATGAGCTTGCACTTGGGGTCTTTGGGGATGGCGACAGTATCGGAGCCTGAGCAAGGCGCACCGCCAACGAAGGTACTCTCCGAGGGAGAAGTCCAGCAGCGGTGGCAGATGTTAGAGAGTTTGACCTTGCTGGGGTCGGTGTTGGTGGCTGAGCCTGCGAGCATGCGGAAGCCCTTCTTGAAGGCAGTGGTCTTGCCGCTGGGGATGTAGTAGACGTCGAGACCGCCGTCATTGATGAGCTTTCCTTGTGGTCCACCGTTTCCGATCTTGGCTTGGGGTTAGTGACTTTCTCGATTGTGATGCGTTAGCTAAGAGGTTACATACCTGAGGCACGCGAATGTAGCTAGAAGGAGGTCAGCGCATGTTTCACACTCAATGTATACGTAGTGTTATAGGTACTCACGTTCCGTTCTTTGCCTTGAAGAACATGACGGCGGTCCAGTAGTTTGACTTATCCTGGACGAAGCTGCAGGAAGTGCACTTAGACATCTGCGCGATATCGTTTGAAGGGTCCATCGTGATGTTGAAAGCGTCACCCCCGACGATCTGATGAAGATGCGGAGTGTACTTGACGCCCGGGTTGACGAGGGGATCTGTTCGCTCGACGACAAGCTGTGAGCAAGCAAATCGCAGCATGTTCTGCGCAGTGGCATGGCCTGCAAGGGCCGTGGCCGCAGCGAGGAGGGTAGCCCACTGCATCGTGACTAGTGATCGTGATATAGTCTTTGACTCTCGGAAATGTGCGTGATGCTGGAGAAAATGAGTGATGATGAATGTAGAGGCACAAATCTCGAGGCTTCAACCATGTCTCCTAATAACCTCTCTTATAACGAGACCGCCGAAGAATTCGCCTGATTAGTGATGTCCACGAGGACAACTGCCGGACCACGGGGAAATCCTGATCGATCGTTGCTGCAAAATATGGGGTTAATCTAAGGTGGTATAATGATTGGGTTAGAGAGCTTTACTGCTCAAATTGTCTACCCACTTCGTATGACGACCCAAAGAATGGTGAACTCTGGAATGTGCACTGAAAAGGTCATTACAGCTTATCACGGCCGCTGTCGAATCAGGCTGCGGGTCTGACCATGGACAAGCCCGGAGGTGCGGATGCAACCTCTTGGTTTGCCGCCCAAGATATTGTGCCCGTGACATTGGAGGTAAAGCGCCCATATGCTGCATGCTCCAAGACACTTGGCTTCTACCTGTATGATATGTATGCTAGCAGTGTAGTGAGCGCTGAGCCCCTTTCGCTGACTGGAGCTATCAAATTCGGGAAAGTGTGATGCCATCTCTAGGTAAAGTTTGGAGGAGGTCCCAGGAATTCTAGGGCCGTAGAGCGCGCCTAATTGTGAATATCATCGCTGTCAGCTTATCCTCGCTATCGGCGTGAAATCGTGCTTCTCAAACTCAACGCCAGAGTCTCAAGCATTGCAATTAGAGAAGGCTCAGACGTGGGATGATCATCAGCATCATCGCTCAAATAACGAACTCACTCAGCCAGCCGCTGTTTGGCCAGACCGCCTACATGGAAGGCACGCTCTGCAAGCTCCGCAGCTTTAAGCCCTTATGAGGGATTGCCGCTAAGTTCGCGGTGAGGCTGTCCAAAACAGGGAAGGATTTGGAACCCCACGTTGATGAAGCTGGGTCGTGTGGGACGCGCTTTTGGGCCTCATGGCAGCTTTGGTGGGTCATCGATGCCAATGTGGTGAAGAGGCGTAGCGATGGGCTCGAGAGGCTGAGCCTTACCCAGCATGATCTGATGCTCGGGTTGAACATCCTAAATGCCATCAACTCAGAAGCATGCGGCAGGCCACTGATCCCGTTGCTAGCACCTCTGTACTGGACTAGATCGTGTGATCAGAGCATGCATCAATGCGTGACGTAAGAGGTCTTTGAACTGATCTGTATTGAGATGCAAGATGTTTCAGACAGCTTGAATCGCATCGGCGGTCTCAAGTGGCGCGGCATCGCTGGCTTGCGGATGGATGAGGTCGTCGAAGCAAGGTTTGGCGAAGTCTGCGGGGCGCTTTCGCTTGGCGCTTTGCTACGGAGCAGGCACCAACGCTTTCCTCGTCGCGTGGAAAATCATCCGCAGACACCATACTATCCCTCTTCCATCGCTATACTCATCTATCATTTGTCACACACATATCGAAATATGGAACGGCCACCTTTAGCCGCGCTGCATGTGGCCAAGTCTGGATCTGCAGTCTTCCTTTATGAGAAACTTGATATTGCAAGGTGATACGATTGGTGCCAGCTGACTTCTACCCCTTGCTCTCAATAACCGGCATTTCACCGTTGAGCCACGAGATTCCCCGTTGCGCAAGGCGCATTAAAGTCCGTGTGGGGTATCGCATGGGAAATTGCCGATGGCCGGGGTCGTGCATCTACAGATATTGCGGCTGAAGTGGCAAGTGGCACACTGCATTGTGGGACAGTCGAACATGTGGAAAAGAGGTGTGGCTCTGGATCATATTGCTGATGAATAGAAAGAAAACGTTGGGCTCTGTCTGCTTGCAGACTGGATGCGTGTATGCAAATTCATACGACACCCCCATCTAATCGACACCGATATGACAAGCCTTCTCAGCTACGCTACTGTTGCACTTGGGCCAACGGCTTCTGAACTGAATGGCCCCTTTGAACTAAGAAAACAGGCCAAGGAAGTAGTCTCCTCGGATGGAAGGAAAGAGCATCACCAAGCAATCTTGGCGAGCAAGCCGTTGGGCCAAGTGCGCACACAGTACTTCCTTGACTCATCGAGGACGAGCAAGCCCATACCGAAAGCAGCCGGAAGGAACCAGTGCTCAACCGAGACAGTCCTGGTGTCAATCGTGTCTTGGAGGGCTGGAATGTAACAGAAGATGAAGACCACAACGATGGCGAAGATCATTGCAGGGAAGAGCGACCAGTTCTGAGTAGCCTTGTTGAAGATAGGCGGTTGCTGGAAGATGCTGAGTCTACGGGTGCGAGTAGCAAGTAGGTTGAACAATTGCCTGTCGTCAATGTCAGCTAGTTACTCAGTACACTTCCACATCTATACTTACATGATCACTAGTGTGACGAAGTAGATACTCGAAGCTTCGTTGGCGACTTCGGTAACGAATTCCGGGTCGTATTGAGGATCGTAAACACCAAACTTCAACCACATTGCCGTGAACGGAACTCCTCTGCGCTGCATCCACCAGAAGCTCATGGTGAAGGCGAGAAAGCACTGCAGAAGACCGACAACGAAGTAGGCATGGAAGATGAGTCGAGCGTTGACCAGCCTGTCCTTCTTAGGGTTACGAGGAGGGCGAAGCATCACATCGGCCTCTGGCTTCTCGTAGGCAAGCGTGATGGCGGCGGCACAGTCGGTAAGACAGCAAATGATGATCTAGAAAAGGTTAGCTGACGGACGCAGTGCATTGAGATCAGATGTGCTTACCATAAGGAAGGACGACAGGATCTGCGGGATACCGAATGCGACGTTCGTGACGACGGGCCACAGCTCACTGAAGCTACCGGCGGGAAGTAGGTATACGATCGTCTTCTTCAAGTTATCGTAGACCAGTCGACCGTACTGAACAGCCTCAATGATGGCGGCGAACGAATCAAGAAGAACCATGTCGGCAGCCTCGATGGCAATGTCGGAGCCACTGCCCATAGCGATTCCAATGTCGGCAGCCTTGAGCGATGGCGCATCGTTGACACCATCACCTGTCATACCGACAATGTTGTCGTGGGCCTGGAATTCCTTGACGATACGAAGCTTCTGCTCAGGCGTCGTCCTAGCGAACACAATTTCCTGGTACTGGCAAAGCTGATCCCATTGCGCCGCGTTCAATGTAATCAGTTCGGGCCCACTCAACACGATTGACTGCTTCGTAGTCCCGATCTTGCCTTCGCGGCCAAGAGCGCTGATATCGTCGACCAAAGCAGAGTTCGAGATGATACCACACTCTTCAGCGATGGCCTGAGCCGTGAGCTTGAAGTCGCCAGTGACCATGAAGATGCGGATAGAAGCTCCCCGAAGAATACGAACGACGTCTGGAATCTCATCGCGGGGTGGGTCCACGATGCCTACGATGCCGACGAACGTAAGGCCTTCCCGGGCTGCAACCAATACTTCCTTCTCATGGTTGGCGGAGAAGGGTACGATAGTCGGCTTGCGAGCGAGCAGTATGACGCGCTTTCCCTGGCGAGACCAGCTGTCTTTGACGGTGTCGATACGAAGGCGTTGTGCGTCGGTAAGCGGTATCTCTTCACCCTTCTCGTTCAGGATGAGATCGCATCGAGGTAGGAGGATGTCGGGAGCTCCCTTGATCATGAGAGTGGCATTATTGCTCGTCGGTGTCTGGTTCGCCGGTGTCATCAAGCGGACCATGAACTTGTTCTTGCTGTTGAAGGCAATTTCGAAGACCTTCTTCCAGTCGCGACGCAACTCAGCCACTGACCCAAGAGACTCGGAAAGTCGAAGTATAGCCTGATCAGTCGCATCGCCATTGATCTTGCGCTCCGCAATGGGGAGATGCATAGTAGCGGCATCGAATTCACCGGAATTACAGAGACCACCGAGCATGCGGACTTGATCCATGATGTTTGTCTTGGCCTTGGAAAGCACAGTGAGATTCTGTTCCGAACGAAAGACTGCCATCATATCACGCGCCGCATCCGTAGTGTACTCTTCACCTGCTGCATAGATGTCCGTGACGACCATTTTGTTCTTGGTCAACGTTCCGGTCTTGTCGGAACAGATCACCGAAACGGAACCAAGTGTCTCAACGGTCTTGAGGGACTTGCAAAGTATCTTGTTCTTGCGCATGATGTTCGCGACGATGGTCAAGCTCGTGGTAAGTGCGATCGGTAAGCCTTCGGGGATGACTAGAGAAAGAAGGAGAAGTTAGCATCTGTACATGAAAAAGACATTGTTTGGTAGCCCATACATGCAACAGCGCACGAGACGCAACTGACGATAAGAAGGGGTACGTCAATCCAAGTAGGATGAGATTTCCTCAGCCATGCAGCCCTGAGATGCGTAAGTACAAATCCTTCAACTCATAGATAGCCAAGCATAAACATGTTGCTCGAGACCAGCCACAAACATACCAAAGAACCACGATGAGGATAACAACGCATGTGATGAAGAGTGAGATGATGAGCACGAAGCGTAGGATCTCCTTCTGAAGAGGAGTCATGCCAGTCTTGGGATCCGAGGTAAGCTTTGCGATACGACCGAAGATAGTGTTGTCGCCAGTTGCAACGCACACGCCGAGACATGCGCCTGAGATGCAATGGGTGCCTTGCAATCCGATGTTGTTGGTCTCGAGATAGTTGTCTTCGGTTGCTTCGATGGTAGCTGCGACGGGCTCGGACTCGCCTGGTATATGTCAGTCCTCGTGCTTAAGTGATGTGTGTTGGTTTTACGTACCAGTAAGAATTGCGCGATCAAACATGGAATCGCTGGATATATCGACGAATCGAACATCGGCGGGTAGCTTGTTGCCCTGCTTGATGACGATAATGTCGCCAGGAACTAAGTCCAAGGCCGAGATACTGACGTGCGACCCGTTGCGCACGACAATGCACTGATCAGGCAGCATCGTTCCAATGGATGCCATCACTCTGCTGGTTGACCAGTCCTGCCATGCGTTGAAGGCAGCCTGGATGAGCCAAACAGCGATCAGTACACAAGCAAGCGCCAGGTTTGCAACCGCTGGCGGTTTACCAAGAGGCTTCCATGCGACGAACACCAGTATGCCAGCAACCACAAGGATGCTACCAAAACCACCAAAGAAGTAGCCTATTATCTTCTTTAGTAGCCCTGATGGGGGAGGTGTCATCTTGTTCTGGCCGTGTTCGCTAATGCGACGCTTGGCCTGATCGTCAGAAAGGCCCTGGTCGATGTCGACGGAGAGGCGGCGACACAGCTCATGAACGGCAAGTGTATGCCATTCGAGGTCTGCCAGGTCTGTAGAGGTGAAGTCAGTGGATGTGGCTGTGATTTACGGCCAAGAAACTCACCAACGGCGGCTTTCTCCTTCGCTCTCTTCACCTCATCCTGCTTCTTGTGTTGATCCTCGTCGATCTCGATGGAAAGAGTACGATCTGAATGTTCGTATCAGGAGTCAGTGGATGTCTCACAAGCAAGTCATAGGAGGCAGCTACTCACAGGTGATGGGGAGTGCAGTCTCTGGCTGTACAGTGCGCGCTCCTCCGGCACTGCGAATGGAAAGGCTGCCCACACTTGATCGTCGTGATAGATTGCGCTCATGGCGACGCTCGTGGGTCGCGTATCCATCTTCTTCGTCGGGAAGGCGCAGCTCTCCGAAACGGACGCGAGGAGCGACCTTTTCTTCCTGGTCCATGTGCGAACCTGTGGAAAGCACAGATTGATACCGCGGGAACTACGTCCGAGAATGTGCAAAAAAGATGCGAATGAGCCGAGAAGTACGAGGAGAGGTAGCACAAGATTGAGCGATGCGTGAAGCGCGACTTATACCCCGAGAAAAGCGAAAGCTATCCGCCGCCTTTACGAGCAGCGTGCCTTCGAAAGCTCTAGCAGCGCGTCAAACACGTGCTTGGGTGGCCTTGGTAGGATTTCCATACCGTAAAAGCTCCATCGTAATCACAGCTACGTAGTATGACACCAAGAGTGTGGTACAAGGTCCTCCTCGTCTTTGTCATAGTCAACTTGAAGCGATTCGACGCACAAATACCTCATACAATCCAACACGGGGCCAGGGTCCTGCAACAGGTAAACCGTAAGCGTCGGAGGTATCCCGTCGGACCTTTTCCCATGCGTTCAAGAATTGCCATTGGCGACTGCGTTTGTCTGAGCTGTTGACGGTTAGCCATGAGCGATTTTCGAAGAACTACACAGCCACGCTACGGCACGCGAAATCAAGCTTCTGCGAGCTCAGCCTATAGTGATGCGCGATTTTCGACCTCACATCCTACCATGGATCTGGTCATCACGTTCAAAAGAAATGAACATGGCTTGACTGGCGTTGCAACGATGCCTCGGTGTTCAGCAGCTGCCTGTTGAAGCATCCCGGGTTCATAGGCGATCTTGGACCCTGCCGGCACTTTCATTGTCTACGATGGGATCGCACCGCGTCGCATCAGATGTTACTTGCATGAGCATCTGGTGTGTGCTCTGGCAGATGCTGGTAACAGCGTTGGGGAAGAGTGGCTATATGCATGCCATCCACGCGCGTGCCACTGCGAGGTTCGGGCCTGTATCGTGGGGTTTGCGTGCAGAACATCAACTGGACCTGCGGCAGGCGGCGCGTTAAGGTAATGGTCGATAACGAGATGCCCCTCGACACATGTGCAGCATATGAGCTCCGTTGGGGTGGCAAGGTGGTGATGATGGCCGCTCAGCGAAAGGGGTAGCTTCCAAAGTTGTGTCTGTGCGCGATGGAGCTTCCCAAGCCAAGAGATGCCCAGCACACGAAGCTTACCGCGTCGTGTTCCATCCCTTTCGCCATGAACACCCACGATAGCGATGGACTGCCACAGCAGCCTCCAACTACTCCAGCAGCACATGCACCAGAAAATGGAGAAGCAGACTATGCCATCGCCGCCTGGCGCCGATATGCTCACCTATACGCCCCCTTGATTGCTAGCCCTTTTGCTGTTTTCTTGTCACCAGTCATCGCTCAGGCCACTGGCTTTACGACCGGCGGGAACAGTCTGCCACTTGTAGTGTCTTTCGCCCTACCGACGTACCTCGTAGCATCCTCCCTCTACCCGTCGAACCGACCCGAACCTACTCCGAAGCAATCCATCCGATTCACACGCAAGAACGACCTCTACCGCGCAGGCGTTATCGCAACCTACGGGCGGCTATTCGGTACACCACCAAACGTCATACAATACTTAGTAGACATACTCGGCAGCTATGGCGCCGACCAATTGATTGGGGAACGTCCTGTGGGTACAACACAAAGGCGTTCGGAATTTCTGATCGCTCTGACGTGGATACTTGGTAGCTGGTTCGTCCGCTTCTTCGTATCCTTCGATACACCCATGTTGCAACAAGTCGTTCCTCTTGTCGATCGTACCCTCAATCTTACGGCATATGTTGCGTTGGTTGACGATGTGGTCGGTGTGTTGACGCGACCGAATCTTCGCACCCGGAAAGGAAAAGCCACCCTCATCGCGACCCAGGCGTTCACGATATCGGCGTGCGTGTTTCTGTTCATGAGATGGGCAAAGGAGTTAGCTGAAGGGGAAGTCAGTCCCTACACCGTATCAGCAACAGAGCTGTAACAATGGCTGCATCTCTAAGCTTTGTTAGCTTGGGACCTTTGACATAGATGTTACACCCAAAACGTATTGCACGGTGCGCGAGGAGCGCGATCTTGATGAGCACCAATATCACATCTTCTGACCCAATCTAGTGCGAAGTTAGGTAAGAGAAGTCTACTTCGGTACTATTTACAACGGACACCAATATATCATGTATCTTGCTCATACACCGCATCTCGTCTTCTGCTCGACGTACCACCATTAAGCACCTCATCGCTTAGCCCAATGTATATGAACGTCCTCAGGCTTGTTAATCTGCAGCGTCAACACCGGCTGACTGTCTTGTAACAAATGGAGCAAGCGCTGTCTCGCTAAATCTGTACTTTCCCCCTCACGAACAACTGGTAGCGCACTACATCTACGAAACAGCGTCGCAATAACCGCTACAAATTCTACCTGCGACATCTTCTGCCCAGGGCATACACGCGGACCGACAGACCAAGGCATAAAGGTTCCTTGCGCAGGTGTGATGAGCGTGGGCTCTGTTGTGTCGGGTTGTAGCCAGCGAGCGGGGTTGAAGGACAGGGCGTCAGAACCCCATGTTGAGCGTGAAGTATGCAATGCCGCTGTGTTGACGTAGATGGTGGATGGAGCGGCGATCTGGAATGACGTGTCTCCGAAGGCAAGGTTCTGACTCGTGGTTATGGATCGCATAAGGAGAGTTACGGGCGGGTAGAGGCGCAGGGTCTCGAGCTATATTGTGGAATCGTCAGCACCGAGCTCACGGAGTAGAGGCTAGGGAGCTAGCCGTCCTTGAAGAATGCCGTTCAAGGATGGCAGTATGTCGATATTGGGTAGCTTACCATAACAGCTAAACAGCGAACAAGTTTCGGGAATGCACTTGCATAGTCTATTGGCGACATGTCAGGTCCTCCAAGCACAGTATCGATCTCGGTCTGGATCCAGGCTTGCCACTCCGGATACACTGCGAGCAGCGCGACGGC
>Ga0265798_10004224_pt1 | contig 19985 bp, 14 predicted proteins | sample P3T30metagenome_FD_192430 | JGI IMG/M metagenome (GOLD analysis project Ga0265798, IMG submission 192430) | Plant litter microbial communities from East Loma Ridge, Irvine, California - P3 T30 | ecosystem: Environmental > Terrestrial > Plant litter > Unclassified | place: USA: California... | reverse complement strand
GTGAAGGAAATCCGCCACAAGAACGCGGACATCCCGATCTATATCTACGGCGAGACCCGCACCAGCCGCCACATCCCGAACGACATCCTGAAGGAGCTGCACGGCTTCATCCACATGTTCGAGGACACCCCGGAATTCGTGGCGCGCCACATCATCCGCGAAGCCAAGGCCTATCTCGACAGCCTGGCGCCGCCGTTCTTCCGCGCACTGGTCAACTACGCGTACGACGGCTCGTACTCGTGGCACTGCCCCGGCCACTCGGGTGGCGTCGCTTTCCTGAAGTCCCCCATCGGCCAGATGTTCCACCAGTTCTTTGGCGAGAACATGCTGCGCGCCGACGTCTGCAACGCGGTCGAGGAACTGGGCCAGCTGCTCGACCACACCGGCCCGATCGCCAAGTCCGAACGCAATGCCGCGCGCATCTACAGCGCCGACCACTGCTACTTCGTGACCAACGGCACCTCGACCTCGAACAAGATGGTCTGGCACTCGACCGTGGCGCCGGGCGACATCGTCGTGGTCGACCGTAATTGCCACAAGTCGATCCTGCACTCGATCATCATGTGCGGCGCAATTCCCGTGTTCCTGATGCCGACCCGGAACAACCTGGGCATCATCGGTCCGATCCCGCTCGAAGAGTTCACTCCTGAATCGATCGCCCGCAAGATCGAGGCCAATCCGTTTGCGCGCGACGCCGTCAACAAGAAACCGCGCATCCTGACCATCACCCAGTCGACCTACGACGGCGTGGTGTACAACGTCGAGACCCTGCGCGAGATGCTGGACGGGAAGATCGACACCCTGCACTTCGACGAAGCCTGGCTGCCGCACGCGACCTTCCACGACTTCTACAAGAACATGCACGCGATCGGCCAGAACCGTCCGCGCGCCAAGGAGTCGATGATCTTCTCGACCCAGTCCACCCACAAATTGCTTGCAGGTCTATCGCAGGCCTCGCAGGTGCTGGTGCGCGAATCGGAATCGGTCAAGCTGGACCAGGATGCCTTCAACGAGGCTTACCTGATGCACACCTCGACCTCGCCGCAGTACTCGATCATCGCCTCGTGCGACGTCGCCGCCGCGATGATGGAAGCGCCGGGCGGCACCGCCCTGGTCGAGGAATCGATCCTGGAAGCGCTGGACTTCCGCCGCGCCATGAAGAAGGTCGACGAGGACTTCGGCACCGACTGGTGGTTCCAGGTCTGGGGCCCGGATAAATTCTCGGAAGAAGGCATCGGCACCCAGGACGACTGGATGATCCGCGCCGAGGAAACCTGGCACGGCTTCGGCAAGCTGGCGCCGGGCTTCAATATGCTCGACCCGATCAAGGCCACCATTGTCACCCCTGGCCTGGACCTGTCGGGCCAGTTCGGCGAGACCGGCATCCCGGCCTCGATCGTGACCAAGTACCTGGCCGAACATGGCGTCATCATCGAGAAGTGCGGCCTGTACTCGTTCTTCATCATGTTCACCATCGGCATCACCAAGGGCCGCTGGAACACCCTGGTGACGGCGCTGCAGCAGTTCAAGGACGACTACGACCGCAATCAGCCGATGTGGCGTGCGATGCCGCAGTTCGCCTCGGCCAATCCGCGTTACGAGACCCATGGCCTGCGCGACCTGTGCACCGAAATCCACACCTTCTACAAGTCGCGCGATGTGGCCCGCCTGACCACCGAGATGTACCTGTCGGACATGATCCCGGCGATGAAGCCGTCGGACGCCTTTGCCAATATGGCGCACCGCAAGATCGAGCGTGTCGCGATCGACGAGCTGGAAGGCCGCATCACGGCGATCCTGCTGACGCCTTACCCGCCGGGCATCCCGCTCCTGATCCCGGGCGAGCGCTTCAACCGCACGATCGTGGATTACCTGCGCTTTGCACGCGACTTCAACGAACGCTTCCCGGGCTTCGAGACCGACGTCCATGGACTGGTCAAGCGCGAAGTCGATGGCAAGCGCGGTTACTTTGTCGATTGCGTGCAGCACGACGCGTAAGCCACTGTTGCTGCTCACGTGGGGTGGACGGCTATGCCGTCCACGCGGCGATGGTTGGCCGCGAGATCATCCGGCGCGAGAATGGAGCCGGCAACGATCACCGCGTGGAAGGCAAGCCTTCCCACGGGATGCGGCGCAGAAAGAGAAGGCCTGGAGCGATCCAGGCCTTTTTTATTGGCGTATGATAAGGCGCCATGACCAGCGACCATGACCTCGCCGCCTTCTTCACCGCGCGCCGCCCACGGCTGCAGCGCATCGCTTACCGCATGCTCGGATCGGTGGCCGAGGCCGAGGATGTGGTGCAGGATGCCTGGCTGCGCTGGCACGGCGCAGAGCGCAGCGCAGTCCAGGAACCCGAAGCCTTCCTGGTCACCACCGTCACCCGCCTGTGCCTGGACGTGCTGAAATCGTCACGCATCAGGCGCGAACACTATACCGGCCCCTGGCTGCCCGAACCGGTCGTCAATCCAGACGATGCCGAGGACGACGACATCACCCTGCCCCTGATGCTGGCAATGGAGCGCCTGTCGCCGCTCGAACGCGCGGCCTTCCTGCTGCACGATGTGTTCGACCTGGATTTCGATGCGGTAGCCGAGGCCATCGCGCGCGAACCGCCGGCCTGCCGCCAGTTGGCCAGCCGCGCGCGTGCGCACCTGGCCCAGGCGCGCCCGCGCTTCCCGGTGCCGCACGCGCAGCAGCAGGAGATCGCGGCGGCCTTCTTTGCCGCCTCGCGCAGCGGCGACGTGGCTGCGCTCACCCGGCTGCTGGCGCAGGATGTGGTGTTCTATGGGGATGGTGGCGGCAAACGCCATGCGGCCGTGAATCCGATCTTCGGCCAGGCCAAGGTGCTGCGCTTGCTGCTGGCGGACAAGGTGAAGACAGTGTGGGACACGTCGCAACTGCTGCGCGCGGGCAGCATCAATGGTTTGCCGGGCCGGATCACGCGCGAGAGCGACGCGCTGCTGCAGACGATGGCGCTGGAAATCGACAATGGCCGCATCACGGCCATCTATGTCATGCGCAACCCGGACAAGCTGGGCCACCTGGAGCGCGGCGCGCCCGCGGGTGGCTAGATAAACATCAGGTCTTCGGCAGGGTCACGCCGTGCTGGCCCTGGTACTTGCCGCCGCGGTCCTTGTACGAGGTCTCGCAGACTTCGTCGCTTTCGAAGAACAGTACCTGGGCACAGCCTTCGCCCGCGTAGATCTTGGCCGGCAGCGGGGTCGTGTTCGAAAACTCCAGCGTCACATAGCCTTCCCATTCCGGTTCGAACGGCGTCACATTGACGATGATGCCGCAGCGCGCATAGGTCGACTTGCCCAGGCAGACGGTCAGCACATTGCGCGGGATGCGGAAGTACTCGATGGTGCGCGCCAGCGCGAACGAATTCGGCGGGATGATGCAGACGTCGCTCTTGACGTCGACGAACGAGTTCGAGTCGAAGTTCTTGGGGTCGACGATGGTGCTGTTGATATTGGTGAACACCTTGAATTCATCGGCGCAGCGGATATCGTAGCCGTACGACGAGGTGCCGAACGAGATGATGCGGCGGCCATCCTGCTCGCGCACCTGGTTCGGCGAGAACGGCTCGATCATTCCGGTACTCTCCGCCATGCGGCGGATCCATTTGTCGCTCTTGATAGTCATTATTGGTTTCCAGCAGGGAGAAAATCCCGCGATTTTACGCGAAATGCCGGCGCCGGTGCGAGTCCTGGCTCATGCGAGAGGAATAACCATTGTGGGTCATGACAATGTTGAATACCATAAGTTACTTTTTACCACGGAGATCGACATGCACGTCGTCTGAAAGCCCTGAAGCTGGCTGGCCTGGCCGCCCTCGCCGCCTGCTCCACGCCACCTGCCACCCAGACGGCGTCCGCACCCGCAGAGGCAGCGCAGAAGATCGCCGCCGCGCCGACCGAGGAACCGATGACCGGTTCGCGCATCCGCAAACGCAACAGCGACGGCGGCGACCGCACCGTCAAGACTGTCGGCTGGCGCGATGCGCTGGACTCGGCGATGCGCCCGCTCAGCGGCAGCGGTCAATAAGCACTTCAGGCGCCCAGTAGCCGGCCAATCATGGCGTGCGCCAGGCGCGCCGTTTCCTGCGGTTTCTCCAGCGGATACAGGTGGCCGCCTTCGATCATCACCAGATGCTCGCCCACCAGCCGGCGGGTCGATGCCAGCCCGGCCTGGCGCATCTCTTCCGATTCAGTGCCGGCGATGAAGCCAACCGGCACCGGGAACGGATCCCGGATCACCCCCGCCATATCATGCGGCAGCGTCGCGTAGATTGCCGCCTCGATCTCGCGCCGGAAGCGCAGGGTCACGCCTTCGGGATGCGGCGCCAGGCCGTGTTCCATGTAATCGTCCAGCGCGCCCGGCGCCCAGGCCTGGAAGATCGGCTTGGCGCCGAAATGCGCGTGCGCCGCGGCGCGGTCGGCCCAGACCTGGCGCCGCTTGTAGGCAAAGCGCGCCGGCGACAGCCGCGTGCCCCAGCCGGCCAGCTTGGCCAGGCGCCAGACCACCGCGCGCCAGCCCGCCACCACCGGCGAATCGAGCATCACCACGCAGCGCGCCAGATCCGGACGGCGCCGGGCCGCCATCAGGCACAGCGCCCCACCCAGCGAGTGGCCAAGCAGGATCGCCGGCCTGCCATAGCCCTCGAGGTGTTCGACCAGCTCGTCGACCAGCGTGCTCCAGCCATCGCCGACCGGGTGGCGCGGATCATGGCCGTGCATGTCCAGGGTGCGCACGTCGTAATGGACGCGCAGCGCATTGAGCAGGCGCGTATAGGTGCCGGCCGGGTAGCTGTTACCGTGGGCGAAATGCAGCAGGGGTTTCGACATGAGAGGCGCCGTCTTGTTCAACAGCGGCCAATTGTAATGGCTGGGCGCAGCCCCTGGACGGCCTTTAGAGTGAAACGCCTAGTGTCAGGGTGGCGGTGTAGCCCTGGCTGGCATTGCCTGTTACGCTCGCCATCTGCAGGGTCGTGCCGTCGCTGAAGACGTTGTCCGTTGCGTAGCTGATGCGCGCCAGGTTGCTCACGCTGCTGCCATAGCCGCTGCTGGTGTAGGCCTCGTTCAGTGTCGCCAGCGGGAAGGTGAACTGGGAGGTCTTGACCCGGTTCGCCGCGCTGGTCGAGGTGGCCAGCGTTGGATACACCTCGAAGTGCACGTGCGGCATGCGGCCGTCGTAGCAGCCCGGGAAGATCGTGGTGAACGTCACGAAGCCGTCGCTGTCGGCTTCCTGCACCCCGCGCAGGTAGTTCTCGCCGACGATCCCGTTCGAGTACATCGAATAGCCGCCCTCGCGGGTACAGTGCCACAGGTAGAGCGCAGCGCCACTGGCCGCGGCGCAGCCCTGGGCCACGTTCTCGACCCTGAGGCGGATCGTCAGCGGCACGCCCTGGGCCACGCCGGAGGCGCCGGCCACGCTGGCGCGGATGTCGCTCCGCACGATGCCCGACAGGACCAGGGCATTGGCCACGCCGCTGCTGTTGCGGTTGGTGCCGTCGCCCGGGTACGGCCCGCCCGTTTCCTCGGGAATCACCGAGCATGCCGCGCTGCTGCCGGTCGCGCCGGCGCCGCTGGTGCCGGTGGTGCTGGTCGAGGTCGAGATGCCGTAATCGGCGTCGGCGCTGCTGCCGCCACAGCCAGCCAGCGGCATGGCCGCCGCGCCGACGCAGGAGCCCAGCCAGCGCAGCGACTGGCGGCGCGTGGCCGGTTGCGCCAGCAGGCGCGCCAGGTCGGCGCCCAGGCCCAGGTGGTGGTCGTGCTCACCGTCGAAGGCGGCGTGCTGGTCGCCGATCCGCTTCATTTGCCACCTCCCTTGCCGGCCTTGCGCGCTGCTTTGGCCCCGACATTGCGTCCCACATTGCGCGGCCCATCGAGCTGCGCGCGCTGCGGGGGCGTGAGCACGGCCATCAACTCGGCGCTGGTCTGCAGGTGCAGCATTTCCTGGTCGGCGATCGCCTGGCCCAGCGCCTGGGCGCTGGCGGCAGCCCTTGTTTGATCCAGCGCCGGAGCGTGCGCCAGGTCGCGCAGCGCCTCGCCGGCGCGGCGCTCGGCTTTGTCGAGTTCGCGCTGTTTGGGCACCTCGGCGTGCAGGATGGCGAACACGCGGTCCTGCTGGGCTTCGCTCAGGTCGAGGCCGCGCAGGAAGGGCGGCACGCCCCGCTCCAGCGGGCCGCGTGGGCCATCATCGCGACCGTCCGGCTGCTCGACGCCGTGACCGTCGGCGCCTGGACCACCCGGCAGCATGGGCTGGGCCAGGACGGTCGGCGCGGTCAACAGGCAGGCGGCGAAGGCGCAGGCGGCGCGCAGGGTCGTGAATTTTGTGTGCAGGGTCATCGTGGCTCCTTCGGTATGTTGGAGCCGCCATTGTGTTGCCGGAGGGTGTAAAGCGCGTTTAAGCGGCGTAAATCCGGGTAAAGCCACACCCCATGCGAACGACCCGGGCGGCGCACTTTGCTATCCTGTCGCCATGAATCATGTATTGCTTATCGATGACGACGTCGAACTGGTCGGCATGTTCGCGGAATACCTCGAACAGGAAGGCTTCAAGGTCACGTGCGTCCACAACGGCGAGGACGGCGCGCGCGAGGCGCTCGGCGGCCAGCACGCCATCGCCATCCTCGACGTCATGATGCCGGGTACCGGCGGCATCGAGGCGCTGCGCCAGATCCGCGCCGCCAGCCGCATTCCGGTCTTGATGCTGACCGCGCGCGGCGACGACGCCGACCGCATCCTCGGCCTGGAGCTGGGCGCCGACGACTACGTCGCCAAGCCCTGCACCCCGCGTGAACTGACCGCCCGCGTGCGCGCCATCCTGCGCCGCACCCAGGCGCCGCAAGAGAGCGGCCCGGGCGTGGTGCTCACGGTCGGCAAACTGACCATGCATCCGGAGGGCCGGCGCGCCAGCTGGGACGGCCAGGCGCTCGACCTGACCAGCACCGAGTTCAACCTGCTCGAAGTGTTGGCGCGCAATGCCGGTCGCGCGGTCAGCAAGAACGAGCTGTCCGAAGTCGGCCTGGGCCGACCGCTGGCGCGCTTCGACCGCAATATCGACGTCCACCTGAGCAGCCTGCGGCACAAGCTGGGGCCCTTGTCGGACGGCCGCTCCTGCCTGCAGACCATCTACCGCCAGGGCTACCAGCTGATCAAGGAGTAGCATGGGGCGGCTGTTCTGGAAATTCTTCCTGTCGATCCTGCTGGCCCAGGTGGCGGCCACCATCGGCATCGGCGGCGCCTTCTGGCTGCGCGACCAGGCGCGCCAGAAAGCGGTATCGAGCCTCGATTCCGGCCCGCCGGCGGCGGTGGCGCTGGACGCTGCGGCGGCCACGCTGCGCCATGGCGGCGCGGCGGCGCTGCGCGACCTGCTGGGCACGTTGCGCCGGCCGCAGCTGTTCGTGCTGGACGACACGCGCCACGAGCTGCTCGGCCGCGCCGTGCCGCCCGGCCTGCTCAAGGACGTCGAGCGCGAACTCAAGAACGGACAACCGCCGGACGCGCCGGGGGCGCACTGGCGCGGCGCGCGCCGGCTCACGGGTCCGGACGGCCAACACTATGTTGCCTTCGTGCCGCGCCAGTTCGGGCGGCCGGACGCCATGCGCGGCGGCGGCCCCGATCCGCTGGCGCCGGCGCTCGATCCGGGCGCGCGCCGGCGCGTCGGCCAGAGCGTCGTGATCGGCGCCGCGGTGGCGGCCAGCCTGCTGTTCGCAGCCCTGCTGGCCTGGTATTTCTCGCGCCCGATCCGGGCCCTGCGCTTGGCGTTCGAGGCGGCGGCGGCCGGCGACCTGGCGCCGCGTTTCGGCCCGGCGCGCACCGGTGGCGACGAACTGAGTGACCTGGGACGCGACTTCGACCGCATGAGCGGCCGCCTGCGCGCCCTGATGGACGGCCAGCGCCGCCTGCTGCACGACGTCTCGCACGAGCTGCGCTCGCCGCTGGCGCGGATGCAGGCGGCAGTCGGGCTGGCGCACCAGCAGCCCGACAAGATCGCCTCCACGCTGGAACGCGTCGAGCGCGAGAGCAACCGCATGGACAAGCTGGTCGGCGAACTGCTGACCCTGTCGCGCCTCGAGGCCCTGCCCGACCTGCTGCGGCGCGAGCCGGTCGACCTCACCGAGCTGCTCGACAGCATCGTGGCCGACGCCCGCTTCGAAGCCGCCCAGCACGACCTGCGCGATGGCCGCGCGCTGGAAGAAGCCACCCGGATCCTGATCGACGCCGAGGGCAGCGTGGTGGTCAGCGGCGACGGCGACCTGTTGTGGAGCGCGCTCGAGAACGTGGTGCGCAACGCTGCCAAGCACGGCGCCCAGGGCGGCATCGTCACGGTGGTGGTGCGCATGGACGAAGGCCGGGCCCGGGTCGACGTGCTCGACCGCGGTCCGGGGATCGCGGCGGCCGACCTTGCGGCCGTGTTCCAGCCTTTCTTCCGCGCCGGCGCCTCGCGCACCAGTGTCGACGGGCATGGCCTCGGACTGGCGATCGCGCAACGCGTGGTGCACGCCCACGGCGGCGAGATCATGGCGCGCAACCGCGACGACGGCGGGCTGCAGATGACGATCACTCTGCCACCAGCCTGAGCGGATTGAGGCAATCTACCCTGATAGCATTTCCATCTAGAAACTTTTGCTGCTAGGATGCACTTTTATCTTCGCGCCAAGCGCGGGGCAATTGTTGGCGTTCAAGCGGAAGGTGGCAGTGATGGCAGTGGGTATCGAGAAGAACGGGTCGAGTATCGACGAGACCTTGCAGGGCAGCGCCGGGGATGATGTGCTGTACGGCGGCGGCGGCAAGGACCATCTGATCGGCGGCGCCGGCAACGACACCCTGCGCAGCGGCGCGCGCTGGAATCCGGTCACCCGCAAGTGGGAATCTGACGATGCCGGCGACCGCCTCGACGGCGGCCTGGGCGACGACCTGCTGTATGGCGACGCCGGCGACGACACCCTGCTCGGCGGCGCCGGCAACGATGTCCTGCATGGTGGCGGCGGCGCCGACACGCTCGACGGCGGCGATGGCGACGACATCCTGTATAGCGGCAACCTGTGGGACTACGCCACCGAGACCATGTACCCGGACAACGCCGGCGACATCCTCAACGGCGGCGCAGGCAACGACAAGCTGTATGGCGGCGCCGGCAACGATACGCTCGACGGCGGCAGTGGGCGCAACCTGTTGTACGGCGGCGACGGCGACGATACCTACCTCATTCGCAGCGAGTTCGACCAGGTGTGGGACGCCAGCGGCAACGACAAGGGCATCATCTACGCGGATTGGTACCGTCCCGACGCCAGCGTCGAGCACTGGACCTGGGCGCCGGGCGTGCAGCAACTGCCGAACTGGATCGCGGCCCTGGCCGAGATCGCGCCGGTGACCCGGCAGACCGGCGAGACCTTCGTCAAGTACTTCCACTTTGCGGAAAGCCCGACCGGCATCTTCACCGACCGCGACAAAGCCGACTTCAAGCCGTTCACGGCGGTGCAGCGCGAATTCATCAAGCAGGCCTTTGCCTATATCAGCACGGTCATCAATGTCGAGTTTCGCGAGACGGCCGATCCCGACACCGAGGGCGTGGTGGTCATCGGCAGCAACCACCAGGAGACCTCGGCCGGCTATGCCGGCTCGCATATCTTCATGCTCGCCCACAACTTCGAAGTGAACCGGGAGCCCGCCGCGGACAACCATGCCGTCAAGACCTTCCTGCACGAAATCGGCCACGTGCTGGGCCTGAAGCATCCATTCGGACATGAGGACGCGGTCGGCGATATCGGGCCCGGTCCCTACCTGGCCGAGAAGGAAGACAACACCGAACACACCCTGATGTCGTACACGGTCGTCCCTGGCACCTACCAGATGGCCTATAGCCCGCTCGATATCGCGGCGTTGCAATACCTGTACGGGCCGGCGCAAGCGGCCAATGCGGGCGACACGGTGTATGCGCTCGACCCATTGAAGTCGACCCTGATCTCGGACGGCGCCGGCATCGACACCCTCGACGGCAGCGCGCTGGCCAGCAACCTGACGGTCGACCTGCGGGCCGGCTACTGGAGCGACCTGGGGGCGCGCAGCGACTCGATCATCGACGCCGGCCAGCTGACCATCAACTTCGGCAGCGTGATCGAGAACCTGTTCGGCGGCAGCGGCAACGACAAGCTCACCGGCAACGACGCGAACAATGTGCTGCGCGGCGGTCTGGGGAACGATACCCTCAGCGGCGGCCTGGGGAGCGATCTGCTCGATGGCGGCGCCGGCCAGGACGTGGCGGTCTACAGCGGCAAGTTCGCCGACTTCAAGGTTAGCATCGCCCAGCACCAGGCCAGTGTCACCGACAGCAGGCTCCCGGGCGACATTGACACCCTGGTGGAGATCGAGCGCCTGCGTTTCGACGACACCTGGGTCGCGCTCGATATCGGCGGCGTCGCGGGCCAGGCCTATCGCCTGTACCAGGCCGCCTTCGACCGCACGCCCGACAGCGGCGGCCTGGGCTTCTGGATCGGCCGCATGGACCAGGGCCTGAGCCTGGCCGAGACCGCCGCAGCCTTCGTGTCCTCACCCGAATGGCTCAAAGCATATGGCGCTGCGCCAAGTAACAGCGCACTGTTGACCAAGGTCTACCAGAACATCCTGGGGCGCGCCCCCGATCAAGGTGGGTATGACTTCTGGCTCGGGCATCTCGACAGCGGTGCGGTATCGACCGTCGAACTGCTGGCCAACTTCAGCGAAAGCCAGGAGAACATGGATGCGGTGGCCGAGATCATCGGCGGCGGGATCGCCTTCACACCGGCCTTTGCCTGAACCATGCTGATCGTCCCTGTAGAAAACCGGCCCGACTGGAAGAATCCGCCGGTCGCGACGCTTCTGCTTATCGTCATCAATGTGCTGGTGTTCTTCTTCTACCAGGGACAGGACACGCGCCGTCTCGAGCAGGCCTACGCATGGTACGCCGGCTCGGGCCTCCTCGAACGCGAGCGCGAACCGTTCGTGGCCTACCTGAAGCAGACCGACAGCACGCTCCTGGAACACTTCGGCGGCGCCAACGAACCCGTCTCGCCGCAACAGGCGGCATGGCAGCGCCAGGCGCAGTTCGAGCATGCGGTCCACGACGCGGCCTTCGAGCGCGCCCTGCACCGGCAGCTGGACCGCGATCCCGAGTGGCGCGCGGACCGCAGTGGGTTCGAGGCCCTGGCCGATACCGTCAGCAGCCGCGCCTATGCATTCGAAGCGCGCGACCCGCGCCCGGTCACCTGGATCACCAGCCTGTTCCTGCATGCCGACCTGGGGCACCTGGTGGGCAATATGGTGTTCCTGTTCCTGTTCGGCTTTGCGCTGGAGATCGCGATCGGGCGGTTCATCTTCCTGCTGCTCTACCTGTGCAGCGGTATGGGTGGCAGCTTGCTGTACTGGGCGTCGGCCTATGGCCTTGACAGCAGCGCCCTGGGAGCATCAGGGGCCATTTCCGGCCTGATGGGGATGTATATCGCCGTGTATGGTGTGCGCAAGATCACCTTCTTCTATCACGTCATCTTCTTCACCGGCCTGCTACGGGCACCGGCGCTGATCGTGTTTCCGGTCTGGGTCAGCTTCGAATTATGGGGCGCCCGCTTCGCCACCAACAATGTGGCGTACTGGGCTCATGCCGGCGGCCTGCTGTTCGGCTTCGTGCTGCTCGCCCTGTGGATGCGTGTCGGCCTCAAGGTCAACCGGGATTATGTGGAGAAGATCGACCACGACGCGCCGTTCAAGGCGACGCTGGCGCGCATCGCCCAGCTGACGGTCGCGATGAAGCTCGATGCGGCGCGCCAGGCGGCGCAGGCGCTGGTCAAGGCGCATCCGCACGACGCCCGCGCCTGGCGCAGCTGGTATGGCGTGGTCAAGGTGTCGCCCACGAGCCGCGACTACCACGAGGCCGTGCACAGCCTGTTCAAGCAGGCAGGCATCGGCGCGCGCCATCCGGCGCTGCAAACCCTGATCGAAGAAGTCGCCCATGAATACATCAAGATCGGCGGCGCCGCGCCCGCGTTGACGGAATCGGCAGCGCTGACGCTGGCGCCACGGCTCGGCCGGGTCGAGCACATCAAGCCGCTCGCCTTCGTGGTCGAACGCCTGCTGGCCCTCGGCAGCAAACACGAGAACATGCCCCGGATCCTGCAGGCCGCCGCCAACCTGTCGGCCAGGGCCGGTCAACCGGCGCAGGCGCGCCAGTTCAGCGACCAGCTGCAGGCGCGCTTTCCCGCGTCGGCGGAAGCCCGTCAGCTGGCAACGTACGCGGCGGCTTGAGCAGTCTGGCCCAGCGACAGGATCACCTTGCGGTAGTTGGTGATCTCGGCCGCCAGCGCATGGCCGGGGAAATGCTGCAGCACGAAGTCGAGGATCATGACGGCCTTGCCGTCGTCGCGCACGCCTTCCGAGTAGATGCGCGCCAGCAGGTAGTAGGCGGCCGGCAGCTCGTCGCTGGTGGGCGCCTCCTTGTGCAGCATGTTCAGCAGCGCGATGGCGGGATTGAATTGCCGTAGCCGGAAATATTCCTCGGCCAGTGCCCGGCGCAGCGCGATGATTTTTGGCCGGTAGTCGGGCACCACGCGGCGCGCCGCTTCCACAGCGGGAATCATGCGGCTGGTGCGCCGCGCGGCCTGCAGCGCCGCCAGGTACCGCTCCGTGTGCTGGACCACGCGGTCCGGGTCGCCGCCCACTTCGCACAGCAGCTTGTGGTGGTACTCCAGCACTTGCAGGTCGTTCGGATAGTCGTGCAGCATGCCGCCCATCTGGCGCAGCGCGTCCGGGTAGCGGGATTCGCGCACCAGGATGACCGCGCGGGCCAGGTCCAGCGCACGCGCGTCGGCCGGGCCCGCCATATTCCCGTCATCGGCTTCGATACCCAGCGCCTGGTGATGCTGGAACAGCAGATACCCCATCATCGCCCCCATCACCATATTGAAATACGCCGTGCTGACGACGAGCAGGGTCATCAACACTTCGGGGCTGTGGCTGGACAGGTAGTCGAGCGTCGTCTCGGGCAGCAACGCGATCGCCTGCTCCGGACCTTGCGCGGTCATGCCCAGCACCAGCAGCAGGCCGAAATAAGACCAGCCGGTGCGCGCCGCCAGTTCGATGGCCAGGATCGGATTCAGGGCGTCCCGCAACGATCCGTGGATCGCCAGCAGCATGACGTTGGCCGGCAGCAGTGCCGATGCGACGACGATCAACGCGAGTCCCAGCCAGCCGAGATGGCCCAGCGACGCGACCGCTATGCCATAGGCGAACATCAGGCCGAGCATCTTGAATGTGATGGGATTGCCGTCGAACAGTTCGACGATACCGGGCGGCTGCGACCGGCCCTGGCTGCAAAATTCGATGACGCGCAAGCCGTGCCGGATGACCAGCGAACCGATGATAAAGATCGGCACAAGGACCCATACCCCCGAGGTCGAGAACAGCCTGGCTGTCGCCATGCTCAGGACCGCGAGCAGGATCAGGAACAGGATGCCGTTCAGCGCAAACGGGTAGGCAAAGAAGCGGGGCATCTGCAGCCACAGCGATGGCAGGGCATGCGCGGCGCCGAGGTGATGCATATTCCCGCCGCACAGGGTGCAGTGCGGCGCACGGGCGGCGTCCGGCGCGGCTGGGAAACATTCCTGGCAGACGAGCGAGCCGCAGGATACACAGTTCCAGTTCGCGGGCTTTTCCGCGTGATACACACAATGGTCTTTTGCCACGTTATTCGCTTGCTTCCAGGTGAGTGATTCATCGTCGGTGTGGTGATACTGCTATTAGTATTTAGCAATAATTAATTCCCGTAAATTTTTGATGCGATAATCTGGTGCGGCTTCGTGCTCAGCTCGCAAAAGTGTTGCAATTTTGAAACGGCATCGGTGCCCAGACGACGCAGTTCACCGGCCATGCCAGTAGCGGGCATGGGTGGCGCGGTACGATGCGACATCCGGCGCGGGACCGAAGCGCAGCGTGATGGCGCCCTGCTGGTCGGTGCGCAAGCGGTCGATGCCGAGCGTGGCATAGCGCTCAAGGACCTGTTTCTGTGGATGTCGGTAACGATTACGGTGTCCAACCTGGAAAATCCCCACCGACGGCCCTACGGCACGTAGAAAGGCTTCGGTCGACGACGTGCCGCTGCCATGGTGCGGCGCCAGCAGCACGTCGGCGCGCAACCGTTCGGGATCGTCGCGCAGCAGCGCCGCTTCCTGCGCCGCCTCGATGTCGCCGGCCAGCAGGATCGCCCTGCCCCCGGCGCTGATCCGCAGTACACAGCTGCGGGCATTTGCCTTCAACCGGCGATCGCCATAGCTGGCGGGGCCAGGCCCGAGCATCTCGAAGCGCACGCCATCCCACGCCCAGGCCTGGCCGGCGGCGCAGCGCCGCTCCCGCTTTGCCAGCCGCGGCAGCGCGTGCCCGTCCGGCAAGGAAGAATTCAACTCCGTTACTTGTACGCTGCGCAGCAACGCGTCGGCGCCGCCGACATGATCGAGGTCGCTGTGCGACACGACCAGCATGTCCAGCGCCTTGATGCCGCGGCCGCGCAGGTAAGGCAGGATCACACGGGTGGCGCCGCTTGCTCCCGGCGCGTATTGCGGACCGGTGTCGTACAGCAGGCGGTGGCGGTGGGTCTCGACCAGCAGCGCCATGCCCTGGCCGACATCGAAGGCGGTGACGTGGAACTGGCCCTCCGGCGGCGTGGTCGGCAACTGGGCCAGCAGCGGCGTCCAGGCGGCCAGCCCGGCCCAGCGCTGCGGCCAGCCGCGCGGGGCCAGCATCCAGGCAGTGCCGGCCAGGGCCAGCGCCAGCATCCAGGGCGCCGGCGCCGGTGCGGTCCAGACCGCCAGCTCCGGGGCGGCCAGCCACTGCAGCGGCCAGGCCAGCAGCACGATCGCCAGGTGGGCCGCGCCGAGGGCAAGGTCGGCCAGTGGCGACGGCAGGATGCTGCCGACCAGCGCCAGCGGCGTCACGAACAGGCTGATGACGGGGATCGCCACCGCATTGGCCAGCGGGCTGACCAGCGACACCTGGCCGAACAGCAGCAGCGTGAGCGGCGCCAGCCCGACCGTCACCGCCCATTGGGTCCGGGCCGCCAGCAGCAGGCCGGCGCGCCAGCCGCGCAGCTGTTCACCAAGGCGCCCGCTGCAGGCGTACAGAATGGCGGCCACGGCGCCGAACGACAGCCAGAATCCCGGCCACAGCATGGCCCACGGGTCGAGCAGCACGACGATCCCGAGCGCCAGGCACAGCACATGCGAGATTGACGCGATGCGGCCGAACCAGACCGCCGCCGCGACCACCGCCAGCATGTAGAAGGTGCGCTGGGCCGGCACGCCGAACCCGGCCAGCAGTACGTACAGCAGCGCGACCGCGGCGCCGGCCAGGCTGGCAACCTTCTGGGCCGGCAGCCGTAGCGGCAGTTGAGCCGCCGTAAAGAACGAGCGCCGCCACAGCCAGGACACCGCCCAGGCCGCCAGGCCGGCTACCATCGTGATGTGCAGGCCCGAGATCGAGACCAGGTGGCTGATGCCGGTGCGGTTGAAGATGTCCCAGTCGTCTTGCCCGATACCGCGCTGGTCGCCGATGACCAGGGCGACGATCACCCCGGCGTACGGTTTGCCGTCCAGGATGGCCAGGATCCGTGCGCGCAGCCAGCCGCGCGCGCGTTCGATGGCGTAGCCCGCGCCTGGTGTCCAGTCGTCGAGGCGGCGGTTGGCGCCGCCGGCTGGCCGCACATAGCCGGTGGCGCGTATGCCCTGCTCCAACAGCCAGGCTTCGTAGTCGAAGCCGTGCGGGTTGGCGTTGCCGTGGGGTCGCTGCAGGCGCACGACCAGGCGCCAGGTTTCGCCGGGGTGGATGAAAGCGGGATCGGCCGCGGTGGCGCCATACCAGGACAGCACGATCTTCGACGGCACAGTGGCGCCGCGCGTCTCGACCTGGGCGACATCAACCTGGAAGCGCACGCTGCCATCAAAGCGGTGCGGGAGGCTGGCGATCGTGCCGGTGATGGTGATATCGCGGCCTTCGTCCTGGTGCGGCAAGGCGTCGGCCAGTGCCAGCTGGGCGCACAGGCTGGCCCAGCACACCCCGAGCACGAGGCCGGTCACGAGCAATCGTGCCAAACGCGCCAGCAGCAAACTGGCGGCAAGCGCCACGCCGGACACGGCCAGCAGCAGATGCGCTGGCGGCAATTGCGGCTGGAGCTGAAGCCAGGCGCCGCCGGCAGCGAACGCGAGCAGCGCGCAGCGCATGGGGCAAATGCGTCAGGCGTCAGCCACCGCCAAGCTAGTGCTCATGACAAGGCCGGGCTATCCATGCCGGCGTGCTGTGCATCGTCCGGCCCCGCGTCGCGCGCATGCCGCATCAGTTGCCACGCGCTGCGCCGCTGGACGCGTTCTGGATGCGCCGTGCTACGTCCAGCAAATTGCGCGCGGAAGGTCGCCGCCGGGAGCAGGCTGCCCGCCGCAAACCAGCGGGTTCCATCGAGCGCGTGGCTGTCTTCGCAGCGCCACCAGCCGCTGGCCGGGCACGCCGTGCCGGTCTTCGCAATACTTCCGATGGGAATTTCACTATGGGCGATGGGCGCCCATCCGGCCGGGACCACGCTGGGCTCGAACGCGGCAACGGCGTGCTCGAGCCCGGAAGGCTGGGATATCCGGGTACTGTTACGCTTGTCCACCAGGGCCCACAGGGTCGAGTTCGCGCTTTCAAAGCTGGGCTGTACGCCGCGCAGCCGCTGCCACATCGTCTGCGGCGGCAGCAACAACGCTTGCGGCATGCGCTGGCCCTGTTTCATGAACTGGCGCTGCCCGCCGAATACCCCGAGCCCATGGCCGCCATCGGCACATTGCCACCAGCCGGTCTGCGGACAGACTTCACCTGCCAGTGCACCCGTGCCCAGGGAGACCCTGGCCGGCTCCAGCGTGGCGCCGGCGCCTGTCTCGTGCGGGCGCAGCCTGATGCTGCCCAGGATACTTTCCCAGAGTTCGAACAGGGCCTCCTCGGACAGGGTCGATTGCAGCGGCCTGCCACCGGCCACCGGATTGACGCCCGCTTCGAGTTCGAGCTTCAGGCGAGGCGAGTGGACGTCGTCCTGCCTGCCTGCCATCTCCCACTGAAACGAATAGCCGGTGGTGAAATTCGGCTCGCGCACGCGCATCACCAGCTGCTCGCCTGCCAGGTCGTTGACCTGGTGAGCGCCTTCGCGCAGATTCGTGAACGCCAGCCGCATGAATACCGGCTCACGCGCGACCGCCTCGGCGTTGCGCTCCAGCAGCCCCGGCGCCGGGTCGGTGCCCGCCATCGACGACAGGACGATGTTCACATCCGGATGCCCGGGCAAGCCCGCGAACATGACGACGCTTTCCAGATTGTCGTGCTCATACGGGTCTTGCACGATCGCGTGTTCCAGGCAGAAGCCGCTCTCATGCGGAACCTCGCCGCTGGCCAGCGGGCGCACCTGGCGCAGGATGCCGGTAACGCTGTCGATATGCCTGGCGGCGACCCACTCGATGTCGCCGGTAACGCTCACATTCGGAAACCGCAGCATGCCAAGCACCGCCAGATTCTCGCTGAACACGAAGCCATCGTCTTCGAGCACCTTGGTGCGGCGCCGGTTATACACGAAGGTCTTGCCTTGCCCGGCCTCATTGACGAGTTTCTTGCTCGATTCAAGACTCGGCTTGCCATCGCGATTGATGGCGCCGGCCATGTGGCGTTCGGTCTCGCGCAGGCGCGCCGCGAACTCCTCGTCGGATTCCTGGTCGGTGCTGGCGAGATCCAGGCCCCCCACCGAGCCATGCCGGATGGTGACCTGCGCGTTCGCCGGCAGGTCGATCAGAAAGCGGCCCACACACACTGTTTTGATCTTCTCGGTCATTTGCGCCACCTTTTGCTTGTCGTGGATCGTTTGCACGGAATTGGCCAGGAGCGATATGAGCGCCAACGCGACTGCCGTCAGCCCACAGACCCACCGCACCCGCCGGCTGCCAAGCCGTTTCATTTGACGTCCTGTACGATCTTGACGATGAGATGGCGTATCAGGAGCCGGGTGGTCTCGGGTTGGAGACTGTCCTGATGCCGAAAGCCGCTTGGCGCAAAGATTTGCCGCACATGGCTTGCCGGACCGGCGCCGGATTGCACCGGCACCGTCTCGTCGCCGTGGGCGTCTTCCGGCCACACAAAGAAGCGCAGTGTCAGGTCCGCTCCGATCCGCACCTCGCGGTCGCCATTGGCGGCCGCCGACGCCAGCCGGCCCTCGCGGATGCTCGACGGCGTCAGGGCCGAAGCATGGACGGAAGGTTCGCGGGCGACCCAGCGGATCTGCCCATACGCCCGCAGGTCCTTGTCCGCACCGTAGAAGGCGAAGGTATTCGGGTGGTAATAGGGCTGCGACTGCGCCCCGCTCCCGGTGCTTAATAACTGGGTATGAAAGCGTTCGGCAACGCCGATCGCATCGGCGATGCGGTCGATGACGGGCTTCTCGGCCTTGGAAAAACGCCTGGCGGGATCGGCAAGGGCGGGGTCGATCATGCGGTACCAGGATTTCATGTCGCGGTAAAAATCGTAGGGGTTCCCGCTCGGCAGGGACAGCAGGTCACGCACCTCGTCACGCCGGTTCACCGAGCGGATTGACTTGATGACGATCCAGGGCTTGGGATACAAGTGATTTGGCAACAGCTGCAAGGCCCCTTCGGACAGGGCCATGACCGGCGTCGTCTCGGCGCTGCTCTCGCCGCCGAAATCGGCAACGGCGCCGGCCTTCAGGTTGTCGCCCAGCCCATTCGTGAAGCGGCCGCCCTCGGTGCCGCAGGCGAGGCGCCGGTAGGCGACCGGGGCGCCGAGCGCCGGCATCGTCGCGTGGATGATGCCGGCGATATCCGGCGCACTGCCGTCGCCGGGCGCACTCAGCCGGGCGCACGCCCGTGCGACGAGGCCGCCCATCGAATGCGTGATCAGGATCACCCGGTCGCACTGGTGCTTGCGCTCGGTCCAGAACGCCTTGATCTGGTCGATCCGTTGGCGCAAACGACGCGCTGAATCCTCGCATGACGCCAGCCAGTTGTAGCCGAATGCATACACCGGATACTGGTAGCCCGCGTATTTTTCCAGCTCGGCCTCGGTCACTTTCGCGATGCTGCGCACGCCCCATTGCTCGGGTTGCGACTGCATGACCCGGCGCCAGAAATGACGGATCTCGCGCACGCCGGCGGGCGATGTCTGGAACGTTTTATCGAGGTGCTTTTGCAGGTCGATCAGCAGCGCGCCGTAGGAGCCGGCATGCACCTCGCCCCAGCCCCGTTCGCGCAATACCGCGGCGTCGAAGGTGTTCGGTGCGAAGTCCAGCTGGCCATTGGGGTCCACCTCGAGGATGCTGGCGTCGAGGATGCGCTGCCGTTCGGACGGCGTGCGTCCCGCCCAGCGGCGCGCTTCCCAGAAGCCTTCGATCTTGCCGTTGGGCGGGCGCCAGGCCGGCTCGCCCGGCTTGAGTACGTCGTCGCCCTTGGCCTTCACGTCGCGGCGGGCGCGCAGGTTCGACCCCATGATGCCCGGGATCAGGATCACGGGGATCACCTTGCGCGAACCGATGGTGACGCGCGCCCGGACCTTGAACGAGGTCGGCGTCGCGACAGTATGGGCTACCAGGCTGCCATCGCGCTCGACAGTTGGCTGGGGTATCGGGCGGGTCGGTTCTTTCATGCCCGACCCGATGGCATGGACCTGGCGGGTTCGCCTGGTTCGTCGTCGGGCAGCAGGCGGATCTCGATATCGCCCATTGCGTAGCTGTTGAGGATGCTGGTGCGCCCCTCGTCGTCAGTGACACCTTCGATGCGCGTGCCGTCTTCATGGCTGGCGATGTAGCGCTTGCCCCTGGCCGGCAGATTGGTCTGGCGGTCGAGCACGACGATACGTTCGTCGGTTTCGAGTTCGGTCGCGGGCAGGTGCACGCCCACCGGCGCGCCGGCGCCGCCGGTCAGGTGTTCGACGGTC
>Ga0265798_10004223_pt1 | contig 19992 bp, 16 predicted proteins | sample P3T30metagenome_FD_192430 | JGI IMG/M metagenome (GOLD analysis project Ga0265798, IMG submission 192430) | Plant litter microbial communities from East Loma Ridge, Irvine, California - P3 T30 | ecosystem: Environmental > Terrestrial > Plant litter > Unclassified | place: USA: California... | reverse complement strand
AGGGATGTTCGCTGACCGGCATCAGCTCGATGTGGGTGAAGCCGAGGTCCTTCGCATACGGAATCAGCTGCGCCGCCAGTTCGCGATAGTTCAGCCAGCGGTTGCCGTCTTCCGGCACCCGCCGCCATGAACCCAGGTGCACCTCGTAGATGCTGATCGGCGCATGCAGGCCGTTGGCCGTCTGGCGCGCGCTCGACGATGGAAACACCGCCGGCAAGGGATTGACGACCGAGGCGGTCTGCGGCCGCAGTTCGGCGCGGAAGGCGAAGGGATCGGCTTTCAGCAGCACTTCGTCGGCTTGGGTCTTGATTTCGAATTTGTACAGGTCGCCGGGCACCAGGTCCGGAATGAAGATTTCCCATACGCCGGCCGCGCCGCGCGCGCGCATCGGGTGGCGCCGGCCGTCCCAGTTGTTGAAGTTCCCGACCACCGAGACACGCCGCGCATTCGGCGCCCATACCGCGAACGCGACGCCGGCGACGCCGTCGATGCTCAGCGGATGGGCGCCGAGCTTTTCATAAGGGCGGTAATGCGTGCCTTCCGCCAGCAGCCAGACGTCCGTCTCGCCCAGGATGGGCGCGAAGCGGTAGGGATCCTCGATGTCCTGGCGCTGCGTGCCCCAGTCGACCCGCAGGCGGTAGGGAAACGGATTCTTGCGACGCGGGACCACGGCGGCAAACACCGCGCTGCCATCGACCGGCGCGAGGCTGGCCAGCTTGCGCCCGGTTTTGGTTTCGATCAGCTCGACCGCGACGGCGCCCGGCAACAGCGCGCGCACGAGCAGTTCGCCTTCCCGCCTGTGCATGCCGAGGACGGAAAACGGGTCGTGATGGTCGCCCTGCATCAGCGCGGCGACGCTTGCCTGATCAAATGTCATACGTATCTTGGTAATGGTTGGCGGCGGCGCGGCGCGGCCAGGGGAGGGAAGTACGGAGCACGGCAGGCGTGGCGGACATGCTCGTCCGCCGTGTGACGAAGGACACCATCCGGATGCTGTTCCAACACGACATAAACACTATTTTCTTCCGGATCGATAAGCGAGGCCGCCGTCGGGAACCGACTGGTCGCCGTGATGAATGACAGGGTAGCCGCCACCTTGGGCATTCTTTCGGTACCTTGTCCTTTATATAATAAACCTATTTTGATTTCCCCGGCGCCGGCGTGGGAAAAACCGCTGTCAATCGTGCGCGCCCATGGGACGCTTCCTACAACTGGAAGCCGACCACCCGCACGACGCCTTCCGCAAGGTCGACCAGCAGCGAGGGCTCGCTCGCGCCGTAGGGCGCCGCTTCGGCGGCGCGCGCCTGTATCCATTGCGCCAGCCAGGCGATTTCCCGTGCATCGTAGAAGGCGATCATCATCTCGAAGTTCAGGAACAGGCTGCGGCTGTCCAGGTTGGCGGAGCCGCACAGCGCGATGGCGTCGTCGATGACGACGGCCTTGGCATGGATCATTCCCGGATACAGGAAAATCGCTGCGCCGGCCGCGGCCAGGTCGCGCAGGGCGCGGCCGCGCGCCCAATCCGCCAGGCGGTGGTTCGAGCGCGCCGGCAGCACCAGCGTGATGTGCACGCCGCGCCGGCACGCCATGCGCAAGGCGACCAGCAAGGCATCGTCGGGGACGAAATAGGGCGTCACGGCGACGATCCGCCGGCCGGCCTGGAAGGCGCCCGCGAGCAGCAGGCCATCGTAGTTCTCGTCGGCGAAATCGGGTCCGCTGGCGACCAGCTGCGCCGGGATGCCTGCGCCTCCACGCGTACGCGGCGCCAGGGACACCGACCTGGGCGACAAGGGCGCACCGCCGGCCTGGCGCCAGTCGCGCTCGAACAGTGCGGCGACGTCCAAGGCCAGCGCGCCGCGCACGTCGACGCTCAGGTCCAGCCAGGGCGGGCCGGCGCCGTCCCTGGTGAAATATTCATCGGCAATATTGCGCCCGCCGCACCACAGAATGGCCTCGTCGCAGATCACCATCTTGCGGTGGTAACGCAGGTTCAGGCGGGTTTCCAGCTGGTCGCGCCGGCCCGCATTGGCCCAGCGCACGGCGACGCCGGCGCGCCGCAGCGTGTCGAGCTGCGCCTTGCTGCAGCGTAGCCGGGACAGGGGTTCGAGCAGCACGCAGACCGCGACGCCGGCGCCGGCACGGCGCACCAGCGCGGCGACGACGGCGTTGCCGACCAGGTCGTCCGCCAGGATGAAGGTGGCCAGCAGGATGCGCTGGCGGGCGCCGTCGATGATCTCCATCAGCGCATGCTGCGCCGCCTGGCCGTCGGCGTGGAAGCGCACGGCCTCGTTGTACGCCGTCGGCGCCAGCCCCAGGCCGGCCAGCAGGGATCCGGCCCAGCGCGGCGCCGCATCGTCGCCGGCCGGCGCGGGCAGGGGCAGCGATGCCGGCTTCGCGAGCTTGCGCGTACCGAACAGCAGGAACAGGGGGAGCGCGAGATAGGGCAGCACGAGGATCGTCAGCACCCAGGCGAATGCGGCGGAGGGATGGCGGCGCTGGCGGCCGGCGCGCGTCGTCAGGACATACAAGAGCAGTCCGCCCAGCACGACGGCGCCGTGCGCGGCCGCCGCCAGTGCGGAGCCATAGCGTTGTTCCAGGAAGTGCAGGTTCAAACAGGGACTCCGGTGGGGCTTGAAGGACGAATGCGCATCGATATTAGGCCAGAACGCGGCCGCCGCCGGTCCCGCCCACGGGCCGCTGTTGCATTCCAGACACAGTTGACGGGAACGGGCCGCTGCTAGGCTGCACCGCTGAAACAGCGGATAATGGCGGGCTAACCTATCAAGCACCACTGGAATTCTCTATGGAAATCAAAGTCAACTTCCTCGACAAGCTGCGGCTGGAAGCCAAGTTCGACGACTTCACGGTCATCGCCGACCAGCCCATCCGCTACAAGGGCGACGGCTCGGCGCCGGGGCCTTTCGATTACTTCCTGGCCTCGTCGGCCCTGTGCGCGGCGTACTTCGTGAAGTTGTACTGCGATACCCGCAAGATCCCGACCGAAAACATCCGCCTGTCGCAAAATAATATCGTCGACCCGGAAAACCGCTATCGGCAGATCTTCAAGATCCAGGTCGAGCTGCCGGCCGACATTTCCGACAAGGACCGCCAGGGCATCCTGCGCTCGATCGACCGCTGCACCGTCAAGAAAGTGGTGCAGGCCGGCCCCGACTTCGTGATCGAGGAAGTGGACAACCTCGATGCCGACGCCCAGGCCCTGCTGACCCTGCAGCCCGACGCCGCCGTGCAGACTTATATTCCGGGCAAGGACCTGCCGCTGGAACAGACCATCGCGAACATGTCGGGCATCCTGGCGGCGGTGGGCATCAAGATCGAGATCGCCTCGTGGCGCAATATCGTGCCGAATGTCTGGTCGCTGCATATCCGCGATGCGCATTCGCCGATGTGCTTCACCAACGGCAAGGGTTCGACCAAGGAAAGCGCACTGGCCTCGGCCCTGGGCGAATACATCGAGCGCCTGAACAACAACCACTTCTATGCCGGCGTGTTCTGGGGCGAGGATATCGCCAACGCGCCCTTCGTCCATTATCCGGACGAGCGCTGGTTCCAGCCGGGGCCGGACGATGCGCTGCCGGAAGGGATCCTCGACGACTACTGCCTCGACATCTACAACCCCGACGGCGAACTGCAGGGTTCGCACCTGATCGACACCAATTCCGGCAATGCCAGGCGCGGCATCGTGGCGCTGCCCTTCGTGCGCCAGTCGGATGGCGAGACCGTGTATTTCCCGTCCAACCTGGTCGAGAACCTGTATGCCAGCAATGGCATGAGCGCCGGGAATACCCTGGCCGAAGCCCAGGTGCAATGCCTGTCCGAGATCTTCGAGCGCGCCGTGAAACGCGAGATCCTCGAAGGCGAACTGGCGCTGCCCGACGTGCCGCGGGAAGTGCTGGCGAAATACCCCGGCATCGTGGCCGGCATCCAGGGCCTCGAAGAGCAGGGCTTCCCGGTGCTGGTCAAGGACGCCTCGCTGGGCGGCAGCTATCCGGTGATGTGCGTGACCCTGATGAACCCGAAGACCGGCGGCGTGTTCGCTTCCTTCGGCGCGCACCCGAGCTTCGAGGTGGCGCTGGAACGCAGCCTGACCGAACTGCTGCAGGGCCGCAGCTTCGAAGGCCTGAACGATCTGCCGCAGCCGACCTTCGCCAGCGAAGCCGTGACCGAACCGTATAACTTCGTCGAGCACTTCATCGATTCCAGCGGCGTGGTGTCGTGGCGCTTCTTCAGCGCCAAGGCCGATTTCGATTTCGTCGAATGGGACTTCAGCGGCCAGGGCGACGATTCGAACGCCCAGGAAGCCGCGACCCTGCTCGGCCTGCTCGAAGACCTGGGCAAGGAAGTCTACACGGCCGTGTACGACCAGCTCGGCGCCATCGCCTGCCGCATCCTGGTGCCCGGCTATTCGGAAATCTATCCGGTGGAAGACCTGGTCTGGGATAACACCAATAAATCGCTGCTGTTCCGCGAAGATATCCTGAACCTGCACCGCCTGGACGATGCCGCCCTGGCCGCGCTGCTCGACCGCCTGGAAAACAATGAGCTCGACGAATATTCGGATATCGCCAGCCTGATCGGCATCGAATTCGACGAGAACACCGACTGGGGCCAGTTGACGGTCCTGGAACTGAAACTGCTGATCCAGCTGGCCCTGAAACAGTTCGAGGAAGCGCACGATCTGGTCGGCGCCTTCCTGCAGTACAACGACAACAGCGTCGAGCGCAAGCTGTTCTACCAGGCCATGAACGTGGTGCTGGAAGTGGTGCTGGACGACGAGCTGGAACTGGACGATTACGTGGCCAACTTCCGCCGCATGTACGGCAATCCGCGCATGGATGCGGTGCTCGGTTCGGTGGACGGCAGCGTGCGCTTTTACGGCTTGACGCCGACCAGCATGCAGCTGGAAGGGCTGGACCGGCACCATCGCCTGATCGACAGCTACCGCAAGCTGCATGCGGCGCGCGCGAAGGCGGCGGCCGCATCGCGTTGACCGGGTTCGCGGCTTCTCAGCCGAGGAAGCCGATCCGCGGCCCATCCTTGTGCTTGAGCGCGCATTCGGCCTGCAGCGCCAGCACGAAGCCCGCCGGCGAGGCCAGAGGCCGGAAGCGGTGCTGGCGCGCCACCGCGGCGAAATCGCCGGGCGTCAGCGTGCGCAGCTGGCGCACATGCCACAGCGCGGGTTCGCCCGGCGTGGCCAGCCCGAGATTGCGGCAATAGCGCTCGAACAGCAGCACGGCCTGTTCGGGCAGCAGGTGATCGAAGCGGACCTTCAGGTCGAACCGGCGCAGCGCCGCCATGTCGAGGCCCTCCATCAAATTGGTCGAGGCGATGAAGATGCCGGAAAACGCTTCCATCCGCGTCAGCATTTCATTGACCATGCTGATCTCCCAGGCCTGGCGCGCCTGGCTGCGATCCTGCAGGAAGCTGTCGACCTCGTCGATCAGCAGCAGTGCCTGTTCGCGCTCGGCGCGGCGGAACGCGGCGGCGATGTTCCTCTCGCTGTCGCCCACCCATTTCGACAGCAGGTCGGCGGCGCCGACCAGCAGCAGGGGCATGTCGAGGCGTTCGGCCAGCCAGCGCGCGTAGGCGGTCTTGCCGGTGCCCGGCGGGCCGTACAGGCACAGCCGGCCGCAGCGCGTCGCCTGCAAGCCGTCGGCCAGTTGCGCCATATCGCTGTCGGCGTTCAGCAGGGCGGCGTCGTACTCGGGCGGCAGGCGGCTGGCCTCGCCCTGGCGCAGCGGCGCGTGTCCCTGGGCTTCGAGCGACTGGTCGATCAGCCACTGCACCGCGCGCGCCGAGCCGCCGGGTTCGAGCTGGTGCCGGATCCTGCGCACCACCGCGGCGACGCGGCTGACCACGGCCGGCGCCAGCACGTCGGATGCGGCGATGCGCGCAATGGCGCGGTCGTCGAGCAGGTCGGCGCAGGTGCTGCGCAGGATGCGTTCGCGCTGGCCGCGCGGCGGCACCGGCAGCTCGATCACCAGGTCGAAGCGGCGCATGAAGGCCGGATCGATGTCGCGGATCGAGTTCGACAGCCAGAAGGTCGGCACCGTGTTCTGTTCGAGCGTGCGGTTCAGCCAGGCCTTGCGCCGCTGGGCCGTGCTCTTGCGCCCGAATACGCCGTCGCCGTCGGCGAACACGTCTTCCACTTCGTCGAACAGGATCATCGCGTGGCGCTGGCAGAAGAAGTTCTGGGCCGCGCGATAGGCGCGCAGGCGCCGCTCGCCGGTGACCGGGTCGCCGTCGCCGTCTTCGCTCGCCACTTCGAACAGCTCGGCGCCGAGCGTCGCCGCGAGCGCCCGCGCCAGCTCGCTTTTGCCGGTGCCCGGCGCACCGTGCAGGAAGATATTCACGCCGGCCTGCGCCTGCGCCGTGGCCTGCTCCAGGTAGGGCCGCAGGATCGCCAGCGCCTCGCCGACGTGGGCGTAATCGTCCAGCGTCAGCCGGGCCGGCGCGCTCGGGCAGATGGTTTCGCGCAGCAGGGCCAGCGGATCGGCTTCGCAGGCCACGATATTGTCGGCGAAGCTGCTGGACAGCAGGTCGAGCTTGCCGCGCAGGAAAGCCAGGCTGCCGCGCTCCACCGACAGCAGGCCGGAACGCGCCAGCACGCTCTGGGGGCCGAGCGAGATGCGCACCTCGGCCGGGTCGAGATCGAGCAGGGCCGCCAGCGTGTCGCCCACCTTCAATGAACTCAATTGGCCGAGCGTGTCGGCACAATCGTCGAGCACGCGGTCCTGGTGCAGCATGGCGGCGAATTCGAGGATCCTGCAGTCGGCCCCGGACAGGCCGACCAGGGACGCCAGGCGCGCCATGTTGGCGCGCAGGGTGGGGGGCGTGGCGAGATCGTCCTTGAAGGTTTCGGCGGCGCGGTGCAGCTCGCGCAGCGCGAGCCGGATCGCGGCAGGATCGAACTCGCGCTCGTCGTCGTCCAGCCACGCTCCCAGCCCGAGCGCGCGGGCGATGGCGTCGTCGGAAAAACTGCCGCGTTTCACGAAGGTCTTGTGACCGCCCAGGGGCACCAGGATGCGCAGCATCCACAGTTCGGCGAGGCTTGCGCAATCGGTCGATGGGGTGTCGGGGGCGGCGGGTTTGCGGCGGCGTGCGCTCATTGGCTCTCCTTTGTCGAATCGTCATTCTCCCTTGCGTCGCGACAATTTGTGTCGCACCGATGCCGGCTGGGTCATTGCGCGGCATCGGCCTGTCGGTGTACGCTCCTTGCATCGAAACGCCGAGAAACGCCATGTCCATTTTTCGCGCCGTACCGCGCAGCAGTCTCGAAGCCGGCAAGGACATGCGCCGCAATCCGGGGCGCCGCCTGCCGGGCAATATCCCCTACCTGGTCGATAATCTGTGGGAATACACCCGCCCCCGGCACAAGCCCTCGCGCCGCCATGCCGTCTACGCCAGCCCGACGCCCGAGCTGGCGCTGCAGAACGCGATCGCTGGCGGACTGCGGCCCGACGAATACGTGGCCTGCCGCCTGGACTTCCACGTCGAGCCGGCGATGATGCAGCTGATCGTGAGCGACGCGCGCCATCATCCCGACGTCCGGCGTCTCCAGCAGCTGGTTAACCGCACGCTGGGCCAGCTTGCCGGCGCCGGTATCGCCGACAAGCTGGCGCTGGCGCCGCTGTTCCTGCCGGGGATCACGAAGGACGAGCTGGCGGCCGCGATGGCCGCCGAACCCCTGCTGGACCGGCTGGTACGGCAGGCGGCGGATGTCGTCACCCTGTGGTCGCCCGCCGCGGACGCGGTGTCGCCGGACGGCGAGCTGTTCTTCGAGATCGCCGACGATAATTTCTATACGCTGCAGCCGGCCTGAAGCCGGCTTCGGGCACGATTCGGCGCATGAACGAGGAGCAGGGTATGGAGCACGTCGTCTTGATGGGTGATTCGATCTTCGACAACCGCGGCTACGTGCCGGCGGGGACGGAAGTGGTGGCGCAATTGCAGGCACGCCTGGATGGCGCGCATGGCGCAAGCCTGCTGGCGGTAGATGGCAGCGTGCTTGCCGACATCGCGGGGCAGCTCGAGGCCATGCGGCGCCTGCCGCAGGCGCCGACCCGGCTCGTGCTCAGCTGCGGCGGCAACGATGTGCTTGGCCTGGTCGGCGCGATGCAGTCGCCGGTGCGCTCGGTGCTCGAGGCGACCGAGCTGCTGGCGCGCTGGCAGGCCGATTTCCGGCGCGACTACCGGGCCATGCTCGAGCGGGTGCTGGCCTTCGGCATTCCGCTTGCCGTGGCGACCATCTACGACGCCGTGCCCGGGCTGGCCGCCGGCTTGCGCTGCGCGCTGGCGCCGTTCAACGACGTGATCCTGCGCGAGGCGGTGGCGCGCGGCCTGCCCGTGCTCGACCTGCGCCTGGTCTGCCCGGACCCGGAGGATTACTCGCCGGTCTCGCCGATCGAGCCATCGGCCCAGGGTGGCGCCAAGATCGCCGCGGCGCTGGCGGACATGGTGCTGGGCCTCGATCCGATGGCGCCGCGCACGGTCGTGTACGGCGGCGGCGAGCGCTGACGGCTTCGATGGGGGCCGTGCGCCGCCCGGCTGCGCCACCTCGGCTGGTCTTACGGCTAGTGATGCATGGATCTTGTCTTCATATAGCATCGGATATCCCGGTGCGCAGCGCGGACGGGTCGACCAATGCTCCTATCGGATACCACCATGACCAGACTGAATGAAACCCTCCTTGCGTGGCTCGACACGCATGCGGAAGAACTCGACACCGGCGCCGCCCAGGCCAATGCACTGCTGGCGCGGCTGGCGCAGGCCGGGCTGTTCGGCGTTGCCGTGCCGCAAGAAGAGGGCGGCGACGGCGCCGCCTTCAGCGAGGCCGTCGCCGTCGTCGCCGCGCTGGCCGAACGCTCGCTCGGCGCCGCCTTCGTGTTCTGGGCCCAGCGCGCCTTCATCGAATGCCTGCTCGCCAGTCCCAATCGCGCGCTGGTGGATCGATGCCTGCCCGCGCTGCTGAGCGGCGAACTGGCCGGCGCGCCGGGCCTGTCGAATGCCATGAAATTCCTCGGCGGCCTGGATCACTTGCGGGCCTGCGGCAGCGGCGGCCCGAACGGCGTGCGCCTGCAGGGCGCCGTGCCCTGGGCCACCAATCTGCGCCCGCAGGGCTTCGTGGTGGCCATCGCCGTCGGCGACGGGCGCGGCGACAACCCGTCGGTGATCGCGCTGCCGCATGACGCGCCCGGCGTCGAGCGGGCGCCCGACCTCGAACTGTCGGCCCTGCGCGGCACCCATACCTCGGCGCTGCGCCTGAACGACGTGGCGCTCGATCCGGCGTGGGAACTGCATCCGCAGGCCAGCGTATTCCTGCCGCGCATCCGGCCCGCCTTCGTGGGCCTGCAGTGCGGTCTCGGCATCGGGCTGGCGCGTGCCGGACTGCGTGCGGCCCGGGAGGCGCTGGACGAGCGGCCCTCGATCCTGCGCGACGAGGCCGGCGCGCTGGAAGCAGACGTGGATGCCTGCTGGACCGCGCTGCGCTCGGGCCTGGATGAAAAAAGCCTGCGCGAGAACCCGCGCCTGCTGCTCGGGCTGCGCCTGCAGATGGTCGACCTGGCGTCGAGGGCCGTGGCCCTGGAGCTGCAGGCCCTGGGCGGCCGCGCGCTGCTGCGCCGCCAGGACGGCGGCCATGCCCGGCGCGCGCGCGAAGCGGCCTTCCTGGCGGTGGTCACGCCGACCGTCGTGCAGCTCAAGACCGATCTGGCCAGGCTGGCGCGCTAGCGCCCGGCACTGGCCGGCTCTCCCTTTCGGCTCCCCTTGTTGCGTATCGGGCAACACAGTGGTCCGGCTTCCGGATCTACCGGCTTGTCGGCCTGCCTTCTACGATGAAGTCATTCGGCGCTTGCCGTGACCATTGCCCGATCACCGGGCCACATCAGGAGAATGCATCATGACGATCGTAGAACAGAAACCCGCCGCCGCCAGCCATGCGCCCAAGGAGCTGGTGCCCTCGCGCTACGCGGTCCATATCGGCGAGATCGAGGTGCTGGTGGTCAGCGACGGCGTGCTGCCGCTGCCCGCCCAGACCATGGCGACCAACGCCGCGCCGGCCGACCTGGCGGGCTGGCTCGACCATATGTTCCTGCCGCCCAACAAGTTCGACTGGCCGCTGAACGTGCTCGTCGCCCGCAGCGGCGAGCAGACCATCCTGGTCGACGCCGGCCTCGGCATGCAGTTCCCGGACTTCCCGCGCGCCGGCCAGTTCCCGCTGCGGCTCGAGACCGCCGGCATCGACCTCGCGTCCGTGACCGACATCGTGATCACCCACATGCACATGGACCACGTCGGCGGGCTGCTGGTGAAGGGACTGAAGGAAGCGCTGCGGCCGGACGTGCGCATCCACGTCTGCCAGGCCGAAGTCGATTTCTGGACGGCGCCCGATTTCTCCAGGACCGACATGCCGGCCGCCGTGCCGCCGGTGCTGCGCGAAACCGCCGCGGCCTTCGCCGACATGTACCGCGACCGCCTGTGCACCTTCCAGGATTCGCATGAAGTGGCGCCCGGCGTGGTCGTGCGCCGCACCGGCGGCCATACGCCTGGGCACAGCGTGGTCGACCTGCAGTCGAACGGCGAGCGCCTGACCTTCGCCGGCGACGCCGTGTTCCCGGTCGGCTTCGACCACCCGGAATGGCACAACGGTTTCGAGCACGACCCGGAGGAAGCGGAGCGCGTGCGCATCGGCCTGTTCCGCGAACTGGCGGGCACCGGCGGACTGCTGGTGGCGACCCACTTGCCCTTCCCCTCGGTCGGCCGGGTGGCGGCCGAGGGAGATGGCTTCCGCTGGGTGCCGGTGATGTGGGATTACTGATCGCCTGTCAGCCATGCTCCTGGTCCGGCGATCGCGGCGCGGACAGCTCGCCCGCGATCGTCGGGATCAGTTCCGCGACGGTCGGGTGGATCGCCATGAGCTGCGCCAGCCGCGCGGCCGGCATGTGCGCGGCCATGGCGGCCAGCACCATGTGCACCGCCTCGTCGCCGCCCGGGCCGAGGATCGCGGCGCCGAGGATCTCGTCGCTGTGCGCATCCACCACCAGGCGCATCGAACCCTGGGTTTCTCCTTTCTCGACAGCGCGCCCCACACGCGTCATCGGGCGCTGCCCGACGCGCACGCTGCGGCCCTGCGCCAGCGCCTGCTGCACTGTCATGCCGACCCGTCCGAGCGGCGGGTCGATGTACAGCGCGTAGGCCGGAATCCGGTCCTTAAGGGAGCGCCGAGCGCCGTCGAGCAGGTCGGCGGCGACGATCTCGAAGTCGTCGTAGGCGGTATGCGTGAATCCGCCGCGGCCGTTGCAGTCGCCCAGCGCCCAGATGCCCGCGACATTGGTCGCCAGGACGTCGTCGACCTCGATGTAGCCGGCCGGGTTGGTCTTGACGCCGGCCTTGTCGAGCCCGAGGTCGCCGGTATTCGGCGTGCGGCCCGCCGCCACCAGCAAATGGCTGCCGACGATGGCGTCGAGGCCGGCGTCGGTGACCACGGCGACGCCGTTCGGATCCGGCCGCACGCTGATGCATTCGACGCCCAGCCGGAAGGCGACGCCCTCGTTCTCGAGGATGGCCTGGACTTGCGCGGACACCTCCTCGTCCTCGCGCGGGATCAGGCGCGGGCCGCGTTCGACCACGGTGACCTGGGCGCCGAAGCGGCGGAACATCTGCGCGAACTCCAGGCCGACGTAGCTGCCGCCGACGATGACGAGGTGGCGCGGCACCTCGCGCAGCGCCACCATGCCGCTGCTGCTCAGCCACTGTACCTGGTCCAGTCCGGGGATGTTGGGGGACGAGGGGCGCGCGCCGACGTCGATGTAGATCCGGTCCGCCTCGAGCGTCCGGCCGCCCACGCTCACCGTGCGCGCGCTTTCGAAGCGGGCATGGCCGCGCACCAGGGTGCAGCCGGGCAGGCCGCCCAGCCAGCGTTCCAGCCCTTCGCGGCTGGCGCGCACGATGGCGCTCACGCGCTCCTGCACGATCTCCATGTCCATGCGCGGTTCGCCGTCCAGCACCACGCCGAAGTCGCGCGCGCGCGCGGCGACGTGGGCGGCCCGGGCGCTCGCGACCATCGCCTTGGTCGGCGTGCAGCCGACGTTCACGCAGGTGCCGCCCAGCTGGTGGCGCTCGATCACCGCCACCGTCATGCCGGACCCCGCCAGGCGGTTCGCCAGCGCCGGCGCGGCCTGGCCGACGCCGATGATGATCGCATCGAAGGTTTCTTTAGCCATGAGCATCGTTCTCCTTGCAGGATCGCCGGTGCGATGGCGCCGGCGCATCCGCCCCATTGTAGGACGTCGGGCGACGCTTGGCACGCCTTGGCAGGGTCTACCTGCCATAAGGCCTGGGGCGCGCGTGCAAACGGAGATCGTGCCGGGTTTCAGTCATGCAAGAAAATATCGCTGCTTGAATGCGGTGCGCCTGCGCGGGATCGATGACTTGCCGGGGCCCGGAATGGTAGGATAGCGCCTTCGAACCTACCATTTCCAGAGGAAGCAATGACCGTATTCGCCATGCCCGTATTCGACGCCACCGTCATCTACGAAGGCAAGGAACTGTTCAAGGGCCGCGGCGCGGCCAGCATGTGGGCGGAAAAGCTGGCCAAGGAAATCGAGTCCCCCGTCGGCGTCGAGAAAGTCGGCACCGGCTGGGCGCTGTGCGGTAGCGTCGACGGCGTCGACTGCAAATGGGGCATCATCGGCCAGCGCCTCAAGCGCTTCGACTGAGCGGCAGGCATGACGCACGCATCAGCCGCCGCGCCGGCGCCGCAAGCGCCGTCGCTGACGATCTCGCGCATCCTGCATGCCGGCTACGTGTTCGAGTGCGAGGGCGTGCGCATCGCCTTCGACACCATTTTCGAGAACCCCTTCAGCCGCAACTGCCACGCTTTCCCCGATGTGCGTTTCGATACCGAGCTGATCCGTCGCCAGCGCTTCGACGCGGTGTTCATCTCGCACTTCCACGACGACCACTGCTCGCTCGAGAGCCTGGACCTGCTGGACCGCGCCACGCCGCTGCACATCTACTGCATCTTTCCCGAACTGTTCGAGATGGTGCGCCAGCTCGGCTTTACGGACGTGCGGCGCTTGCAGCTGAACCAGCCGGTGCAGGTGGGGCCGCTGCAGGTGGTGCCGCGCGAAGCCATGGATGCCGACGTCGACTCGATGTTCCAGGTGCGCGCCGCCGGCCTGAACGTCTTGAACGTCGTCGATTCCTGGATCGACGAGACCACGCTGGCCCAACTGGTCGGGGAAGGGCCCTGGGACATGGTGCTGTGGCCCTTCCAGACCATGCGCGAGATCGAGGTGCTGGCGCCCTCGCGCGCCGCCGCCGCGCCGCCAAGCCTGCCCGAGGAGTGGGTCGCGCAGTTGCAGGCGCTGTCGCCGCGCTACGTGGTGCCCAGCTCCTGCCAGTTCCAGCAGGAGCCGTGGTCCTGGTACAAGCGCGCCTTTTTCCCGATCAGCTACGCGCAATTCGGGCGCGAGGTGGGTGCGGCGCTGCCGCAGGCGCGGGTGGTGCGCCTCGACCCTTCGGTCTCGGTGCGGCTCGATGCGAACGGTTTGCACCGGGCGCCGCCGCTGGAGTGGGTGCTGCCGGTGGGCGAGCAGGATGTCGACTACGCCTACGAAGGCCACGCCGCGCCGCCGCCGACCGCCGATATCGCACGCCGCTTCGCGCCGCTGACGGCGCCGCAAATGGCGCGCGTGATCGATTACTGCCGCAACGGCCTGCCGGCCAAATATGCCGATGTCGAGGCTTCCTCGGACTACTTCGACCGGCCGCGCGTCTGGCAGCTCTCGCTTTACGACCATGCGGGGGCATTGACGCAATTGCGCTACCGGCTGGCGCCCGATGGCGCGGCGACGCTGGACGACAGCGCCGCGCCGCTCGGCTGGACCACCGAGATCCCCGCCGCCAAGCTGTACGCCGCGCTGGAACTGGGCGAATCGCTGACCACGATGTACCTGCGCATCAACGACACGGTCTTCGATGCCGACACCGAGCGCGCGCTGCTGGACGCCGACGTCATCGACGATCCGCTGATCCGCTGCCTGTTCAGCGACACCTTCGGCGCCTACCAGGCCGCCCAGCTGCGCCGGCTGCTGGCGCGCTGAGCTTTATTTTCCCAGCAGGTGCAGCGAGCGTTCCCAGTCGCCCTGCCAGTCGAGCAGGGCGTCGTGGGTGGCGAAGGCGCGCTTCAACGGGCCGAGCGGAACCCGGTAGACATCGTGCAGGCCCAGCGCCAGCGTGACCGGATTCCACACCGCGTTGCGCTTCGACTTGCGCGCGCTCGCCTTCACGCGCGCGCCGTCGTCGCCAAAGATGCCGATGGCGTCGTCCAGCGAACGGTCCAGGTCCAGCCGCACGAAGCGGCCAAAAGCGTCCATCACTTCCGCCTTGCCGATTCCCGCCTGCGACTCCCGCACCGGCGCGGGCGCGGCGGGCGGCTGCAGCGCCGCCTCGGCCTCGTGTTCCAGCTTGCCGGCCAGGCGCTCCAGGTCCTTCTTCTGGAAGCGCAGCTCGGTCAATGGACGCACGAAGCCCGGTTCCGGCAGCCGCGCGACGATCTTGTAGGCGTCCTTGGTGAGCGTGATCAGTACGTCCTCGCTGCCGGCCGCCAGGCGCGCGATATCGTCTTCGAAGAAGATCGGCGCGGCGTAGCCGCCGTTGGCGTCGCCGAACAGATCGGGATAGGCCGCGTCGTAGTCGAGCCAGACGTAGGGCGTGAGCCCGTGTTCGAGCAGGCGCGCCAGGGTCCAGGGCGAGGAGGTGTGCCGGGCCAGCCAGGCGCAGGCTTCGTCGGTGGTGGCGCGGAAGGGCAGGTCGGTATCGCTCATGGTGCTTTCGGCAGGTCGGCCGGAAGTGGCCGCGGGCGCTCATTGTAAGCCCGCGGCCGGCCAGGCTCAATCTTCCGGGAACAGCCCCGGCTTGCCGCCCTTGCCCGCGTGCCGCTCGAACAGCGAGAGTTTGGCGGGCGCCAGCACGGGACGGGCCCGGCTCTGCGTGCCGATCTCCAGCATCGATGGTGCATCGGGATGCAGGCGCGGCCAGGCCGGCAGGCCGGGGCCGTTCGGGTCCCCCGTCGTCACCCAGTTGGCCCAGTAGGCGCCGACGGTGCCGGACAGCGCGCGGTCGGCCGCGGTGTAGGGGCGATCCGCGCGATCGAGCGTGGCGAACACGTAGGGAATCTCGGACGAGTGGAAGGCGCCGTAGCGCTGCGCTTCCGGCCCCGGCTCGACGTGGGTGAAGTAATACAGGTAGACGGGCTGGCTGCTGGCGCCCAGGCGGCGCTTGGCCCAGAGCCAGGTCGAAGCCAGGCCGCGGTCGCGCTCCAGCTGGCGCGCGGCCGCACCGGCGGCGTCCGGCGTGGCGGCAGGATAAAGCTTGGCGAATTCGGGCGCCAGACTGCCGTAGCGTTTGTCCAGCCGGGCCGCGAAGGATGCCGGCGTGGCCTGCCCGTAGCTGGCCGACATCGAGCTGCCCTCGTCCGCGGTCAGCCCGGTCAGCATCGGCACGTCGTTGGTGTTGCGGCCGACGTGGGCCGCATCGGGCAGCAGCCGGCCGTCGACGTTCGGGCGGAACGCCATGCCCGCCGCGGCCTTTTCCAATGCCGCGGGCGGCATGCGGCGCAGCGCGGCGATGTCGGGCGCGCCGGTGCGGCGCATGAGTTGTTCCCCGGCCGCATCGGAAGCGCCGCCGTCCGGGACCGCCCCTCCCATGCCGGACCCGCTTTCGGCGATGGCGCGCTGGAACAGCCCGGCCGCGAGCGGCGAGGCGATCAGGTGGTGCACCGCAGCCGCGCCGGCGGATTGCCCGGCGACGGTCACGCGCGTCGGATCGCCGCCGAAGGCGCCGATATTCTCGCGCACCCAGCGCAGCGCCGCGACCTGGTCGAGCAGGCCGTAGTTGCCGCTGGCCTGCGCCCCATTTTCCCGGCGTAGCGCCGGATGCGAAAGGAAGCCGTAGACGCCGAGGCGGTAGTTGATGGTGACGACCACCATGCCCCTGGCCGCGAGGCCGGCGCCGTCGTAGACCGGCACCGTGGCGCCGCCGCTGCTGAAACCGCCGCCGTGGATCCACACCAGCACGGGCAGGGCCTGTCCTGGCGCGGTGGCGGCGGTCCAGACGTTCAGGTACAGGCAATCCTCGCTGATCGGGCCTTCGATCAGGTATTCGCTGGTCCAGGCGCGCAGGGCCCTGGGCGCCGGGGCCTGCTGGCAGTTGGGGGCGTAGCGGTCGGCCCGCAGCGTGCCGTTCCATGCGGGGGCGGGCAGGGGCGCGCGCCAGCGGTTTTCCCCGACCGGGGGTGCGGCGTAGGGGATGCCGAGGTAGCGGGTGACATCGTCCTGGCGTTGCCCTTCGAGCGTGCCTTGGGCGATCTGTACGGGATGGGCGGCCCGGGCCGGCGCGATGAGAAGCAGTGGAGCGAGCAGCAGCGGTGCCGCCATGCGGGTGCGGTTCATGTGTCTCCAGGTGTCATGAGGAAGGAGGATGCTCGCGCAACATGGCATCGAGCGCATCGAAGCGAGCTTCCCATATTCCACGGTGCAGCGCTACCCAGTCGGCCAGCACGGCCAGGCCCTGGCCGTCGATCTCGCACATGCGCACGCGCCCCAGCTTGCGCGTGCTGAGCAAGCCGCAGCCTTCCAGGACGCGCAGATGCTGGGCCACGGCCGTCAGCGTGATCCCGAGCGCCTCGGCCAGCGCGCTGACGGAGCGCGGACCTCCTGCCACCATCCGGAAGATGGCGCGCCGGGTGCCGTCGCCGAGGGCGGCGAAAATCGGATCGGCATCGCCGTGCGCGAGTTGAGTGACCACGGATCAGCCCCGTGCCGGGATGCGGTCCGGCGCATTCTCCGGCACATCCTCAAGCTCGCCGGCCAGCGCCGTCGTCAGCTGCCCGAGCAACTGTTCCCAGCCGTCGCGCCGGATCGCCGGCCCGTCCGCGCCCTCGAAGAACGCCGCCTGGTGGGTAAAGCGCAGCCGGGTCGGCGCCGCCTCGCCGCCCGCGAATTCGAAGGTATGCAGCGAAGCGGAGATGCGCCGGCCGCCGATCGTCATCGTTGCAGCACTGACGATCCGTACGCCTGGCACGATCTCCAGGAACACCCCGTCCGATTCGAGGATCGTGCCGGCGAACGGGGTGCCGGGCCTGAAGCGGTAGCACGCTCGTTCGCGGCCGCCGACCTCGAACGCCATCGAAAATTCCTCGACTTCGTGGGCCGCGCTTTCTGCGAACCATCGCTGCTTGCGGCGCGGATCGGCGAACGCGGCAATCACCTGCGACAGCGGCGCCGGCAATGCGCGCTCGATGGTGAAGGTGTCAAATTGCACGGGCTGCTGGGTAGTCATGGCGTACTCCTTGCTGAAGTAGAGACTTCAGTTTCGGCCGGTCTTTTGGAAAAGTCAAGCCTGTGCTTCAGTATTGAATCTTAGCAGCGCAGGATCGTCGCGCAAAGAAGGTCGGCTACAGACCCAGCAGATTACTGAAAAATTAAGCAATGCCGGTGCGATCAGGCAGCGCCGTACGGGATACCGCGATAGTTATCAATTCCAGAAACAGTCAGTTGCGGCCATCCGATCTTCTCGACGATCGCGCTCCTCCTTATAGTTCACCGGTGTTCAGCTCACCTCGTGGTTCTTCGACGCCAGCGTGAGGGGTCCAGTCGATCAACCATTCCACGCGCCTTGATGGCGTATCGAAAGCAGGAGAATTGTAATGGCACGTCATGTTCGTTTTCACAAAACCGGTGGTCCTGAAGTTCTGCAAATCGATGAAGTACCCACTCCCGAACCGAAGGCTGGCGAAGTGCGCATCAGCGTCCGCGCTCTGGGTCTGAACCGCGCCGAGAGCATGTACCGCACTGGCCGCTACGTGATCGAGCCTGCTTTCCCCGCCACGATGGGCTATGAGGCATCGGGCGTGATCGACGCCATTGGGCCGGATGTCAGCGGCCTGGCGGTCGGCGATCCGGTCGCCGTCATCCCGGCCTTCATGTTCGACCAGTACGGCCTGTATGGGGATCTCGTGATCGCCCCGGCCCGCGCCGTGGTCAAGAATCCGTCTGGCGTGAGCTGGGAAGTCGCAGCAGCCACCTGGATGCCGTTCACGACTGCCTGGGGCGCGCTGATCGACCTGGCCGACCTGGGCAAAGGCGACTTTGTGGTTCTCTCGGCAGCATCGAGCAGTGTCGGGCTGGCCGCGATGCAAATTGCCCACTCGGTTGGCGCCACCCCGATCGCCATTACCCGCAATGGCGAGAAGGTCGATGCACTGAGGCAGGCAGGCTTCACCCATGTCCTGCAGACCGGCCTGGACGACGTCACCGCGGAGATCATGCGCATCAGCGGCGGTGCCGGCGCCCGCGTGGTCTTCGACCCGGTTGGCGGCCCCGACTTTGAAAACATCGTCAAGGCGACGAGCAAAGAGGCGATCGTGTTTATCTACGGTGCACTGAGCCACGACGCAACCCAAGTGCCGGTGCTGCACGTGTTGGGCAAGCACACGACGATTCGCGGCTACGAATTCATCGAAGTCACCGCCGATGACGAGAAACTTGCCCGAGCCAAGGGATTTATTACCGAAGGCCTGAGCGCTGGAAAGCTCAGCCCGCAGATTGCCAAGGTATTCCCGTTCGATGAAATCGTCGAAGCGACCCGCTTCCTCGAGTCCAACGCGCAGTTCGGCAAGATCGTGGTCAAGCTGTAGAAATCACACTGGCGCGCAGCGCTGTGCGTTCGGGCGCCCCGCATGCTGCGGGGCGTTTTGTCCCGATTACTCAAGCCAGGTACGGTCGATCGCCAGGAAGTGCTGCCGAAGCCAATCCGAAAATACCCGCAACGGTGCCGGAACATGCGACCGGCTGGGATAGACCAGCGAGACGAGGCGTGGAGCAGGGCGAAATTCCGCCAGGACCTCCACCAGGCTCCCATCGCGTAGATACCGATCCACCAGAATTCCCGGCACTTGAATCAAGCCGAAGCCGGAGCGGGCGCACTGGACATAGGCGGACGCATCGTTCACCAGCATCGTGCTGTCAGGTAGCAGCGATCTGCTCACCCCGTCGTGGCGGAAGTGCCATGGCAGCCTGCGCTTGCTGATCCCGGACAGGAAATTGACGCAAGCATGTCGGTCAAGATTGTCCGGCTGTCCGAGTGGCGGCGCTTTTTCAAGATAGCCCGGCGCTGCGCAGGTGATCATCACGAGCGCACCCAGGCGGCGAGCCACCAGGCTGGAATCCGGAAGTTCGCCGATTCGCAGCACGCAATCAACCCCTTCGGCGACGAGGTCGACCGAGCGATCGCTCACTCCCAGCGTGATCGATAACCTGGGGTACGCGTTCCGGAACTGGCTGAGCGACGCCATGAAGCCCTCTACGGCAAACGCCGAAGGAATATCGATCCGCAGCCGTCCGCTTACTGCATCCCCCGGGGCCTGGAACATCGCCACCGCTTCCTCGACTCCGCCGAGAATCTCTTCAACCTTGGCCAGGAAGGCCTCCCCCTCGGCAGTCAGGCTGACCTTGCGTGTCGTTCTCTGAAACAGTCGTACTTCCAGCGACGCTTCGAGCTGGTTGATGGCCAGCGTGACTTGCGGTCGGCCGATCTGCAGGGATTCGGCGGCCTTGGTGAAGCTTTGAAGCTGTGCGACCTTGGAGAACAGGCGCATCGATTGAAAGAGCTCCATCGGCACCTCTAGCTGGCTGCATGCATTGACGGGTGCCTGATCCGGTACGTCATCGCCATGGACGATCGCGGTCGGCAATCAAACCGCCGAGGCATCATCATGAACCTTTCGACGCAGTAATGACCAGTCGATCAGGGCCTCAATGGAGGGCCCCAGGGCCAGTCCCATCTCGCTGAGTGCATATTCGACTCTAGGAGGCACCTGCGGATAGATTGTGCGTAGGACGATCCCGTCCTTTTCCAACTCTTTGAGTTGTTGGATCAGCATTTTTTGATTTACGCCTTCAACGCGGCGTT
>Ga0265798_10004222_pt1 | contig 19993 bp, 15 predicted proteins | sample P3T30metagenome_FD_192430 | JGI IMG/M metagenome (GOLD analysis project Ga0265798, IMG submission 192430) | Plant litter microbial communities from East Loma Ridge, Irvine, California - P3 T30 | ecosystem: Environmental > Terrestrial > Plant litter > Unclassified | place: USA: California... | reverse complement strand
GCGCTACCTGCCGAACTACCTGGGCTGGCGCCGGATGCTCGATGGCGGGAAAGTCACTTCTGCCGATCAATTGTTTCGTCTTGCTATCGGACCCATCCATAGTCAAAGGTGACAGCGCCAAGTAAAACGCTGTTAATCGACTATCCTGCGACAGCCATCACCGGCGCCGCCGTCACCAGCTGCAGGCTGGCTGCGCCGGTGCGCGGTGGGGTTACCGCGCCGTCGAACTGGAAGGTGTCAGCCTCATGCACTTCCCAGCCGCCTTCGCCCAGCAGGCGCAGCACGTGGGTGTGGTGGCGCAGCACGGCGGGTCGGTGGGCGATGCTGATCAGGGTGGTGCCGTTCTCGCGCAGGCGCGCATACAGCGAGGCCTCGTTGGCGCTATCGAGCGCACTGGTGGCTTCGTCCAGGATGACGATCCGCGGTGCGTGCACCAGCACGCGGGCAAAGGCCAGGCGCTGCTGCTCGCCGACCGACATCAGCTTTTCCCAGTCCTGCACGGCGTCCAGGCCGCCCACGCGTTCGGCCAGCTGCGGCAGGTGGACCTGCTCGAGTATCGCCAGCAGCGCGGCGTCGTCCAGGCTGGTCTGCGTGCCCGGATAAATCAGCTGGCTGCGCAGGGTGCCCGATTGCAGGTAGGGCTGCTGCGGCAGGAAGAACAAGTGTTCCAGCGGCGGATGGTGGATGGTGCCGCTGCCGGTGTTCCACAGCCCGGCGATCGCCCGCAGCAGGGAGCTCTTGCCGCAGCCGCTTTCGCCGGTGATCAGGAGGGCGTCGCCGGGATTGAGCACCAGGTTCAGTTCCTTGATCAGCACCCGTCCGGATTGCGGCGGATGCAGGGTCAGGGATTCCAGCGCGAGGTGGGTATGCGGCTGCATGCGGATGCGCGCCTGCTGTTCGTCCCCCGCGGTATCGGGCGTCATGTCCGGCAGCACCAGCTTCGACAGGCCCTGCAGCCGGTCGATGCCGGCCACGAAGCGGCTCAGGCTTTCGAAATTATCGACGATCACGCCGACGGCGGTCAGCACCGCCGTGAAGGCGCCGGCCGCCTGCACCGCGCGGCCTACTTCCAGCTGGCCCGACAGCACGCCCTGGGCCAGGATCACGAAGGGCAGCACCAGGGTCAATTGGCTGAAGGTGCGCTGGAACAGGTTGAGCGAACACTGCTTCCTGATCAGGCGCGCGAAGTTGCGGATGACGCTGTCGAACTTGCCGTCGATGTGGGCCCGTTCCTGCGCTTCGCCGCGGTAGAAGGCGATCGACTCGGCGTTTTCGCGCAGGCGCATCAGGCTGAAACGGAAGTCGGCCTCGCGCCGCAGCTGCCAGAAGTTCAGCTGGATCAGCGGATTGCCGAAGACGTAGAGGGCGACCACGGTGCCCGTCACCGCATACACCGCCAGCACGCCCACCAGCACCTTGGAGATCGACCACAGCACCGCGCTGAAGGCCACCAGCTGCATGATCGAGCCGAGGAAGATCAGCAGGAAGTGGATCGAGCGGCCGGTGAAGGTGTTGATGTCTTCGCTGATGCGCTGGTCGGGGTTGTCGATCTCGCTGTTCGATCCCAGCGCGTAGTACTTGCGGTCCTTCAGGTAGCCGTCGAGGAAGCGGCCTGTAAGCCAGCGCCGCCACTGGTTGGCGAAGCGGTCCCGCATGTAGTAGTAGAAGGCGTAGACCGGCACCGCAAAGGCGAGGACGACCAGGCAGGCGCGCACCGAATTCCAGAAACGGTCGCCGTTGCGGGACGCCAGCGCCGAGGTCATCTCGCCGGCCTGGTCATTGAGCATGACGGCCAGCTTGGTCTCGACCAGCATCAGCACGATCAGCAGCAGCAGCAGGGCCCAGGCCGTTCGCCTGGCGTCGCCCAGCCAATAGGGCTTGGCCACATGGATGAACTGCTTCCATGCGGCGACCGACAAGGCAGCGGCGCGCCGCTTTTCGTTCGATGACGCCGGGACGTCGTGCGTCGCGGTCTCGGAGGGTGCGGGGCTGGGCTTGTTCATGGTCGTACCTTGCTTCATCAACCGGCGGTTGAATACGACCCCAGCATAGGACTGCCCACGTTTTCGTTCAGTGCGGAAACAAACACAACAGCGGGGCTTGTGGAATGTATCGTAATGACAACACCAGTTGCGTTGGTCGTGTATTTCCCGTTTGCAATAATGTAAAGTTGCCAGGTTGGAATAACAAACAGACAAGCGAAGGGGATGCAATGGATTTGGTGTACAAGAACGAGCGGACGCTGTTCGTCGTGATGCTGGTGTTGTCGCTGATCGTCTGGGCGGGCCTGGTGGCTGGCATGGGGACGGCGGTGTTCGGGTATGCGTTGATGTTCTTCCTGTTCTACTGCTTCGCGCAGTCGGCGCTGATTTCCTACATCAAGGGCAACGCGGTGCGCATCACGCCCGAGCAGTTTCCCGACCTCGACGCCCAGGTGAATGCCTGCTGCGCCAAGCTGGGGCTCGAGCGCGCGCCGGATGCCTACCTGCTGCAGATGGGCGGCTCGCTGAACGCCTTTGCCACCCGCTTCCTCGGGCGCGATTTCCTGGTGCTGTATTCGGACGTGGTCGACGGCCTCCACGACAATCCGGACGCGCTGAATTTCTACATCGGCCACGAGATCGGCCACATCAAGCGCAGGCACCTGAGCTGGGGCACCGTGCTGCTGCCGGCGTCGATCCTGCCGCTGGTCGGCGCGGCCTACTCGCGTGCCCGCGAATACACCTGCGACCGCCACGGCCTGGCGGCCTGCGAGCAGCCGGTGAACGCCGAATTCGGCATGGCGGCGCTGGCGGCCGGCGGCAAGCGCTGGCGCACCATGAACAACAGCGCCTTCATCGCGCAGTCGCGCGAGACCGAGGGCTTCTGGATGTCCTTCCACGAGCTGGTCGGCGACTACCCGTGGCTGGTCAAGCGCATGGCCGCGGTGCGCGCCCTGGCTGCCGGCCAGGAACCGCGGCAGCCGCGCCGCCATGTGCTGGCGACCCTGCTGGCGCTGTTCGTGCCGCGCATGGGCGGCGCCGCGGCCGGCGGCCTGGGCGGCCTGATCGCGCTGGTCGCCATTGCCGGCATCCTGGCGGCGGTGGCGATTCCGGCCTACCAGGAATACACGCAAAAGGCGGTGGTGACGAGCGCCTACACCACCGGGCAGCAGGCCAGCGCCAAGGTCGAGCGCTACCTGGCCGAGCATGGCGGCATCCCGACGCTGGCCCAGGCCGGCATCCAGGCCAGCCCCGGCGGCCATGTGCGCGAAATCGAGATCGATCCGAAGAACGCCGTGCTGCGCGTCCTGACCAGCATCGACACCAAGGACGGCGCCGGCGTGCTGGTGTTCGAGCCCTCGCTCGACAAGGACGGCAATGTGTCGTGGAGCTGCAGCGGCGAAGGCATCGCGCCGAAGGCGCTGCCGCAGGATTGCCAGTAAAGCTGGCTACAGCGCGGCCTTATTCCACCTGGTCGCGCATCCACTCCTTCAGGCCATTGACCCAATCCTTGGCCGGCAGGTTGTAGCGCCGCCTGATCTCGCCGGCGCGCTCGTAGAGCAGGGCGAAATCGATTTGCGGCGCGTCCTTGAAAGCGATCACGACGATGTTCGCGTCGTGCACCTCGGGCAGCCAGACCACGGCGTCGAACACGTCGCGCATCGCGTCCAGGTTCTTGTCGTAGCTGGCGAAGTCGCCGAACACATTCGTGGTCATGATGCCGTTCGGGCGCAGGCAGTCGACGCAGGCCTGGTAGAACTCGGGCGTGTCGAGCACCGGGCCGCGCGCTTCCTCGTCGTACAAATCCACCTGCAGCACATCGACCTGGCCATGGTTGGCCGCGTCGAGCACGAAGTCGAGCGCGTTCATCTCGCGCACGGCCAGGCGGCCGTCGTCCGGCGGCAGCTCGAACAGGGCGCGGCAGATGGCGATCACGTTCGGATTCAGCTCGGCGGCCGTGACGCGCGCGTCCGGAAAGCGGCGGTGGCAGAACTTGGTCAGCGCCGCGCTGCCCAGGCCCAGCTGCACGATGTGGCGCGGCGCGTCCAGGAACAGCAGCCAGGCCATCATCATCTGCACGTATTCCAGCTCGATCGCGTCCGGCCGCGCAATGCGCATCGCGCCCTGTTCCCACGAGGTGCCGAGGTGCAGCGAGCGCACGCCCTCGAATTCGGTGATGGTGGCGGGCGGGTGGCCGGGCTGGGCGAAACGGGGATCGAAAGGAGGCGGCTTGGACATGGTGCGGGATCGGCGGTGAAGGCCGATCTTACCAGAGCGCCGCGCCGCGCCCGGTCACGGCGTGGCGTTGCCGCCGTACAGGCGCCAGCCCGCGCGCGCTTCCAGCCGCGCGATCCAGGCCGCGACGTACGGGTAGTCGGGACGCGCCATCGGCGTCATCAGCCAGCGGTTGGCGGACAGTCCCAGCACGATGTCGGCCAGGGTGAAGCCGGCGCCCGCCACATAAGCGCCGCTGCCGGCCAGCTGGGCGTCGAGGATGCCCATGAGCCGGTTCCAGCCCGCCACGCTGGCGCCGATCTGCGCCGGGTCGGCATGCGCGGGACTCTGGCGCACCAGCGCCATGAAGGCGTAGCGCCAGGCGCCGTTCAGGTCCGTCGCCTGCCAGTCCATCCACTGCTCGACCCGTGCGCGGGCGCCGGCTTCGCGCGGCAGCAGCGCTTCGCCATCATGGCGCGTGCACAGGTAGCGGCTGATCGTGTTCGACTCCCACAGCACCAGGTCGCCATCCACCAGGACCGGCACCTGGCGGTTCGGGTTGAGCGCGGCGTGCGCGGCCTCGTTCCATTCCAAGCGTTCGAAGGGAACATCGAGTTCGGCGCAGGTCCAGAGCACCTTGCGCACGTTGATCGACGTGGCCTTGCCGATAATCTTCAGCATCCGACAGCGCCTCGAGTTCAGGTGGGAAGAATCATGCTCACCGCCAGCCCGCCGCCTTCGCGGTTGGCCAGCAGCACGCGTCCACCATGGGCCTCGGCGATTTCGCGCACCAGCGCCAGGCCCAGGCCGGTGCCGCTGCGCTTGGTGGAATAGAAGGGCACCAGGGCGTTGGTCAGCACCGCCTCGCTCATGCCCGACCCGCGGTCGAACACGTCGATGCGCAGCAGGTCCTGGCCGCGCCGCACCTGCAGCGCCACACCGTCCGGCGGAGAACCGGATTCATGGGCGTTCTTCAGCAGGTTGAGCAAGGCTTGCTCGATTTGCGCGCGGTCGAAGCGGGCCGGTTCTTCGGGCAGCGCGCCCAGTACGTGGAAGTCCACCTGGGCCTGCAAGTGCGCCGCCACATCAAGCCAGGAGCAGGCGTCGATGCGCGGCGCCGGCAGCTTGGCGAAGCGCGCATAGCCCAGGATGAAGCTCTCCAGGTGGCGCGTGCGTTCGCCGATGGTGTCCAGGATCAGCGGCAGGCGCGCGGTCTGGCCGCGCCGTACCAGCTCGGCGCCGGAATGGGCCAGCGACGCCAGCGGCGCCAGCGAGTTGTTGAGTTCATGGCTGATCACGCGGATCACCTTTTTCCAGGTCTGCACTTCCTGGCGCCGCAGTTCGGCCGTCAGGTGGCGCAGCAGCAGCAGCTCGTGCTTGCGGCCGTTCAGGCTGAACTGGCTGCGCGCCAGGTGGTACACCTCTTCGTCTTCGCCTTCGCCGGCCGTGAACAGGCCGTCGCCGCCGCGCGCCAGCGCTTCGCGCAGGGCTGGGGTGGCCTCCGCCAGCAGGGCCGCGAGGTGATGGCCTTCGAGCTTGCGGCCGTCGGCCAGCAGCTGGCGCGCGGCCAGGTTGGCATACACCACGGTGCCGGCGCGCTGCGGCAGGTCGGCCACCAGCAGCATCGCCACCGGCGTGTTCTGCACCATGGTGTCGAGCAGCAGTTCGCGCTGCACCAGGTCGCGCCGCTGCTCGCGCAGCACGTCGCCCAGCGCGTTGTGCGAAGCCACCAGCTCGGCCAGTTCGTCGTTGCGCGGCCAGTGCAGGTTGAAGGAAAAATCGCCGTCGCGGTAGCTGCTGACCGTGCCTTCGAGCGCGCGGAACAGCGACAGCATGGGCTGCACCGCGGCGCGTACCGTGATCACCGCGAGCGGCACCACGCAGGCCAGGCACAGCACGAACACCAGCAGTGGCTGGCCGGGCAGGAAGTGGGCGAGGCTGAGTGCGACCAGGATGCCGGCGGCGAGCAGGGTGCCGACCAGGGCGGATAGGCGGGTGACGAGGGACAGGCGCATCGCGGTCGGCGGCGAGATCAGGCGCCGCGTGCGATGCCGAGTCGCTCCATGCGCCGGTACAGGGCCTGGCGCGACAGGCCGAGTTCAGCGGCGGCCTGCGACACCACGCCGCCGGCGCGCGCCAGGGCGGCGGCGATGGCGTCGCGGTCGGGTTCCGCTTCCTGGGGCGATGCGGCGGGAGCGGCGGCCGCCGGCAAGCCGAGGTCGGCCACGCGGACCAGGTCTCCTTGCGCCAGCAGGTTGGCGCGCGCCAGCACGTTCTTCAGTTCGCGCACGTTGCCGGGCCAGGCATGGGCCAGCAGCGCGGCTTGCGCGTCGTGATCGAGGCGCTTGCCCGGCGCCAGGAAGCTGTGCGCCAGCGGCAGGATGTCGCCCGGGCGCGCGGCCAGCGGCGGCAGGCGCAGCTCGATCACGTTCAGGCGGTAGAACAGGTCTTCGCGGAAGGCCCCGGCGCGGATCATCGCCGCCAGGTCGGCATTCGTGGCGCTGACCACGCGCACCTTCACCTGGCGCTCGCGGTTCGAGCCGAGGCGCTCGAAGCGTCCGGTCTCCAGCACGCGCAAGAGTTTCATTTGCCCGGCCGGCGGCAGGTTGCCGATTTCGTCGAGGAACAGGGTGCCGCCGTCGGCCGCCTCGAACTTGCCTTCGCGCGCTTTCGAGGCGCCGGTGTAGGCGCCGGCGTCGGCGCCGAACAGTTCGGCCTCGATCAGTTCCGAGGGCAGGGCGCCGCAGTTGAGCACCACGAAGGGGCCATCCTTCACTTGCGAGTTGGCCTGGATGATCTCGGCGATGCGTTCCTTGCCGGTGCCGTTCGGACCCGTGATCAGCACCGGCACGTCGGCCCGCGCCACCTGGCAGGCCAGCTGCAGCACGCGCTCGATGGCCGGGTCGGCCCAGACCAGGCCGCGCAGGTCGTACTGCTGTTCCAGTGCGCGCCGCTCGCGCCGTTCGCGGCCTGCGCGCTGGGCCAGTGCGCGGTTGGCTTGGCCGAGTTCCACCAGGTTGGTCACGGTGGCCAGCAGGCGCGCGTCGTTCCAGGGTTTGGGCAGGTAGTCGGCGGCGCCGGCCTTGACCAAATCGACCGCCGCATCGAGGTGGGTCCAGGCGGTGAGCAGGATCACCGGCAGGTCGGGGAAGCGTTCCCGGATCTGCCGGAACAAGGCCACGCCTTCCTCGCCCGAGGTGGTGTCGGCCGTGAAGTTCATGTCCTGGATTACCAGGTCGACGGTTTCGCCCCCTGCGCGCGCCAGCAGCGCCAGTCCTTGCTCCGGCGAAGCCGCATGCAGCGCCGCGATGTCGTGCAGCGAAAACAGCACGTCGAGGGCGACGCCGACCGCGGCGTTGTCGTCAATGATGAGTACAGTGGGCATGGGCGCCAGCATAGCACTCTACTCAAGTGCTTCGGGTCGCCAGGGCCGGCGAAATGCTCGCCGCGCGCCAGGCCGGCCCATAGGCCGACAGGATGCCGATGGCCCAGAACACGATGGCGCCGGCCGCCAGGTAGGGCAGCGGCAGGCGCGTCATTTCCAGGCGCGCCACCAGCAGTGCGTTCAGGCCCAGGCCCAGCAGCACGCCGCCGACCACGCCGGCGCTGGTGATCATCACGTTTTCGAGGATGAAGTAGCGCAGGATGTCGAGCTTGCGCGCGCCCAGGGCGCGCCGTACGCCAATCTGCTTGCGGCGCTGGTTGACCCAGAGGCTGGCCATGCCGACGATGCCGCTGCAGGTAATCAGGAGCAGCAGCACGCTGACGGTGACCAGCATCCACGACAGCGCGGTGTCGGTGCGGTAGCGGTCCTTGCGGTCCTCGGCGACGGTCTTGGTGCGCAGGATCAGCGGCGTCGGCGAATCCTTGCGCAGCGCCTGCTCGGCTTCCTGCATCACGCGCTCGTGCTGGCCGGCTTCGCTGCGGATGGCGTACATCGCGCCGCCCTCTCCATACTGGCGCGCCGGCATGATCATCGAGAAGATGCCGGTCTCGCCCAGTTCGGCGTGGGCGCTCATCAGGCCTTCGACCACGCCCACCACGCGCGCGCCTCCGTCGGGGTTGCCGGTGCCGAAGTACAGGGTCTTGCCGACCGCCGGCGCGCCTGGCCACAGCTTGTCGGCCAGCGGCTTGGTGACGATCACCAGCGTCGGCCTGCCGGCACTGGTCTGCTCGTTCACTTCCGGGATCTCGTGCGGCAGGAAGTCGCGGCCTTCCACCAGTTTCAGGCCCAGGGCCTTGACCAGCGAATCGCCGGTGAAATAGGTCGAGGCATAGCCGCTCTCGCGCTGCTGGCGGTAGTCGGCGGCGATGCTGGTGGTGCCGCCGCTTCGCGACATCGGCATCTGCGACACCTGGGCCGCCGCCGCCACGCCCGGCACTGCGCGCAGCACCTCGAGCTGGCGCTTGATGCTGGCCAGCTGCTGCTCCGGCGTGTCCTGGCTCAGGTTACGCACTGAAAAATAAAAGGTCGCGGCTTCGTCGAGCAGGCCCGAGGGGCGCGCCGCCACCTCGCGCCGTTCGCTCACGATGTGCAGGGCGTTGGCCAGGATGGCCAGGCTGAGGGCGACCTGCATCGCCACCAGCAGCGGGCCGGTCTTGTTGCGCAACAGCGCGGACAGGATGGGTCGGATTTCCATGGTCAGTCTCTCTTTGCGAAGGGGACGCGTATCGGTCTGATGGCGCTTATTGCGATTTGAGTTGAATGGCCGGCGTGACCTGGCAGGCGCGCCAGGTGGGCAGCAGGCCGGCCACCAGGGCGGCGCAGAGCGAGATCACGAAGGTCATGCCCAGCATTTCCCAGTCCATGCGCGCCATGGCCGCCATGCTGCGGCTCTGCATGCCGATCAGGGCCAGCGCGCCAAACGCCAGCAGCAGGCCGAGCAGGCCGCCGGCCAGGCCGATCACGCCGGTCTCGACCAGGAATTGCTGGAAGATCGCGCGGCGCGAGGCGCCCAGGGCGCGCCGGATGCCCACTTCCGAAGCGCGCGCGGAGAACTTCGCCAGCAGCAGGCCGACCGTGTTCACCAGGCACAGGACCAGGAAGCCGAAGGCGAGCCAGGCAGACAGCCGGGTATCGTTGCCGACCACCTTGCGCTGCTCCATCCACGCCATCACGTCGAACAGGCGGTTCGGCGCATTGCGCTTCAGGCGTCCGAGCTTGCGCTGTTCGGCCGCATAGTTGTCGAGGAAGGCTTGCAGGTCGGCGCGCTCGCTTGCTGCGCGGGTCTCGAACCAGGCCTGGATCCAGGTGCATTCCGATCCCAGCAGGCTGGCGTAGCCAGGGTCGCGCGACTGGCTGCAGTTGACGCTGCCGAAGGGCGTGAGCTCCTTGCGCACCGCCGTGGCGAGCGGGATCATGAATTCCTCGCCGGTGGCCGGGCCGCTGCCGATCAGCTTGTAGTAGCGCGGCATCGGGTTCCAGTCGCCGATCACGCCGACCACGGTGAAGGGCTCGCCCTTCATCATCAGGCGCTGGCCGACCGGGTTGGCGTCGCCGTACAGCTTTTCGGCGATGCTGCCGTTCAGCACCACGACATTCGCGCCGCGCGCTTCGTCGTCCGCGCTCCAGGGCTGGCCGTGCAGGAAGGGCACCTCGAACATGGCGAAGAAGTCGCGCGTCGGCGCCAGCCCATAGGCCTGGAAAGCCGGGATGTCCTTGCGCGGCGGCTCGATCGGCATGCCGGTGCCGAACATCGCGGTGGCGCGTTCGGCCGGATGCTTGCGCAGCAGGTTCATCGCGTCCTGGTAGGACAGCTGCATGTCTTCCGGTTCCTCGCCGGGGGCGCCGTCGTCGGGCTGGGCGTTGTCGACGAAGGGCACGAACAGGCGCTCGCTCTTCGACGGGATCGGGTCGCCCGACATCACGTGCAGGATGGCCAGGGTCGAGACGCTGGCGGCCACGCCGACCGCCAGGATCAGCACCATCAGCGCGGTGAGGGCCGGGTTGCGGCGCAGGTTGCGCAGGCCGAGCTTGAAGTAGTAGGCGAACATGGGGTTTCCTTATGCAGCCGCGCCGGTCGATGCAGCTGCGGCATCGAGCAGCGATGGCGCGTGCCGCACCAGGTCGGACACCTGGCCGTCGATGATGTGGACGTTGCGGTGGGTGCGCACCGCCAGTTCCGGGTCGTGGGTCACCATCAGGATGGTGGTGCCGGACGCGTTGATCTCTTCCAGCAGCTCCATCACGCCGCGCGCCATCTGCGTATCGAGGTTGCCGGTCGGTTCATCGGCCAGCAGCAGTTTCGGCGAACCGGCCAGTGCGCGCGCGATCGCCACGCGCTGCTGCTGGCCGCCCGAGAGTTCGGCCGGGTAGTGCTTCATGCGCGAGGCCAGGCCGACCTTCGCCAGCGCGTCCTCGATGCGCTCCTTGCGTTCGCGCGCGTTGAAGCCGCGGTAGCGCAGCGGCACGTCGACGTTGTCGAACAAATTCAGGTCGGGGATCAGGTTGAAACCCTGGAAGATGAAGCCGAGCTTTTCGTTGCGCAGGCGCGAGCGCGCCGCGTCGTCGAGGCCTTTTACGTTCACGCCGTCGAGGATGTACTCGCCGGAACTGAATTCCTCGAGCAGGCCGGCGATGTTCAGGAAGCTGGTCTTGCCCGAGCCGGAAGGGCCGGTGACAGTGACGAACTCGCCCTGCCTGACGTCGATCTCGAAGCCGCGCAGCGCGTGGGTCTCGATCATGTGGGTGCGGTACACCTTGGAGAGCTTGGTCATGCGCAGCATGGGATGTCCTTTCAGGAATGTCTGTTGATTCAGTTGATGGAGACCCGGGCGGCGCTCTTGAAGGCGTCGGTGCCCGACACCACCACCTGGTCGCCCGGCTTCAGGCCGGACAGGATCTCGACCGCGGCCATGCTGGTGGCGCCGATCCGGATCGGCGTGCGCACCGCCACGCCGTTGCTCACCAAGTAGGCGAAGCGCCCGCCCTCGTTTTCCACGAAGGGGCCGCGCTGGACCAGCAGCACGTTCGGCTTTTCCTCGATCAGCAGGCGCGCCGTCACGCGCTGGCTCTGGCGCAGGCCCTTCGGCTGGGCGCCGTCGAAGCGCACCCGCGCCAGCACCTGGTTCTTCACCACTTCCGGCGACAGCGCGGTCAGCTTGCCGGTGGCGGTGCCGGCCGGCAGGGCGATCTCGGCGTTCATGCCCAGGCCCAGGTCGGATACATAGGTTTCCGGGACTTCGAGCTCGACTTCCAGGCGCGACAGGTCGACCAGGGTCATCAGGGGGGCGTTCGCAGCCACCACCATGCGGTTCTGCACGTTCAGGGTGCCGATGAAGCCGTCCACCGGCGCGCGCACGGTCAGCTCGTCGACGCGGCGCTGGGCGTTCGCCATCGACAGGCGCGCGCGCTCCAGTTCGTTGGCCTTGGTGCGGATCGCCAGCGCCACGTCGTCGCCTTCGAGGTTCGCCGCCTGGCTGGCGTGGCGGGCGCGGATCTGGGCCGAGTTCAGCGCGTCCTTGGCCTTCTGGTAGTCGATCTTGGCGATGATGCCGACCTGGCCGACGCTGTCGTAGCGCTCCAGGGTGCGCTGGGCCGAGAGACGGTCGATCTCGGCGGTATCGGCTTCGCGCTGGGCCAGCAGCTTCTGCTTGCGCGACAGGATCTGCTGGCGCGCGACCTCGGCTTTCAGTTGTTCATAGGTGGACTGCTCGCGTTTCAGGGCGTCGGACAGGTCCGGGGACTCGAGCACGGCGAGGATGTCGCCCTTTTTCACCGTGTCGCCGGCGGCCACCTTCAGGTTGACGGTGGCGGGGGCGGTCGAGAACAGGGTCGGGCTGACGGCGGCCACGACGCGCCCGTTCACGGAAGCGTCACGCACCAGGGTGCCGCGTCCGACTTCGGCGATGCGCAGGCGGCTGGCGCTGACCGAATGCTCGCCCTTGCTCCATCCGGAGAACAGCAGCACGGCGGCGCCGGCCAGCACGGCGGCGGCAGCGGCCAGCAGCGCGGGGCGCTTGAATTTGCGGGACGGCGGCGCGGTGACGACGGCATCCTGGTGGGAGGTATCGCGGATCATGGGGTGTCCAGTAACGACTTGATGCTGTCGTTATTGCATGAACCGTGCCAGGGGCTAAGTCATTGATTTTGAATGGGGCCGGTGGGCGGACGGAGGTGTCCGGGGTGTCCGGTCGGGGGCGGGCGGTCGTTCGCGGACACGGGGGTGTCCGGGCGGTGGCGGGGGGCCTGATCCGTTATGGGTCCGCATGGTCCGCGTGGGCACGGGGTACCTTGCGCGGCCCGGCCCACCCTGCGGTCACCGTTATCGGCGAGATCATGCGAAACCCGGCCACGGAGCGGGTCATCCGAACCGCGGATACGCAGCGTGTCTGGTAGGGTGGGCTCTCGAGCCCACGCGGATTCAACCCACCACGACCAGGGCGGGCAACAGCCCCAACGACGCCTGCATATCGCCCTTAAAACACCCCATCACTTCTGCGGCTTCTGCTTCTGCCCATACTTCCCGACGATCTCGCCCTTGGCCAGCACATGCCCCTGCATCGCCTTGAGCAGCGTATCGCGGTCGGCACCGAACGGCACCGCCAGCATCGCATCGAGCGCGTACACCTGGAAGTGATAGCGGTGCGCCGTCTCGCCCACCGGCGGCTTGGGTCCGTAATAGCCGAGCGAGCCGCGCGTGGTCCGTCCCTGCAGCACGCCCTCCGGATCGGTCAGGCGCGCCTGCTCCTGCACACCCTCGGGCAAGGCGGTCACGCCCGCCGGGATATTCCAGGCCAGCCAGTGCACGAACGGCGTCACCGGCTTCGCGTCCGGGTCCTCGGCGATGATCGCGTACGACTTCGCTCCCGGCACCGCCTTCCAGGCCAGCGCCGGCGACACGCCGTCGGCGTACTCGCTGTACTTCTGGTCCATCGCGCCCCCATCGCGGAAGCTGGGCGAGCTTACCGCCAGCGTGCCCGCGGCCTGCGTCTCGGCGCGCTTGTTCGCCAGCGGCACGCCGTTGCCCTGGTTCGCCTGCTGTTCCATCGGGCCGGCTGGCGGCATGGCGGCGGCGCCGCTTGGTGCGGTGGCGCCGGTTCCCGTATACGCCACGCGGTAGATCACCCCGTTCGCATCGTCCGCCATCAGCAGCGACCCGTCCTTGGCGAAGGCCAGCCCCACCGGCCGGGCGATGTGGGTCTTGCCGCCGTCGGTCAGGAAGCCGGTGACGAAGGGCTCGATGCCTTTCGGCTGGCCGTTCTCGTAGCGGACGCGCACGATCTCGTAGCCCGAGGCGGGATTCCGGTTCCAGGAGCCGCGCATGGTGGCAAAGGCGTCGCCGCGGTATTGGGCCGGGAAGGCGCTCTTGTCGGCGAAGACGAACTGCATCGGCGCCGCGTGCGCGGTGTAGCCCAGCACCATCGGCGTGCTGCGCGCTTTCCATTCCTGCTTGCTGATCTCGCCCACCGGCGTGCTTTGCGGGTAGATCTCGCCGGCGCCGTACACGTGCGGCCAGCCGTACTGCTTGCCCAGTTCGATCTTGTTCAGCTCTTCCTGCTGCTGGTTATCGCCCAGGAAGTCGATGCCGTGGTCCAGGCCCCAGAGTTCGCCCGTTTGCGGATGCCAGGCGAAGCCGATGGTGTTGCGCAGGCCGCTGGCAAAGATGCTGCGCGACTTGCCGTCGGGCGAGGCGCGCAGGATGGTCGCGTTTTCCGGATTGCTCTCGTTACAGGTGTTGCAGGTGCTGCCGACGCTGATGTACAGCATGCCGTCCGGGCCGAAGGCCAGCGTGCGGTTCGGGTGCTGGCCCGAATCGGGCAAATCGCCGATGATCATCTTCAGCGCGCCCAGGCGGCCGTCGGGCTGGATGCCGGCGACGAAGACTTCCTTCACCGTGACCAGGTACAGCTTGTTGTCGCGGATCGCCAGGCCGTGCGCGCCGGCGCGGTTGGCCACCGTGACCGGTGCGCCGTCGGCGCGGCCATCGCCATTCGTATCCTTCAGCAGCAGCACGTCGCCCTGGTCGCGCCGGCTCACATACACGTCGCCGTTCGGCGCCACCGCGATGATGCGCGCGTTTTTCAGGCCGGTGGCAAACGGGGTGACAGTGAACCCGGCCGGGGCCTTGATGGCGCGCATGCGCTCGGCGCTCGGGTCGACCTTGTCGGGCTTGAAGATGTTGTTGCTGATGGCAACCTGGGTGCCGTCGCCTTGCTGGGCGAGGGCGCCCGTTACTGCCAGGCCCATCAGGGAAGCCGCGAGCGCGCGTTTCATCGTGCAGTCCTTTCGTGTCGGTATCGTCGGGTAAATGTCGGGACCCATCGTGCCAGACACGCACCCGGCGGTATGTGGGGAGACGAACATTGGATGAGCTTGCTCGAGCAGAAAAGCGTGTTGATTTTTGTCAACTTGTCCATAGATGGAGGGGAGACCTTCCCACTTCCCTGGAAACCGACCATGCCCGCTTTCGCCGCCACCCTGTTCGACACCGTCAGGAAAGGCGCACGCAGCCTGCTCGCCTGGCCCGATGCGGCGCCGATCGACTATCCCTTCGCCGACAGCGACATCGCCCAACTGCAGCGGGTGGCGCCTGCCAGTGGCGCGGCGCTCGACGACCAGACCTGGAACGACCTGCTGCTGCCGCGCTACCAGGAGCACTCAAGCGGCGGCGTCAGCATCTTCGGCCGCCAGGCGCTGTACCGGCGCCTGCGCGGTGGCGTGGACGACGACGAATGCGCTGCCCAGGGCGAACGCCTGCGCGCGCTGATGGCCGACCCGGCGCGGCGCACGCTGCTCGAAGGCGCCCTGCGCCCGCTGCGCGATGCCGACACCGAAACGGCGGCCCTGCTGTTCGAAGGGCAGGCGCCGCCGCCGCCGCCGTGGCTGCGCTGGACCTGGCTGCTGCCGCTGGCGCTGCTGGCCTCGATCGCCGGCGTCATCCTCACGCCCTTGTCCTGGCTGGCCACGGCCGGCGTGCTGTACCTGCTGATCGCCGGGCAGATGCGCTACCACGAGCGGGTCGAGGCCTGGAAGCGCGCGCTGCACACGCTGCAGATGCTGCTGCTGGCCAGCCATGCCGCCGGCACCCGCGACGCGGCGGCGCCGGCAGTGCTGCGCGAGGGCGCCGGCGAGGCCGCACGGCTCAACGGCAGTCTGGCGCGCTCGATGTTCGCGCGCATGAGCCAGGAGGGCGGCGCCTATGGCGACTGGTTCATGCTCTCCAACGTCAAGCACTATTACCGCACCCAGGCCATCGTGTTCGCGCAGCGCGACTTCCTGGTCGCTTGTTATCTGTCTTGCGCCGAGCTCGAGGCCGACCTGGCGCTGGCGCGCTCGCTGCTGGCGTCGCCGGCGTGGTGCTGGGCCGAGCGCAGCAGCGGCGCCATCGCGATCGAGGCCGGCGTGCACCCGCTGCTGGCGTCCCCGGCCGGGCTGTCGGTGGCGCTGGAAGAGAAGGGCGCCTTTATCTCGGGGCCGAACGGCTCGGGCAAGAGCACTTTCCTGCGCATGCTGGGCCTGAACCTGGTGGTGGCGCGGGCGTTCGGCTTTTGCTACGCGCGCCGCGCGCGGCTGCCGGCGCTGCCGGTGTACGCCAGCCTGCAGAACGAGGATTCGCTGCTCGACGGGCAAAGCCTGTACATGGCCGAGCTGCGCCGCGCGCAGGAGCTGCTGGCGCTGGCCGCCGGGCCGCATCCGGGCATCTGCCTGATCGACGAGATTTTCCGGGGGACGAACCACGTGGAGTCGGTGGCCGCCAGCGCGGCGGTGCTCGACACGCTGGCGGCGCGCGCGCGGGTGGTGGTGTCGTCGCATAACCTGGTGCTGGCATCGCTGCTGGAGCACCGTCTCGAGGCGCTCTGCATCGGCCGCGACGGCGCGGGCAGGCTGGTGCTGGCGCCGGGCGTGCTGGCGCAGACGAACGGCATCGCGCTGCTGGCGGCGCAAGGCTTCGGCGCCGAGGTCGCATCCAAGGCCGCGAAGGTCGCCGCCTGGCTGGAATCCTACCTGGGCCAGCCCGAGGCCGGCGCGCATGTGTTGCACGGGTAGGGTGGCCGGCCACACCCGCAGCCGGGGCACGCAGCCGCTGCGCCGATCCCACGATCCATCGAGCCCGTCCCCGCCATTCATCTCCTCGGCAGCGGCGTCCCCTTGTCAATCACCTCGCGGCAATCGCCGCGCATGCGCGCATTGTCGTAATCAGTCCAGCCATAGCTGTCGACGTAGCGTTTATGACGCTTCCACTGGGCGCTGGCGATGCTCCATTCCAGGCGCTCGCCGGGATAGCGGATGTCGCCCAGGTCCACCAGCGTGTGGAACACGTTCTCGGTCGACAGCCGCGCCTTGCGGTGCTGCTTCAGCCGGGCCACCTTGGCCGGGAACAGTGCGCCGTACGAGTCCGAATACCAGACAAAGGCCGGCACGTGGAATTCGTACTGGGTGTTGTGGCCGTGGAAGGCCAGGTCGCAGCTCTTGTCGTACAGGGTCTGGCCATGGTCGGCCACGTACATCAGGGCCGCCACCTTTTCGCTGGCCTTCAGGCGTTCCAGCACCTGGGACAGGAACCAGTCGGTGTACAGGATCGAATTGTCGTAGCTGTTGCTCATCAGCGGCTCGATGGCGTCGTCGGTGACCACCGGCTTGTCGACGCCGCGCAGCGAGGGCGTCCACTTGTCGAAGCGGGCCGGATAGCGGTGCGCGTAGTTCCAGTGGCTGCCGAGGGTATGCAGCACGATCAGCTTCTTCGGCGCCGGGTCCTGCAAGGCCCGCGCCAGCGGAGCGAACAGCACCTCGTCCAGGTTCGAGCGCGTGGTGAAGCCGCCCAGGTTCAGGAATTCGACCGTGTCGGCTTCCTTGGCGAATACCGACACCGGCGTGTCGAACTTGCCGAAGGAGATCTGGTTCGACAGCCAGTAGGTCTTGTAGCCGGCTTCCTTGTAGGCGGTGAGGAAGGATTTTTCGGTGAAGCCGTCCTTCAGGCTTTGCATCGCCGGTTTGCGCGAAATGATCACCGGCACCGACAGGCGCGTGGCCGACACCGAGGTGATCAGGTCCTGCAGCGGCACCAGGTTGGCTTCCTGCGCCAGCAGCGGATTGGTCTCGCGCGCATAGCCGTTGATGCTCCAGCGGTCGTAGCGCGCCGATTCGCCCAGCACCATCACCAGCACGTCGGGCGCGTTGGCCGGGTCGCCTTGGCGCGCATCGAAGCGGAAGGCGGCGCTGCGCCGGTTCAGGTCGGCCAGGTACTGGCGCTCCTTGTAGAAATCGACGCCGCGCGCCATCAGGCCGAAAGGCCAGGAACGGGCAAAGCCATCCAGCTCGACCGGCAGCCTGGCCCAGCCGGGCAGGCGCGGCGCGGACCAGGCGGAGGCCGAGGCGGTAGCTGCCACCAGGTGCACCCGCGCCGCGGAAGCAGCAGCGGGCTTGGCTTGCGGCGCCACGCCGACCTGCTTTTCATAGACAAACAGGGCAAGCGCCAGCCCCAGCACCCCCAGTACTACCCAGCGCGAACCGTCGCGCCAGTCGAGCGCGCGGGTGTGGAAGGCAACCCGCCAGCTGCTGCCCCACCAGGCCAGCACGCCCAGCAGCACCGCCGCCAGCAGCCAGGCCTTGGAACCCAGGAATTCCATGGCCTCGATCGGGCTGGTCTCGGCCATGATGCCGAGGTGGTGGGTCGAGATGCCCTGGCCGTAGTAGGTGTACAGATAGAGTTCGACCGGCAGCGCCAGGAAGGCCGGCAGCAGCAGCGGGTGGAACCAGGCCGGGCGCTTGAACAGGGCCCAGGCCGCGATCCAGGCCATGGCTTCGACGCCGAGCACCTGCAGCGGCCGCGTTACCGGCAAGCCCAGCAGCAGCGGGAAGAAGGGCATCGCCGACAGCGCCAGGTAGGTCAGCAGCAGGTAGAGGGTGGCCGGACGCAAGGGCAGGGCGGGACGCGGCAGGCGTACGGGCAGGCGCATGGACAAAGGTGGGCAGTGGCGGCAGGGAAAAGTCGGCTATTATCCGGTCTTTATCGCAGGAAAAGCTATTCCCGCTCTGCAAGATGCTTCGAAGGAGCATCGCCACGTGTGTCAGCACTGCCACAAACCACGGCGTTTACCGCTGCTTCCAGCGGGGCATTCCCCGCGTTGCCAGTAAACCGGTTGACCACATTTTGCGAGAAGTCTATACTTGCGAGTTCTCGATTTATTCTGGCAATCGTATACGCTCTCGCAGCCGCTCCTTTGTTGAGTGGCTTTCGTCGCCTCCGCTGTCAGTCTTGACCGGGACTAGGTTTCAGTCCCCGATCCGCTATGGTGCGGTTTGGGTCATCAACTGTAGTACTTTGTTGGATTAGGAACGATGCCAACCATCAATCAACTGATTCGCAAGCCGCGCGTTGCTGCGGTTGTGAAGAGCAAGTCGCCGGCACTTGAAAACTGCCCGCAAAAGCGCGGTGTTTGCACCCGTGTGTACACCACGACCCCGAAGAAGCCTAACTCGGCTCTGCGTAAAGTCGCCAAAGTTCGCCTGACCAACGGTTTCGAAGTCATTTCGTACATCGGCGGTGAAGGCCACAACCTGCAAGAGCACAGCGTTGTCCTGCTGCGCGGCGGTCGTGTCAAGGATTTGCCAGGTGTGCGTTACCACATGGTCCGCGGCGCACTGGATACCCAGGGCGTGAAAGACCGTAAGCAAGCTCGCTCGAAGTACGGTGCAAAGCGCGCCAAGGCCGGCGCCAAGAAGTAATCCTGCGGCCCTGTCATCGACAGGTCACATTGAAAAGTTAAGTTGAGCCGGCCGCGAGGCCGAGTAAGTGAAAGATCATGAGGGTCTTTCGCGAGTGCTGAAAAAGCACTCAACTGAAGATAGGAAGGAATTGAAATGCCACGTCGTCGTGAAGTACCCAAGCGCGATATCCTGCCGGATCCAAAATTCGGCAACACCGATGTCGCCAAGTTTGTCAACGTCCTGATGCTGTCCGGTAAAAAATCGGTCGCAGAAAACATCATCTACGGTGCGTTCGAATACATCCAGACCAAATCGGGCAAGGACCCGCTGGAAGTGTTCGCAGCCGCGATCAACAACGCCAAGCCAATGGTGGAAGTGAAGTCCCGCCGCGTCGGCGGCGCCAACTACCAGGTGCCAGTTGAAGTTCGTCCAGTTCGTCGTATGGCGCTGTCCATGCGTTGGTTGCGCGAAGCCGCAAACAAGCGCAGCGAAAAATCCATGCCACAACGCCTGGGTGGTGAACTGATGGAAGCCGCAGAAATGCGCGGCGGCGCGATGAAGCGTCGTGACGAAGTCCACCGTATGGCAGAAGCGAACAAAGCGTTCTCGCACTTCCGCTTCTAAAAAATTGGCCAATCTTCTACGGAAGTGCGGCCCTGCAGTATCTGTTGTTCAGGCCGGGCACATTTTGATCACCAAGATGCCGCCCGGTTTTGTCCATTCAAAGATTTAGGAAAAATTATGGCACGCAAGACCCCCATTGAGCGCTACCGCAATATCGGTATTTCCGCTCACATCGATGCTGGTAAGACCACCACCACCGAACGCGTCCTGTTCTACACCGGCGTGAACCACAAGATCGGCGAAGTGCACGATGGCGCGGCGACGATGGACTGGATGGAGCAGGAGCAGGAACGCGGCATTACCATTACCTCGGCAGCGACGACCTGCTTCTGGAAAGGTATGGCCGGTAACTTCGAGCCGCACCACATCAACATCATCGACACCCCGGGCCACGTCGACTTCACCATTGAAGTCGAACGCTCGATGCGCGTGCTCGACGGCGCCTGCATGGTTTACTGCGCAGTCGGCGGCGTGCAGCCACAGTCGGAAACCGTGTGGCGCCAGGCTAACAAGTACAAAGTCC
>Ga0265798_10004221_pt1 | contig 19994 bp, 18 predicted proteins | sample P3T30metagenome_FD_192430 | JGI IMG/M metagenome (GOLD analysis project Ga0265798, IMG submission 192430) | Plant litter microbial communities from East Loma Ridge, Irvine, California - P3 T30 | ecosystem: Environmental > Terrestrial > Plant litter > Unclassified | place: USA: California... | reverse complement strand
GAAAACGGTGGCCAACGTCCTCGCCTACGTCAAAAGCGGGTTCTACAAGGACACCATCTTCCACCGTGTGATCGACGGCTTCATGATCCAGGGCGGCGGCTACACGAAGGACCTGAAATCGAAGCCGACGCGCCCGCCGATCCCCAGCGAGTCGAAGAACGGCCTGAAAAACGAGCAGTACTCGGTCGCCATGGCGCGCATGGACAACCCGAACTCGGCCACGTCGCAGTTCTTCATCAATGTCGTCAACAACGAAGGGCTGGACTACCCGAACTTCGACGGCGTGGGCTACACGGTCTTCGGCAAGGTGATCCAGGGCCAGGAAGTGGTCGACAAGATCCGTGGCGTGCTGGTGGACGACAAGACACCGATCTTCCAGAACGTGCCGGTGACGCCGATCGTCGTCAAGTCGGCCACCATCCTGAAAACGCCGATCGTGCCGAAGGCGCCCAAGCCTGCCGCGCCGGAAGCGGAGCAGACGCCATCGGCCGGTGCGCAGTAAAATAGCGTTTTGCCATCGTCTGCTGTAAGATCGCGGCCCCTGATCCATCTCATACCAACAGGAAAACTATGACCACCATCAACATCACCACCAACAAGGGCAAGATCGTTGCCGAGCTGGACGCCGAGAAAGCACCGAAGACCGTCGAGAACTTCCTCGCCTACGCCAAGGCCGGCCACTACGACAACACGATCTTCCACCGCGTGATCGACGGCTTCATGATCCAGGGCGGCGGTTTCGAGCCAGGCATGAAACAGAAACCGGCCGACACCACCGTCGAAAACGAAGCCAAGAACGGCCTGAAAAACGAGCCGTACACGCTGGCCATGGCCCGCACGTCGGCACCGCACTCGGCATCGGCCCAGTTCTTCATCAACGTCAAGAACAACAGCTTCCTCGACTACCCGGGCCAGGACGGCTGGGGCTACGCCGTGTTCGGCAAGGTTGTCGAAGGCACGGAAGTCGTCGACGAAATCCGTAAAGTGAAAACCACGCGCAGCGGCATGTTTGCCGACGTGCCGGTGGAAGACGTGATCATCGAAAAAGTCGAAGTCGCGCAGTAAGTCTGGCACTGCAAGCTTGATTCTTTTTATTTCAGACCTGCACCTGCAGGAAGACCGGCCCGCGTTGACAGAGGCGTTCCTGCGCTTCGTCGACGAGCGGGCCCGGTCCGCCCGGCAGCTGTATCTGCTGGGCGATCTGTTCGAATACTGGGCGGGCGACGACGACCTTGACGCCCCCTTCCACCAGCGCATCGTCGGCGCCCTGCGCTCGCTGTCCGACGCGGGTGTCGAACTGTTCTGGATCGCCGGCAACCGCGACTTCCTCGTCGGCGACGCCTTTGCACAAGCCGCCGGCCTGACGCTGCTGCCGGAAACATGGGTCATCGAAGACCATGGCCGCCGCATCGTGCTGGTGCACGGCGACGCCCAGTGCACGGATGACGTCAACTACATGGCCTTCCGCGCCCAGGTGCGCCAGCCGGACTGGCAACGGCAGTTCCTCGCGATGCCGCTGGCGCAGCGCAAAGCCATCATCGCCGGCCTGCGCGACAACAGCCGCAAGGACCAGGCGGGCAAGAGCCACGAAATCATGGACGTGACAGCCGGCGCCGTCGCCGCCGTGTTTGCCGAGACGGACACCACCGTCATGATCCACGGCCATACGCACCGCCCTGCCCTGCACCACGTCGACGGCAAGCTGCGTTACGTGCTGCCCGACTGGGAGCCGGAAGCGTCTCCGCCGCGCGGCGGCTGGATTGCCATCGATGACGATGGCGTGATCACGCGGCACACGCTGGACGGCGCCCGCGTCGATTGAACCAGACGTTTGGCGTCTACCCCCAGATATCCGCTTCGGTCCACCCCAGCTCCGCAAAATCGCGCGCCCGCAGCGACGCCTCCCCGCTCGCATAAAACTCGTCCAGCTGCGGCGGCGCCACGCCTGTCCCGGCCAGCATCGCATGCACCTGGCCGCGGTGGTGCACCTGATGCTGGAACAGGTGCGCCAGCAGGCGCTGGCGCGTGTCCTGTTGCACGCTGTCCGGGCGCAGGATCGTGACGACGGCGTCGAGCGCGTCGTCCGTCAAGGTGGCGCAGTATGCGATCAGCGCCTCATCGGTGATCTTTTGCGCCTGCCACACCGCCGCGCACGTGGCATACGGCGCCGGCGGCGTGAAGAACGCGCCGATGTCGGGATGCGGCGGCTCGCCGCGGCGCTCACGCCACAACGCATCCACATAGAATTGCTGGACGGTGACGAGATGGTTCAGCGTCAGCCCGATGCCGGGGAAGAAACCGGTGCGGGTCGTATCGTCGAACTCGGGCTGGCTGAGCGCACTGCACGCACGCAGCAGGCGGTGGTTGGCCCAGGCGTTGTTGTACGCCTGCGCCAGCAGGTAGTTGGACAGCGGATCAGGTAATGACATGGCAGCCTCCTGCGCAGCATTATGCCAAATCCACCACCGGGGTCAGGTCCGACATTCGGACATCGATGTCCGAATGTCGGACCTGACCCCGGAGTTATACGGGAGTCAAACGGCGGGCGGATACCGCTTGATGGCTCGACGGCACAAGCCTAAGCTGGGCAGTCCTGCCATAACCTCAGGGGACGCCATGGGTGACGACGCATCGCAGCTGACCGAGCGCCAGCGCAACGAACTGGCGTATCACCGGCAGCACGCCCGGGAACACGAGGACATGGTGCGCCGGCCCTTCTCGTTCGACATCCTCGACCGGCCGCAACGCCGCTGGTGGAATGCCTACTGGCAGATGTACGCCTACCTCCTCACGCAGGACCTGCGCGGCCGGCGCGTGCTGGTGGTCGGCTGCGGCTTCGGCGAGGATGCGCTGCGCCTGGCCAGGCTGGGCGCGCACGTGAAGGCGTTCGACCTGAGTCCCGATTCGCTGGCGATCGCCCGGCGCCTGGCGGAACGCGAAGGGCTCGTCGTCGACTTCGGCCAGATGCCGGCGGAACGGCTGACGTATGCCGACGACAGCTTCGACTGCATCGTCGCCCGCGACATCCTGCATCACGTCGACATTCCCGCCGCCATGCGCGAGATCCGGCGCGTGGCGCGGCCGGGCGCCCTGTTCGTCGTCAACGAAATCTACTCGCACTCGCTGACGGACACGATCCGGCGCTCGCGCTTCGTGGAAGCGTTCCTGTACCCGCGCATGCAACGCCTGATCTACGGGCCCGGCAAGCCGTACATCACGGCGGACGAGCGCAAGATGTCGGAGCGCGACATCGCCCTCGTGCGCGCCATCCTGCCGCGGCTGGAGATGTCGCGCCATTACAACTTCCTCGTCACGCGCATCCTGCCCGAGAGTTCGCGGCTGCTGGCGATGCTGGACCGCCTGCTGCTGGTGGCACTGCGGCCGGTCGCACACCTGTGCGCCGGGCGGCGGTTGTTTGCAGGCCACATCGTCAAGGAACAAGTGTCGGCGATTGTCATCAAAGTCCAATGAAATTGTCCCTCCCGTTTTAAAAGGCAGGGTGCAAGTCTATGCTGGCCGTGGGGGAAGCGCGGCAACGCAGCATCCATACGAACGCGGACGCCCCTGGCCGGCCGATCTCCGATGCCGGCCACAACAATGCACGCCGTCAAGCGCGGCATGGGGGATGTCATGGCAGAGTCATATCGGCTGCAGATCAGTGCGCTCGAAGGGTACGGCACGCCCGTTGCGCGGGTTGACCCGCACGGCGTCGTCACGTATGTCAACCAGGCCGCGCAGCAACTGCTCGGCGTGACGGCGGACGAGCGCATCGACTTGCGCACGCTCTTCTTGGACGACATGCAATATGCCCGGGTTAGCACGCAACTGCACCAGCGGCTGGAAGGTGCGCTGTCGAACTACGACGCGACGTTCCGCCGGCCGCACGACAGCGCCGGCATGGCGGAGATTCCGATCCGCATCTATGCATTCCCGGACCTGGACGACGCGGGCAACGTTACCGGTTCGGTGGCCATCATTCACGACCGGCGCAAGGAATCGATGCAGGCGGAAATCCACGCGGCCATCGAAAAGAGCGCGTCGAACGACGCCCTGTTCGGTGCCGTTGCGGCCCAACTGCGCCGGCTGTTCCAATTCGACGTTTTCCAGGTGACGGCGATCAGCCGCAGCCGCAAGCACCTGCGCAGCCTGTATTCGACGGACCCGAACGCGGCAACCCTGTACCCCTTCCGCTGGTGGCCCATGCCCATGTTCGTGGAGGAGGAGCTGGACAACCTTTCCACGCGCGTCATCGATATCGACGCGCTGTACAGCCAGCCCAGGTGGGCGGAGATGGCCGAAACGGACGCGGCGACGCGAAACTTCCTCGCATCAGGCGTCAAGACCGTACTCAACATGCCGGTGACCGAAGGCGGCCGCCTCGTCGCGATCGTCTCGCTGCATGCCTGCCGGGCCGATACGTTCGACCACTTTCAGCACGAAGAGCTGCTGGCGTTGCCGATTGGCCAGGCCGTCATCACGGCGCTGTACCGCGAGCGCCGGGGCGAGAACGAGGCCGTGTTCGCCCTGTTGCGCGAGGCGGCCGCCAATGCCAACAACGTCAAGCGCGTTGCCGAGGAACTGGTGCAGTCGCTGGTCGGACAGGGCTGGCACCATGTCTCCGTGTTCCAGAGCGACGAGGCGCACAACCGCATGCGGCTGGTGTGCCAGGCCAACGGCCAGGGCCATCCGCCGCTGCCCGACGGGTTCATGCTGCCGCGTCTGGACAGCAACGGATTGCCCGCCAACGCGGTGGCCGAGGCGGCAGTATGCAACGGTCTGGTAGAGGAATTCAGCTCGCGCGCGCGGGGACCGTTCGCGCAGGAGGGCAGCGCGCCGGTCGGCTCGGAGCTCGTGCTGCCGATCCGCGGCCAGCGCGAACGCTGGGTCCTGAATGTGGAATCGACCCAGGGCGGCAGCTTTGCGGCCGAGGAGATACGCTTTCTGGAATTGCTGACGGGCGAAGCGGGCGCGGTGCTGCACCGCTCGTCGATGTTCGAGCTGCAGGTGGCGGTGCTGAGCTCCATCAACGACGCCGTCATTGAAACGGACGACCGCGGTGTCATCCGCTGGAGCAACGCGGCCGCCAAGCAGATGCTGGGGCTGCCGGTGCGGCATGACGTGCCGCTGCAGTTCGGCGAGCTGATCGCCGATGAGCGCATGCGCGACACGCTGGCGCAGGCCGACTGCCTCGATCACCGCGAACTGAACCTGCGCACCACCGAGGGCAAGCTGGTGCCGGTGCTGCTGTCGATCTCCTCGCTGCCGGAACACCTGGGCGGACGCGTGCATGTCGCCAGCGATTTCACGTACCAGAAGGAAGTGCAGCGGCTGGGGGAACTGAAGGAGGTGTTCCGCCATGCGGCGCTGGAAGGCCGGATTCCGCTGTCGCTGGCGACGATCTGGCTGCGCCAGTATGCGCAGCAGAACCCGGCCGTGCGCGACATGATCGAGAAGGTGCTGGCCCAGCTGGGCCGGGCGGACCTGCCGCTGGAGCGGCTGCTGCGGCTGTTCTCGCAGGAATCGGCGCCGCCGGCACAGCCCTATTGCGACCTCGCCCGGGCCGTGAGCACGACGCTGTCCGAGCTGCCCGACATGGCGCAGCAGTCGATCCTGGCCGAGATCGGCGGCGGCGCGCTGCCCGTCTCCATCGACTTCACCGACCTGCAGTTCTGCGTCGAATCGATGATCTCGTTCGGCCTGCGGACCCAGCCCCAGTCGAAGGCGCTGCATGTGGCCACCGACGTCACGGCCAGCCACGCCCGCTGCCATGTCTGGGGCGACTGGGAAGCGGACTTCGACGGCGTCGCCGGTGTCGGGCCGAGCGAGCGCTGGCGCCGCAAGTCGCTGTGCGACCTGACCTTGGGCGACAGCGTGATCGAGCGCCTCGTGCAGCGCGCCGGCGGCGAGTACCGGCGCAGCTTCGGTCCGGCACTGTCGTTCGAAATTGCCTTGCCGCTGTTTGTCTAGGGAGTAGCGTAATGGACTGGATTCTGGTCGCATTCGAAACGCAGGAAATGGTGGTGGCCGCCAAGGCCTGCCTGAAAGACGTGCTGCCGTACGAGTTTATCTGCGTGCGCAATATCGCGGCGGCCCGCGCAGCGCTGCTCGAACACGGCCGGCGCGACTGCAAGCTGATCGTCTCGGGCCTGGCGCCGCCGGCAAGCGCCGAGCATGCCGTGCCGGTGGACCGCGGCATGCCGACGGCCATCGCCTTTTTGCAGGAAACGCGCGGAACTGGCACGCAGCCGCCATGCATCTTCATCGATCCCGCACCGACGGCCGCGCACGCGGACGCGCTGCGCGACATCGCCAACGTGCAGCTGATGGCGCTCGACGACGCGCCGGACTACCTGGCGGAGAAAGCGCGCCGCCTCGTCACGGGCGAGCCGGTCCGCCGTACCGAGGACAACCACCTGATGGACGTGGACATCGTGCTGGTGGGCGATATCTGCAAATGGTCTCTGACGGGCAGGAACGGCGAGGGGTTTCCCGACTTCGGCACGATCAAGCTGCCGAACGGCCACCTGAAACGGCTGCTGACCGATTCGAGGTCGGTCGGTTTCATCCCCAGCGACGAGCAGGAGCTCGCGCGGGAGCTGATCCTGCGCCTCGGCCGCGACCTGTACCGCTGCTTCTCCACCGACCCGATGGACTCGAACAACCTGTGGGAAGCCGTGTCGCACTATACGGACCGCATGCGCATGCTGGAAAAGACGCGCTTTCGCTTCCAGGTCGACCACACCACGAGCCAGCTGCTTGTCGAAGCGCTGAGCCGGGAAGACGCGGCGTCGCCGGACAGCGAGGACTACTGGATGCTGCGCACGCCGATCGTGCGCCGGTTCGGTACCACGGCCGACCGCTCGCCCCTGTTCAAGGACCGCCAGAGCCGCGAGACGCCGGTGCAATGCCTGATCATCCTGGGTAACCCCAGCAGGTTTGCCGCTACCGGCGCCCTGGGCAAGGCTTATCCGGCCATCAGCCAGGCGGCCGACGAGGTGGCATGGCTGCACGACTACCTGAGCACGGGACAGCGCCAGTTCGGCCTGGCGCAGCCCAGCATCATCCGGTACAGCGACTACCCGCGCGGCGACTTCGGCCCCGCCGTCCTGAAGGCGCTGGCGTCCGGACAATGGCAGCTGATTCACTACTCGGGCCATTCCGACATCGACTCGGACGGCACCGGTTACCTCGTGCTGGGCGACCATGAGAACGACCTGATCGACATCGACGAATTCGCCCGCGCCGCCGCGCATGCGCAATTCATCTTCCTCAACAGCTGCCGCAGTGCGAACGTGCGTTTCATCCAGCGCTCGGTCGAACGCAATATCCCGGCGGTGGCCGGCTATGCCTGGCCGATCCGCGACGAAATCGCGGCCGAGTTTTCGCGCACGTTTTATGTCAACCTGTTCGGCGAGCACGAGAAGCTGTCGAACCGCTTCCTGGAATATGCGTTCATGCGCGCGCGCGGCCACCTGCACCGGAAATACCAGCGCGATACCGTCTGGTCCTCGCCGCTGCTGTTCATGCAGTCATTGAAATCGGAGCCGGAGCGCGACCGCTTTGCCACCCAGCGGAGGCCGTCGTGAGTCTCGGCGACGTTGTCGATGCGCTGGCCCGGCGCGCCGCCGTGCGCGACCAGGCCGTCCAGTTGAGCGATCCCGAGTCGGCCGCCGACGCGGCGCTGCCGGCGGAAGGCTATTTTTCCGTGCGTCTCAGCGAAATGCGGCTGACGGACGAGCGCCGCTGGCTGAACGAGATCACGCCCGCCGTCTTCGTGATCGGTGAATACGATTACAACGGCACGCGCGTGCGCAAACCGTGCTTTGTCAGCAACGAGCTGCTGGGCTCGCTCGCCCCCGGCATCGATCCGGGCAAGCTGCGCGTCAACTTCGCCAATACCCTGCTGATCGGGCCGACGCCGTACGCGGGCGGCGATGTGGAACTGTTTGTCGGCCTGTTCCAGACCGCGACGGAAGAACGCCTGACGGCGATGTTCGGCATGTTTGAAAAACTGTTCGGCAAATTCGGCGGCCCCGTGGCGGCCGGGATCGCGCTGGCGAACGAATTGCTGCCGGGCGTACTGAAGTGCCTGGGCACGAGCGATATCCGCTGCCTGCTGGCCGACCGGCGCCCCATCGGCGAACAGAGCCTGCCGACGAACTTCTACCTGGCCTACCTGCGCGGGGAACGCGGCAGGACGGTCGATACCGCGAGCCTGCGGGTGCACGACAGACAGCTCGTGCGCATGGCGGGCGGCGCGCCGGTACCCGTCGAGGATGTCGACTTCTGCCTGATCCAGATACAGTGCCGGTCGACCCGCAACGACTATACGTCGCTGCCCTTCCACAAGCTGTGGCTCGAGGTCATGAGACAGACCGGTGCGAACAATCACCCGGCCGCGCAGGCCGGCATGCTCGAATGCGCGCAGCAGATCCTCGTCTCGCCGGACCTGACGGAATCGCACAAGCTGGCGCTGATCGGCCTGTACCAGGCCAAGCTGCTGGCGACGCGCACGGCGCTGGCCGGTATCGGCGATGTCGCGGTGACCCGCGCCGGCACCCAGCTGACAGGCACGGGGATGCGCCAGCGGGTCAAGGATGCCGGTGGCTTCAATGCCGGCAAGCTCGTCGAGAAGATGGACGACATCGCGCGCCTGTCGGTCGAGCTGGGCGACGGCGACCTGGAAGAGGAGGCGCTGGGCAGGCTGCTGGCGGGCGCCAGCGGCGGTGCCTGCGCGCGCGACACCCAGGCGCTGCTGCAAACGCTGACGCTGGGCTCGATCGCCCAATAGCCTGCCGCAGCCGCCCTGCTGCTACTGCCGCGGCACCGTCGCGAAAGCCGTCTCCAGCCGGCGGATCAGCGGCAGATTCATCGTGTGGGTGTGGCGGTTCCAGTGATCCATCGTCGACTGCAGGTCGTTCTGCAGCCGGTGCGCCAGCTGGTACTCGCGCGCGCCGGCGGCCCAGATGGCGAATTCCGCCTTCGCCTCGAAACTGCCGAAGCGGTTGACGACGGCCTCGAATTCCGCGCGGGCGGCATCGGACCGGCCGGCACCGGCCAGCGCCTGTGCCAGCAACAGGCCCGTCTGCTCGGGGCGGAAGTGCGGGTCGGTGCGCCGCACGAACTCCAGGTGCTGCCGCGCCGCGTCGTGCTGGCCGCTGGCCAGATTCGCGCGCGCGGCGCCCAGGCGGATGTCCAGGTCGGCCGCGAACGGACCTTGCAGGCATTCCTCGTAAGTCAGCGCCGCGGCGGCGGCCTCGCCGGCATCGAGCTGCGCCGCCGCGAGGCGCATGCGGTTCTGCGCCGTCGGCGTGAAGTCGAACGCCTCGCGCGTCGCACGCAGCTCGCGCGTGGGGTCGAGCACCTTCGCCGCGCCGGCCACCACCTTGCGCGCGCCGTGCCGCAGGCGCGAGTCCGGCAGATAGACGCCGAAGAAATACACGACGCTGCCCAGCAGCGGGAACGCGAACAGGATCATCAGCCAGTACATCTGCTGGCGGCTGCGTACCGCATGCACGGCAAAGAAAATGGCGACGAGGACGTGCAGGCCGATACCGAGGATGGGCATGGGGGAAAACTCCGATGGGGCTTGTGATTGTGCGTGCGGCTATTGTAGGCACTCGACTCGTGGCGGACAACTTTGGCGTAACTTAAACGTCGGGGACAGGCACCTCTCAGGGTCTGAACCCTGAGAGGCGCCTGTCCCCGGGCTGATGGTCCAGTACTATTTCACCGGTTCGACGTGGATCGACAGCCCCGTCGCCGTCGTGCGGATTGCCGTCGGGACGAACTGCACGCCGCCGTAGCGCAGGTCTTCGGGGCGGAACGTGTAGACGGGAACGTCGCGCACGACGCGGTCGATGACGACGTTGCCGGCCGCCGTCAGCTGGCCCTGCAGGGCGCCGTCGACACCGTCGATGGCAAAGCGTTCGATGCGGGCGTCGGCCAGCACGACGGCGCTGCGCACGTTGTCGACCAGCAGGCGGCCGGACAACATCACGGTGCCCTGCAGCGCGCGGCGCACCAGCGGCGTGGAGGCGATCACGTCGGACTCCAGCGCCACGCGGTCATTCTCTCCCTGCAGCGACAGGCGCGGATTGGCCAGCTGCAGGTCGAACACGGCCAGCGCCCGCTGCTGGATCGGGAAGCGCCGTTCCAGCCCGCTCTGCAGCTTTGCCAGCGGGATGTCCACGTCGCGCGGGCCCGTCAGGCTGGCGCAACCCGCCAGGCCGAGCGCCCCCACCACTGCCAGCAACTGCCCCAGGCGCCTTCTGCGCCCCGCCATCGTCATCGTTGTCATAATCATCCTGTGCTTGTCTACGTATGCGCATGATAATCCAGCCGGCACGACCATGTCAGAAGGACATCGCGCCGCCGCCGTTTATCGTAGAGTACCGCCATGACCAACACCGCTTATATCGGCTGCGCCGGCTGGACGCTGCCGCGCGCCGCCATCGAACACTTTCCGGCTGAAGGCAGCCATCTGGAACGCTATGCGGCCGTCTTCAACGCCGTCGAGATCAACTCGTCGTTCTACCGGCCGCACCAGCCGAAAACCTATGCAAAGTGGGCGCAGGCCACCCCGCCCCACTTCCGCTTTGCCGTCAAGCTGCCCAAGGCGATCACGCACGAGGCAAAGCTGGTGGGGGCGGAGGAAGTGCTGGCACGCTTTGCCGGCGAGGTAGACGGATTGGGAGAAAAACTGGGCTGCATCCTGGTGCAGCTGCCGCCGAAACTGGCGCTCGATACGACTGCGGCGGACGCCATTTTCGCGGCGCTGCATGCCCGCTTCGATTGCCTGATCGCGTGCGAGGCCCGGCACCCCAGCTGGTTCGAGGAGACGGCTACGCAGCTGTTGCGCGACGCCGGCGTCACGCGCGTGCTGGCCGATCCGGTCGTCGCCCGCACCGGAGCGTTCGTGCCGACGTCGCAGACGGCGTACGTGCGCCTGCACGGCAGCCCGCGCATCTATTATTCCAGCTATGAGGAAGCGCGGCTGCGGGACGTGCACGCATGGCTGGCGCAGCAGGAAGCCGCGTGGTGCATCTTCGATAATACGGCATCCGGCGCCGCGGTGCCGGATGCGCTGGCGCTGCGCGCCATGGGATGACGCGCAGCGGCGGACGGCTTACGCCTGGCCGCGATACTTCTCCAGCCAGTGCGCATACGGCGCCGGCAGCACCCACGTCGGGCGCGCCACTTCCAGCTGCTGCGCCGCCTTGAGCGGATAGTGCGGATTGGCCAGGTGGGCGCGGCCGATCATGACGAGGTCCATCTGGCCGTCCGCGACCACGCGGTTCGCCACTTCCGGCACGTCGATGCCCCACGACGAGGCCACCGGCAGACCGGTTTCCTCGCGCACGCGCTGCGCCACCGGCGCCAGGAACGGACCGCTGGCCCACGGGATATTGGCATGCGGCGTGGAGAAGCCAACGCTGACGTTGAGCATATCCAGCCCGCCTTCGCGCATCAGGTTGACCAGGCGGATCGATTCGGCCAGCGTGGCTTCGTCGCGGCCGTCGTATTCGATGACGCCGAAACGGGCCGTCAGCGGCAGGTTCTTCGGCCAGACGGCACGCACGGCCGCCAGCGTCTCCAGCAGGAAGCGGCTGCGCCCTTCGAAGCTGCCGCCGTATTCGTCGTCACGCTTGTTGGCGTCGACGTTGAAGAAACTTTGCGCCAGGTAGCCGTGCGCGAAGTGCAGTTCCAGCCATTCGAAGCCGGCGGCCAGCGCGCGCTTGGCGGCAGCCACGAAGTCCGCGGTGACGCGGGCGATATCGTCCTTCGTCATGGCGCGCGGCACCTGCGGCAGGTTCTCGCCGTACGCGATGGCCGATGGCGCAATGGTTTCCCAGCCGCGCGAGTCGCTTGATGCGATATGGTCGTCGCCTTCCCACGGACGATTGGCGCTGGCCTTGCGGCCCGCGTGCGCGATCTGGATGCCGGCCACGGCACCGCCGGCCTTGATGGCGCTGGCGATCGCCGCCATGCCTTCGATCTGGGTGTCGGTCCACAGGCCCGTGCAGCCCGGCGTGATGCGACCTTCCGGCGATACGGCCGTCGCTTCGACGATGACGAGGCCCGCGCCGCCGCGGGCGATGGACGTGTAATGGGCCAGGTGCCAGTCGGTGGTGTGGCCGTCGACGGCGCTGTACTGGCACATCGGCGGCACGGCGATGCGGTTACGCAGGGTGACGTCTTTCAATGTGAATGGCGTGAAGAGTGCTGACATGTTTTCCTTTTGTATGGGTGCGCCGGCGCAGCGCACGTCGCGTGACGGCAGTGGTGTCGTGCGGGGAGCGCGAATCGTGGCAATGCGCCGGAAATGACGTTGTCCGGGGTGCAGCAGGTGCACCGCGGACATATGATATCGCCGCTGCCGAATTCTTGCTGGGCAGCGCGAAAAACGGCAGCGGCGGGGATGCCGCTGCCGTGAGATCAGGCGGCGAGGCCCGGCGTGGAGCGGTAGCGGTCGAACGACTGCGGCGTCACCAGTTCGCCGAATTCCACGGTGCGGCTGGCGATGTCGTGATAGGCGCCCACCAGCCCCATCTCGCCCCGCTCGATGCAGCCGCGCAGGTATTCGCTGTTGGCGATGATCTCACCCAGCGAGTTCTCGATGTTCTGGCGCGTGACCCGCTCCAGCTGCTCCTTGCCCGTCGCGCCATGCGCTCCATGTGCCTCAGCGCACTGGCACTGGCGGATCGCCGTCTGGATCTTGCCCGTGATCGAACCGATGCTGTGTGCGTGCTCGTTCTTCAGCGCCAGCCCGATCGCGCCGCAGCTGGAGTGGCCTTTTACGACGATCAGCTTGGCCCCCAGCTTGTGGGCGATTTCCAGGCTGCCGATGATTTCCCTGCTGATCACGTTGCCGGCGATGCGGATCGTCAGCAGGTCGCCCAGGCCCTGGTCGAAGATGATCTCCGGCGACGTGCGCGAGTCGATGCAGTTGACGACGACAGCCATCGGATGCTGCCCGCCGGCCGTGGCGTCGGCCTGGTGCAGGTAGTACTTCTTGATCCAGCGGCCGGCCTGGAAGCGCTCGTTCCCGTCGCGCAGCAGTTGCAGCACGTCCTCCGGTTGCAGGCGCGTCTGCGTTTCCTTGTCCAGCGTGGGAACGAACTGGATCGGATCGTTCAACTGGTACTCGTCGCGCAGGCCGATGACGTTCAGCGCGATGTCGCGCTCGGCCGCCACGACGCGGAAGTCCTGGATGGTTTCCAGCACGTCGTGGTCGATGAAGTCCGCATTGGTCGCGTCGATCATCACCTTGGAGCCGTTGGGAATCTCCCACAGCGTCGACTTGATCGTGGCCTTGTTCAGGAACGACACCTGGTTCGGCAGCTCCATCTTGATCACTTCGCCGATATGCAGGCGGTACTGCTCGATCGAATATGGATTGCGGAAGTTACTGCGCATCAGGTAGAACAGGCTCGCGGCAAGGCCGATCATCACGCCCATCAGCAGGTCGGTGGCGACGATCGCCACGATGGTGATCGCGAACGGGACGAACTGCGACCAGCCCTTGCGGTACATGTCCGTAAACAGCGAGACCTTGGCCAGCTTGTAGCCCGTCATGATCAGGATGGCCGCCAGCGCGGCCAGCGGAATCGCATTCAGCATCGGGCTCAATACCAGCACGCTGGCCAGCAGCAGCAAGCCATGCAGCACGGCGGACATCTTCGTGCGGTTGCCGCTGTGGATGTTGACGGAGCTGCGCACGATCACGGAGGTCACCGGCAGTCCACCCAGCAGGCCGGCGGCGATATTGCCGCAGCCCTGCGCGACCAGCTCGCGGTTCGTCGGCGTCTCGCGCTTGTGCGGATCGAGCTTGTCGACGGCTTCCACGTTGAGCAGCGTCTCCAGCGACGCCACGATGGCGATGGTGGCGGCGACAATCCATACGTCGCGGTTGGCCAGGTGCGCCAGGTCGGGCAGCTGCAGGTAGGCGCCCAGGTTGGACGTGTCCAGCGGCGGGATGTCCACCAGGTGGCTCGGCTCGATGCGCAGCGCCGGCACGTAGCGATTGAACAGGATGTTCAACGTGACGCCCAGCACCACGACGAACAGCGGCGCGGGCAGCAGCTTGACGTTCTTGAACGGCGTGCGATCCCAGTACAGCAGCACCAGCATCGACAGCGCGGCGATGACGACGGCGCCCGGCGTGATGACGTTGAAGGCGCTGGCGATGGCGGAGAACGTGTTCTCGCCGTTGGCCTGGGCAAACGCGAAGTCGTCCGCGCCGCTGCGGTCGTAGCCGATCGCGTGCGGAATCTGTTTCAGGATCAGCAGCACGCCGATGGCGGCCAGCAGTCCCTTGATCACGTTAGACGGCACGTAATTGGCGATAAACCCGGCGCGGAAGATGCCCATGGCCAGTTGCAGGAAGCCGGCAATCAGGATGGCGACCAGCAGGATATCGAATGCGCCCAGCTTGGTAATGGAAGCGAGCACGACTGCGGCAAGGCCGGCGGCGGGACCGCTGACACTCGTCTGGGAGCCGCTCAGCATGCCGACGATAATGCCGCCGATAATGCCCGAGATAATACCGGAGAACAATGGCGCCCCGGATGCCAGAGCAATACCCAGGCATAATGGCAGGGCGACCAGGAAGACGACAATACCGGCAGGTATATCGTATTTGAGGTCGTTTTTCAGGTTGGCGATATTCATAAGATGACGTGGTAACGATGGTTATCAGTCACGCGCCAGTCCGCATCCCACGAAATGGCGGGAATAACGTTGGCGAGTACGGAGCGGGCGATGTCGCGCTACCGGCGATTCCGGGCGGCTGTGCCGGGTGGGTGAGCGTGGAGATCATCATCGCCACGGTGATGTTGCAGCGTAATGATGAATCTCAAAGCCGGTAACTGGTGCGGCATCGGTGAACTCAATATAACACGGCATTTTACGTTTTCAACGATATCGCAATATTACGTTACATTAGCTTTCTCGAAATATGGATTACGCTTGGGATACCTTTGTTACTGATAAATCGAGGCCGCGCCTACGCATTATCCCGTACGCGCCGCGGCTCATTTTCCTGTTATATAACAGATATAACCGAGAATAATATCTACCTGGGGAGCCTGTAAATGCCGGCGTCTCACGGTATTACAGCAGAGGCCGATACGGGAGGAGATGTAGCAGGAACCGTCCGCTTGAAAGCACATTATTTACACGACGTGACACGACTGCATCGCTGACGAGACTGTCGGGTGCGTCATCAGCGCTGGTCACGCCAGCCCCGATGCCCTGTCAGAGTTGACAGGCTGCCGTTCGGCCTGCCCGGCCGAAAAAAACGCTTGCGTCACCAATTTCTAGTGTTATAGTTCACTACAACACCACCCCACAATGACACCGACGGGAGGAACCATGTATGTGGAATGACAAATCGCCGATTTACCGCCAGCTGAAGGAGCGGGTAGTCGGCATGATGCTGGACGGGGCGTTGCGGCCCGGCGATGCCCTGCCCTCCGTGCGGCAGGTCGCGGCGGATTTTCAGTTGAACCCGATTACCGTCTCGCGCGCTTATCAGGAGCTGGTCGATGAAACACTGGTCGAAAAACGGAGGGGATTAGGCATGTACGTTACCGAGGGAGCTGTCGAAAAACTGCTGGCCAGCGAGCGCGAACGTTTCCTGCGCGAGGAATGGCCGGCAATGGTGGAACGCATCCGCCGGCTGGGCCTGGATGTCGAGGGGCTGCTGCGCGCGGCGGGGAGCGCGCAATGAACGCCATCGAACAACCGGTCATCAGCGCCCGCAACCTCGTCAAGCGCTACGGCAAGCAGACGGCGCTCGACAACACCACGTTCACCATCCAGCCGGGGCGCATCGTCGGCCTGATCGGCCCGAACGGTTCCGGCAAGACGACAACGCTGAAGGCGATCCTCGGCCTGTGCCGCTTCGACGGCGAACTCACGGTGCTGGGCATGGACCCGCGCCGCCAGCGTGACGCGTTGATGAACGACGTCTGCTTCATTGCCGACGTGGCCATCCTGCCCCGCTGGCTGAAGGTCAGGGAGGCAATCGACTTCGTGGCCGGCGTGCATCCCCGCTTCGACCGCAGCAAGGCCGAGCGCTACCTGGCGAACACGAAGCTGACGCCGGACATGCGCGTCAAGGCGATGTCGAAAGGGATGATCGTCCAGCTGCACCTGGCGCTGGTGATGGCCATCGACGCGAAACTGCTGGTGCTGGACGAACCGACGCTGGGCCTGGACATCCTCTACCGCAAGCAGTTCTACCAGAATCTGCTGGAAGACTATTTCGACGAGAACAAGACCATCCTCATCACGACGCACCAGATCGAGGAAGTGGAACACATCCTGACGGACCTGCTGTTCATCCAGGACGGGCGCATCGCGCTGTCCGCCTCGATGGACGAAATCGGCGAGCGCTACACGGAGGTGATGGTGGAGCCGCACCAGGCCGCGGCGGCCAACGCACTGCAGCCGATGACGCAGCGCACCGTGTTCGGCAAGCCCGTCATGCTGTTCGACGGCGTGCCGCGCCAGCAGTTGCAAAACCTTGGCGAACTGCGCACGCCCAGCGTGGCGGACCTGTTCGTCGCCAGCATGAAGGGGAGCTACCAATGAAACCGATGGAGCCGAAAATGAAGACGATGGGATGGCTGGTCCGGCGCGAGTACTGGGAACACAAGGGCATGCTGCTGTGGGTGCCGCTGGCGATCGCTTGCGCGATGCTGGCGTTCGCACTGGCGATGGCGGCCATGGGCCACAACGCGGAGATCCATATGGACATGCCGGAGGGTAAAGCCTCCGGCGTCACCATCGTGATGGGCGCACGCCAGCAACAGGCGCTGGCGGACATGGCCGCCACGACCTACCCGATGGTTGCCGCCCCGCTGTATATCGCCATGGCGTTCATGGTCTTCTCGTACTGCCTCGGTGCGCTGTACAACGAGCGGCGCGACCGCAGCCTGCTGTTCTGGAAGTCGCTGCCTGTGTCGGATACGGCCGCGGTGCTGTCCAAGGTCGCGCTGGCGCTGCTGCTGATACCGCTGGGCATTGTCGTGCTGGAGCTCGCCACGGCCTTGCTGATCACGCTGGTGGGACTGGCGGTTCTGGCCTACAAGGGCACCAATGTGCTGCCGCTGCTGCTGGTGTCTCCGCACTTCTGGCTGACGCCGCTGAAGCTGGTCGCCGTCGTGCCGGTTTATGTGCTGTGGGCCCTGCCGACGGTGGGCTGGCTGTTGATGGTGTCCAGCTGGGCCCGTTCGAAGGTGATCGTCTGGGCGGTCGGATCCCCGCTGCTGACGGCGATGCTGCTGTCGTGGGCCAACAAGGCCTTCTCGCTGGGGATGAATATGGAGTGGCTGTTCTCGAACGTCATCAGCCGCTTGCTCATCAGCGTGGTGCCGGGTTCCTGGTTCACCATCGACGCGCTGCGGCACCCTGTGGAGCATGCGGGCGCCGTCGCGGAGAACGGCCCGACGGCCGAGGTGCATGGCGTGGTGGACGCCCTGTTCAACGGCTCCTGGTCGGCGGTAGCGACGCCGCACCTGTGGCTCGGCGCGATCGCCGGCGCGCTGATGATCGTCGCGGCGATCTGGCTCCGGCGCCGCCGCGAGGAAGGCTGAACATGCAAGACGGGATGCTGGCTGCGTCCCGTTCAACGCGATTGTGTAAGGATTTTCTTACACAGCAATAGGAATCTACCGATGCCAGACTACGAAAGACCTTGAGATAATGCCATCATTAAGCCAGCGCCACGTTCCGCTTGAACAGCGGAACGGGCGTTGGCAGCTTTTTTTCAGGGATGGCTACTATGAAGATTGTCGACCAACGTTATCTGGGCAGTGCCAACCGCTACAGCACAGAGCCTTGCCTGCTGAGCATTCTCGACCTGGGCCACCCGGCCCCCGCCTGCGCCGCCACGATGGCGCAACTGCGCGACCGGCTGGCCAAAGTGTTGCCCGGCCTGCGCCGCGGCCGCAGCCTGATCGGCATCGTCGGCGACGAAGTCGTGCCGGAGGAACCGGACGCGCCTTGCCAGGGCCTGCAGCTGGCCCGCCTGATCCAGAGCGTGGCGATTGAGCTCCATCGCCTGACCGGTGACGAAGTCATGGTGGGGTTTGTCGGCGGCGTGCCGAAAATGGACGGGCGCTACCGCCTGATCCTGCCGTTCCGTTGCGGCACGGTGGCCAATGCGGCGCTGACCTTGTCGATCGCGCTGATCGACGCGCTGCTGAAGGATGAGTCGTTCGACCTGGAAGCGGGTCTGGCGCAACTGCGCGAGCTGGCGGCCAATGGCACGCCTGGCCCGGGGCCGGCGCCGCAACCGACGATGCCGATTGCGGCGTAGGTCATTCGCACCGCGTCACTCGAACTGCTTCCTGAATTCATCGAACTGCGCCGACAGTGCCGCGAACTCGGCGCGCAGCTGCTGCACTTCCAGCTCCAGCTGCGCCACGCGGTCACCCCGTGATGCACCACCCGGCACGACAGTCGACGTGCCATAACCCGCTTCTTCCCGCGCCAGTTCGGCCGCGCCGCCCAGCAACTGGCCGTAGCGCGGCTCCTTGGTTCCTGGCGCCAGCGCCAGCTTGGCCACCAGCGGCGGGTATTTGTCGATCAGGAACTGCAGCCCCGCCTCCACGTCCGCCACGGACTTGAACTCGTGCATGCGTCCCGTGCGCGTGCGGATCTCGCCGGCGGTCTGGTGACCGCGCAGCATCAGCACCGTGAGAATCGCCAGCTTGTCCTGCTCCAGCGTCCACTTGATGCGCATCCGGTGTTCGTACTTCGTCACGCGCGCGCCGGCCGCCGTGACGGCGTTCACCAGGCGGCGCTCGGCCAGGCGTGCCAGCACGTCCGCCACCGTATCCTCGGCGATCTGCATCACCGGGTCGCGGCTGGACAGCTGGTTGCAGCCGTTCGTGATCGCGTTCAGCGACAGCGGATAGTTATCCGGCGTCAGCGCCTCCTTCTCGGCCAGCACGGCCAGCACGCGGATTTCAAACGGGTCCAGTTCGTCGGGGTTCGCTTCGGTTGCCGCTTCAGTCATCTTTGATCCTTAATCTACCAGCTTGTTCAAGCGGGCCGTATCGTCCCGTCCCGCGGCCGCTTCGATGGCCTCGCAGTCCAGGCCCCGCTCCTTCAGCAGCGCGACGATGCGCCCGATCTGTTCTTCCTGCGCCGCGCTCTGGGCGATCAGCCCGTGCAGCGCCTTCGACAGCGGATCGGTGCCGTTGGGCGTGACGCCGTAGGCGGCAAACGCGGGCGCGGCCGGCCGGCCTTGGTCCGCCTGCTGTTCGCGCGTGACGATGCGAGCCGGGTTGCCGACGGCCGTGCCGCCGGCCGGCACGGGTTTGAGCAGCACGGCATTCGAGCCGATCTTCGCATACTCGCCGACCGTGAAAGCGCCCAGCACCTTGGCGCCGGCGCCCACGATCACGCCCCGCTCCAGTGTCGGGTGGCGCTTGTGGCCGGCCGCCAGCGACGTGCCGCCCAGGGTGACGCCCTGGTAGATCGTGCAGTCGTCGCCGATCACGGCCGTCTCGCCGACGACGACGCCGAAACCGTGGTCGATGAAGACGCGCCGGCCGACGACCGCGCCCGGATGAATCTCGATCCCGGTGACGATGCGTGCGAGGTAGCCGATGTAACGGCCCAGCCACTTCAGGTCATGGTTCCAGCACCAGTGCGCCAGCCGGTGCGCGACGATCGCGTGCAGGCCGGGGTAACACGTCAGCACCGTCCATGCGTTACGGGCGGCGGGGTCGCGTTCGAGGATGGCGCGGATGTCCTGGCGCAGATGGGGAAACATGGTGCTGATTTTACATGGGACGCCGCCACGGGGGTAGGCACCCTTACCGGCGGCGTTGGCGTACCGGGGACTGGCACCGTTCTGTGGTGCCTGTCCCCAACGTTTGGCTTCCGGCGTCCGCGGTTGCACCGGCCTCCGACGATGTGCCGGCGAAAACCAACGTCGGGGACAGGCACCTCACGGGCCCTTCGGCCCGAGAGGA
>Ga0265798_10004220_pt1 | contig 19994 bp, 20 predicted proteins | sample P3T30metagenome_FD_192430 | JGI IMG/M metagenome (GOLD analysis project Ga0265798, IMG submission 192430) | Plant litter microbial communities from East Loma Ridge, Irvine, California - P3 T30 | ecosystem: Environmental > Terrestrial > Plant litter > Unclassified | place: USA: California... | reverse complement strand
TTCGACTCCTTGGAGACTTTCTTCGAAGGCGTGATGCGATCGTTTTAACTCCTCGGCTCCGTGTTCATACAGCCACTTCAAGTCGTCTTTGTTGCCACCCTTTAGAAACAAGCTTTGATATGAACGATGCTTGGGAGATAAAGTTGTCTGTGTCGTCAACCAGACTCTGAGCTCTTTCGGGTCGTGGATTCATGTCAAAAATGTCGTCCTTCACGGAGTCGCGAATGCTGTTGAAGTGTGATTGATCTTTGAGATATTCATAGTGGGGGTTTTCGGGTGCCTTCTTGTCTTTGAGCGACTTGGCCTGGCTTTCGTCCCCGTTGGATGGACTGTGGGATGTGAGAGCCCTGTCCCATGGGAGCTGTTGAAAATTGACATAGCGTATGTGAATGCGAGATCGATCGATAGTGTGGAGTGAACGGCCAATGAGTAGCAGCCTGTAGCAATATGAATGATAGGGAAGATACGAGAGAAGGCATTAGTGAGCCGCACCCCGTATTTATAGCCTATCTGGGTGCAACCTTTCACGAGCGTATATCCTTTGATGGTCGTCCGTGGATAGGTCTCGGGGTTACACCAATGTGGCATACAGTAAGGCTTTACAGTATAGAATGAGATGACGTCCAATGGCATCTCCCGCTGGACGCCGATTCGCAATGGTGAATGAAGGACTGTATCTGGAAACGATCAATGCCCATGGGAAGAACTGAGCCCCATTAGAAGTGCTGTCTAGAGACGTCATGAGTAAGATCGTGGGGCAAAAGCGAATACATGTGTATGGTATAAGCGCTAGGGGAGGATAGGCGAAAGAAAAGCAAAAACCAATCGACACTGACATGGTGAATTGGGCATAATATTGCCGCAAAGACACGCAGAGTACTAGAAGCCCTCGGCTTCCAAGATCTACGGCTTGAACCTGACTTCCCTCTCATCCTGCTCGCCAGTCAGTCGAACAACACTGCTGCTGTATCCCAGCTCGCTGATTCCAGCATCGTCCTGATCTTTATCGGTAGATCTTGTATCTTGGTCAACGACTTCGAGGTCGTATAATTTGGGCTCCCTGTTCGAGGATCGAGTATCGGGGAATGGGTCCCGAGCGACCTGTCCATCAGTCTTACGTCGCTATAGATGGATGTTCAGCAGTAGGAGATGATACTTACATGGGTGTAGGTCTCGGTAGTGACATTGATACCGGTGTTGGTGCCTCGCATACCTCGGAGAACGTACGAGTTACCCTTCTATCCTCGTTAGTTCAGATCGAGAAGTTGGACGAAGTACACGTACGGTGTATGTCTGCTCGGCGGACAAGTCTTTTCGAAGAGAGTGGCGGGAGTTGAGAACGGCCAAAAGACAGATGACATAGACTTTGGGTGAACATCTGCTCATGTCAGCCGACCCGTAGAATAGGTTCGACGAGAGGAGCTCACGTGAAGAAACTGGTTGCCGAACTTGATTGAATCGTGAGGAAGAAGATCAAGAATAAGATAGCACTAAAGACTTGTCAGCTTCACCCAAGGTAGATAAACACCAGACTTACAACACCGTTGGGGGAAATTGAGTCTCGAGGATGAGTCTGAACGATCAGCATGCTCTTGTCTGGAGTGGTATGGCTTACCTCAAGAGTCGACCGATGAGCTTGTCAGTTCCACTCCACCCTGTCCTAGACTTCCAGAGACAGTATGCAATGGTACCTGTGACAATGACATCGGCAACGATCTCGACAGCCAACTAGCATGTTAGAGCTGCTCTTGTTGACAGAGTGATCACATACCCAGACGATGATAAGGTAAGAAGCGAGCTACGACCGTGAGCTGATATTACAATATGTGAAAGGGACACCTACGTGACCTAGTTTGGGGTCGACAACGATGATCTTCGTAGTGATACCCAAAGCCAATGCCGCGACGCTATCATGTCAGCAGATCCCGTTGAAGAGATAGAGAGTACTGACTAGAGGAAGATCATCATAACGAGGTACCACATCTTCCGACCGGCCATCCTCCAAGCTCTTTCTGCGAAGAACGCCTACACTGTCAGACCAAACACTATGAGAGCTTCATGACAATACTGACCTGGACTGGAACACGGATCACAACGTCAGCCAAGAACCACCATGACATCCCTGTTCATTAGGCTTTGTACAGGTTGTCGAATGAAGAGCGAGACTCACACCCGATCTCCATGAAGACCAAATAGCTGCCAAAGCCATAAACAAACATGTGGAAGATCCAGACAGCTAGACTAGCCCATCAACTGAAGGTTACGGGATGTAAGAGACTGGAGACCTACTAGATCGAAATACCGACACTTAGGGTCATCGAGTAATACTAAGACATCAGACCTGAATTGATCGGCCAATGAAGGAAACAACCTACGACAAGACTCTTGACTACCCGTCCATCTTCTGTTCTGGAGTACTGCCACCAATGAACAAACTGGTGGAAGACGATACCAAGGAAGATCGCATCGGCAAAGAACCTAATGGTCAGCTACTATAATCGTTCCTCTTGTGTGAGAACGTACCCAGCGATGTATCCTCCCATAAAGTACCCCTTGTCAGCACCCATGTAAACCTCCAAAGCAGCTTGGGCTGAAGCTGGATCGGTCTGAATGATCTTTCGAATCGCTTCCGACATGTTTGAACTTAGGCGGGCGGATGGATTTGAAGGAGTAAAAGAGTGTGAAGTGAGGGAGAAAGAATGAGTGGGATGAGAGATGGCGCCTTCATGAAAAGTTCAAACGTCTTATACCCCTTCGATATCGTAATTCATCTCACGCACTGACCTTCTCTTCCTCGACTACAGTACCTCCGATCGGGTCCAGAACAAGATCGCGTAAGGACGCCTCAAGGCCAAAGGATCGACGGCTGGACCTCTGGAACGCTTCAGACCCCATTCAAGCGCCTCGCTGACTACATCGGGTATAATCAAACCCAAAGGTGTGTGCATGCACACATCGAGGGGGTTGTCACCATGGTCACTATCATGTAACACGCCTTGACGTTGAAGGGCGATGGATGATGGAATGAAGGTCTTACGGCAGTCCCCAGCCAAGAAGATTCAGGAACATTTCGTGTTTTTCGGTTCCGGCGGATTGTCACCGGTGTGGTTGGAAAAGGTATGAGGGTGTCGCTTTCACCACTTCATGCTCGTATGCATGCTTGAATCCCAGGCGCGACAGACAGACCATGATAGCCTCCTTCACAGTTATCCTTTTCTAAAGCATGTCCCATACGCCTTCATGCTCGAGCTGCAATCAACAAATGTCACCTCGACGAGCTGGTGAAGGCAATCTCAGGGAACGCCAAACGCCAGATCGAGACCCCCTCACAGCGTATACACACACATAGCTCCCGTCTATTGATCACGTACGCCTCGTAATTGATCAAGCGCCGACGTTGATCGGATTTCCAGGACGGGAAGGCGAGGTGAGGTGACTTACTTTTCAAAGAAAGAATGTTACCGTAATTTATTTTTAGGTTGTTGCGTGATTTGAAGCGCTACTCGCACACTCATACGCTCAAGCCAAGACTATTTGGCTCCATGACCGGCTAATACTGCGCTTTGGCTGCGACCAAGCTGAAGGGAGGACGATAGGAAACGCGTGTTACATCATAAGCGGTTTTGGAGAAAAGGTATTGTAGTGAACGAGCTGCCGGCAGATTGAGGGGTGATTAACAGTGCATATCGTTATGGATGTCAACACTCCAATAGACTGGGACTGGATGCCGTCAAATTGAGGTGTATTCTTGATACGGATAATTCACTCGGCACCTATAGTCAACGCTTCATGAATGCTGTGTCTTCTCAGCCAACACAGGGTACATGATCGTGTCCAGTACGTGTGTGTATACAAGTTACTTTGAGATGGGTATGACGCATGCACAAAGTCTACCATGTTCACGACTGATATGGGACTCTAAAGCTGGAACAGGTCGATGCAGGGCACGCTTTGCTTCTAGATTGATGAATCGAGCTCAGCTTAGCTCAATTGTCCCCGGTTTGCTGCTGGTCGGATCAGAAAGCATCTGGCTTACGGTGCGGAGCCCCTAGAACTTAGGTGTGCCTGACTCGGCAAAAGGGGGCTGTGCCAAGATCAAGGCCCTTAACTGACTTACCCTGGACGCGTTCTTCTCGGCATCACGTAGCCACTGGCCTGGTTATTGTGAATCCGGTCTTCTTACATCCTCTTTACCACACTTCTCCTAAGCGGCTCTAGACCCCTTCAACGGCTTGCTCAACTGAGAGGAGATCAACGACATGACGACCAGCATGAGCATCCGCTCAAATGTGATGTGGGCTATAACGCACCAGAAATTCTCGTGTTTTCAGCGCGACCACGCCGCTCTCGCCGCCTGCCTCGACACCATCGCTCTACAGTGCGACGAGGTCAATAAGACTGACGAGAACGCCGACGCTCTTCGTCTGAAGATCAAAGCTCAGTGCCTTCATGACTTGCGCCTCGCGAACCAGTCGGCCATCCTGCGACCTGCTGTTGGTGCTATCGCTTTTCTCAAGCTTGGTGACGCAGAAGGATTATTGAAAGAAGATGTGCAGGCTTGGGATGCGCACTTGGAGGAAGTTCTGATATGCTTGCGAAGAAGAGTTCAGCATGGTATGGTCTTTGCGGCCGTTCTGCAGGAATGGGTATTGGAACAGCAAACGATTGCAAGTATGAGGGAGGCAGCTGGTCCAGCAGTGGTATCGCACGCTATTCCTTCTTCGCACTCGACATTGCCAACATCTCCCATCACCGATAGCCCTTCTCCATCGATGACCTTTTCAGCTATCGAATTCCTGAAGTCACACAATGTCAGTGACGGCTTGCTGAATGAATTCGAAAATTTTGCTCAGACGTCTCGCCGGTACGGTCTCGAGCTTCTCCGGCCCGATCTCATCGTTCAGTCCTCGGAGGTGAGGGCAGCGATTGAAGCTATCGCCTCGGATCCCAGACTACACGGTCCCGAAGTAAGATCTCAGTTGAAGCAGCTAGGTTCGCTTCCAGACCTAATCGACGAGATGGCGGGGGCGTTCACTATCACTAGAAGACATCTGGCGGAGTGGCAATGGTCCCCGACCGGTATACGCTCCGATCTGCAGAAACATCTTTCGGGAAAGAAGCGCGCATTTCTCAGCGTAGAGGTACATGAGGCGATATTCTTGGAGACGATTGGACAGCAATGGGCGGCGCATTTCCGAGATGGCTTGATGCGGATTCGTACAGGTGATGCCTGGCCGGTGCAGCATCCTTTGGTGGATCTACAGACGGGCGAATCAAGGCATCTGGAGAGTATGTTGACAATGCTGGAGGCTAGCCAAGATGGAGAGCCGGATCTCAAAATCGTAAAAGGTAGAGGCGTGACGAAAGCTGGAGTGGATCGTAGTCATCGTGGCTTCATCGCTGCACTGCGCTCAGGATCGTACGCCCAATACTCCGGAACACCGCACGAATCGAAGGCAGATTCTGAACCTAAAAATGGATGGGGTGAAGTCATCGACGCTAGTCGCACGGCGGCATTTTATAGCGATGTGTTCCGACATCTCCGTACCGATATCGCCCTTGTTCAAACGGTAGCACCTGAGGACGACCTCATCGTGCTCCATAGCGACCTCGAAGATTTCGGTCCATCAGTCCCGCACCGCGTAACCCTTGGGGTATTGGAGTTCTTTGGTCTACCACAGGGATGGCTGTCATGGTTTGAGAGATATCTCAAACTTCCTCAACTCGATGCTTCTTCGAAATTGACCACTGCGACTTGTGGCTCCCCGTTCGGGCTATCGATATCTTTGTTACTCAATGAGCTACTACTCGTGCTCTTGGACTGTGCGATAGCTGCCGGGAGCGGAGTTGCCATGAACAGACAACATGACGACTTTTGGGTCTGGTCGACAAACGGTACTCGAATGGAACGCGCCTGGGCGATTATGAACGACTTCACCCAGCAGACCGATCTGTCTTGGAACAAGACTAAGACGGGATGCGGGACTGTTATTGGTAAGGCAAGGCCTGCCGAACGCGCGCGCTCTCGATCGCTCGATCTGCCGCACAGCCCCGTTATATTGGGCCTTTTACAATTGCAAGAGGACGGACAGTGGTCGGTCTATGAGGAGAGCCTACATGATGTCGCCACGAGTATGCTCGAGGAAATAAGATCGAATCCCTCTAGGTCTTTTCTTGCCCATGTCACTTTGTGGAATAAATACCACGGTTACATCGCTCGTAATGTCGGACCGTTCACCAGGGAAAACTGGTCTTCACAAATCCCTACGTTGCTTTCAGTTCTTCGCAGATTCCAAGACCTCGTCATCGGATCCTCCACGCTGCACGATACCTTGGTCGAGTACTTCCGCGCTCGTTTTCCCGCGCACTCCGACTATGCCCTCACAAAGGCGATCCTGTCGTGGCCGATTCAGCTTGGCGGTTTCCAGTTACATCCTCACGCCATACGTACCATGGTCTGTTCGAATCAGTTAGAGTCTGAGTATACCGCCTCGACTCCACCAAGTTTCGTGAGCGAACTCTCCAAAGCTAAACACGCCTATGAACGCTATCGCGAAGCTTGGACTTCGGCCTGGGGCCGACGCGCATGGCATGGCTATAATCGCCAGGGCCTCCGAGCTACATGGGGCAATGTTGTTGATCAACCTGGTCCGGTGGTAGAAACAGACTTTGTGCGATGGCACGCCCTACAGACGAACGATTGGCAAACGGCCTATGACCGAATGGTTTCCCCTATCATCGTATCCCCGGAGGATATAGCCGAGATGGTAAACAGCGTGTATGGACTGCTTGCTCGGGGAACGATCGGAGATAAGGATGAAGGGCTGATTGACGGGAATCTTGTGCCAGCGCATGTTGCGGCGGACATAGACGCAGCAACCAAGGAGATGTTCGCATCTTTGACTATGTGATGCTATGTATAGTGTCAAGCAGTCATACGATCTCTCGATCGCGGAAGTCAAGAAATTACTTTCACCGAATCCCGTTGGGGTGCGGCGGGGTCGATGTCCAATTTAAGTCGTCGAATATCAGTTGTTGTGCGGGTCAAAGTCAGCCTACGACATCGATCATATACTGCATGGATCCTCAGGTGTGAATTTTACGAAGTGCTTGAAACGGGTAGACAGGTGGAGAGATGGAAGGCAAAGACACAAGCGAGATACGTACATAGTTGTCAATCCTTCGTATGGTCGACACGAGCCAATCACTTCCCTACTGAGCAAGCACTTCTAACACTTTCAGTAGCCTGTCTTTCTGAACTAGTCTTCGAGATTATCAGCGTCATCTTTTGCAGTTCCCCTAAAGCGTGGAAGGCGATGTTTCGGGTCAAGAGGCTTGACCAGTGCCGGTGTTTGCGTAGACTTCGCGAAGACGGTCCGTTCATCTGCGGGTTCTCCCTGAAGCTAAAAACTTTGGCTAGACCCTCTGTCGGACGATCTCTTGAGAAGGTCGTTGAAAGCGCTCAGCAGAGATGATGGAACGCTACGTTGGTGAGTACGCTCTCTGGCATTATCGATAGAGATCAGACTTATAATGTTGGGGACCTCCCGTCTTTGGATTTGTCGGACATATTGATGTATCTTGTAATTAGATTGAGGAAATGGACTAAATGAAAGATCAGAGATATCATTCGATGACCAGATATACCGTATATGTAGCTCTACCTGTGGCCTTCTACTGATTTGAATCAAGCCTTGCAAAGGTGGTCGAGCATGAATGGAACTGCTAAAATCTGCACAGCTCTTGGTTGAGGTTCTGCTTACATCAATATGTACAGACACTATGATATTCTACACTCACAAAGGATTGTCATGGCTCCATCGGGCAACTTAAGTAGACGGTCATTCCTTGCGCAGCGAGATATCATCACTTATGTTTTGACAGAGTTCGACGGCGAGACCTTTGGCCCTTTACTTCGACGACAAAGGTTGACCTCGGCCTAAGCACAGCATGACGCGAGACAAATGTGCAACCTTCGGCGAAAAGTGAGGGGACATCCACTTCCCCAATGACGCACATTCATGAAAGGATCATGTGGAAGTCCCACCTTTCATTCCTGTCTCGTTGAATATCGAGTCGTCGTCCCCTATTTCCCATTCTCATTCTCACGATTGGTTCTTGGATCCAGCACTCACATTGATATCTCCGCTATGAAGATCTCTCCTAATTCCCTTCAACACCCCCGAGATCCCGAGCTTCTTCAACCCACTCAATTGGGCGACATGGGAGAGGAAAGCGAAAAAGCCGAATACAGTGAAGAAGAGGAGACGAATTCAAGTTTTTCGCCATACGAGATCGAAATTACCCTCGAGAAATTGGATCATGAAGATCGAAAATGGTTGTTATTTCAACTTGTACTCTGCAACCCTATCTTTTTGGAGGAGGTGATGCTGGGGTTCCCACTGAGTTTACTGGATGGCGATGACATTGCAAGAAGAGACCGATCGGGAGATGGAGATGATGTTGGCGTCATCAATTCTGGACATGGTAGCAGGGGAAAATTAGAGAGAGCTGCGTCGAGTACGATTGACGAAGGAAATCAGGGTACATGTCCATCTGGCAACATATTCGACGTGACGGAGACCCCATCTCACGACTTGAATTATCTTACCTTGGAAGCGAAAGAGGGAGTCAGAGGACTCATTTACGAGAAGGGTGTTCCAGGAGAGGGAAAGAAGAAAGGGGAAGATGTTACGGGACAAGAGAAAGAAGCAGACCAACCCTTCACCAAGAGTCCAAGGAGAGAAGTATTACTCCCAATTATCGTCCCTCATTCCGAATGGGTTCTGACATACTCTCAAATCGACGCTATCCCTTCCGAAACCAGGGATGAGTTCCTTCTCAACCTCTTCCTTATGTCCCCTACCCATTCATCAATCCTCGAATCCTTCTGCTCCTCCTTGGGATCGGGTAGGGCAAATCATGCAGCGTATAATACTTATCCCGATATGAAGAAATGGAAGAAAAGCTTTAGGAGGGCGAATGAGGGGAGGAAGGTGGTTGCGAAAGCTGAGATGGAAAAGAAATACGGTTCTGTCCGGTCTTGGGAGGAATTCGGAGACGGTAGGGAGGGGGTTTGGGATGTTGCGTTGTGTGAACTTGCGGGGTGGTTGATGAGGGACATGCCTTGTCCCAATGAAGCGGAAGGGGATAAGTCGTCAGAGGCGGAGCATGTCATGGAGAGCCAGACGGATACAACGGCGGATCAGGACGGAGGTAGTAAGAGTGATGAATCGGCGACTTCCTATACTCCCCAGTGTTATCTCTGCCAGGACTACATCAAGATGATGGCATTCATCATCCAGACCAAAACCCTCTCACTCGTTCAGAAGATTGCTCGACCCGATTCCGCGTCCGATTCATGGCCTGGTCGATCTCGATACATAGCATTGACAATTAATGATATGGTGAAACTATTAGTACTCTTCACTCGATGCCCCCTCCCCCTGCGAATACTCCTTCACAGCGAGATAATACACATGAGTGCCGAGATCGAAGTCTTATTCCACGAGCTTGGGGGTGTTGAATATGAGTGGTTTAGGTTTGATGATGGTTTAGCGTGGGATATTGCATGTATACAGAGGGGATTGAACGATGTTGGATATGGAGATCGATGGTCAGGGGTAATGGATGCCTGGCGCGAAAAGAGGGGGGTATGACCTGTGATTATATAATGTATGTGAGGGTATTTGTTTGCGTTTGACCTTAATACAGAGACGTTGCATACTCTTGATGATACTTCAACTTGTTCTATCTGTCTAATGGGGAGGTCCGAAAATGGGCGCAAATTCCCTAGTTGCTCACTGGAGAAGTTCCGTGATCAATTTCCCTTGATTGGCTCCCGTGAACAACTTTTGATACACAGTAGGAAGGTCCTCAAATTTCGCCTGCACGACCGTTTCGCATGCCTCTGTAGAGATCGTGCCGTCTTGAACCCATTTGGTGAGATCTCGGACGACTTCGTCCAATATGTCAAGATGATCAAAAATCAACATGCCTTTTGTCAGCTAAGCCAAAAAGTAGACATACCTTTGATGGTCATTCGGTTGAATATCATTTGGTCCCATTCGGTCATACGGAAACCCTTCTCGTTGTAACCTGGACTTAGCACTTTCAGGAATGGTCTTCAGGTCTACTGACCAGCAATGGCTCCGCATATCGATATCATGCCGTGTGTTTTGACCAAGGTAAGCATCGCGTCGAGGATTTCCCCCCCGACGTTGTCGAAGAATCGATCCGCATAGTCGGGTAGCAGATGAGACAGCTCATCCCGCCACTGAGGATCCTTCTCGATCAGCTTCATCCGATGAGAGTCCAGCTGTTACTCACTTTGTAGTCGACGCATTCGTCGGCGCCAAGAGACTTCACCCTGGATATAAGCGTCTTTTGACATGATCCTACCTTAACTTACCATGCGCACTTGGTCGCTCCTCCGGCAATACCAATAACTCGTTTCACACCAATTACGTGTTTGGCGATCTGTATCAAGGCAGATCCAACACCACTTTACTGATGAGCATTCGAATGATCACCGTACTCAAAACGGCCTGCTTACCCAGCCGCTCCCGAGACTACCAGAGTATGTTCGGGTTGGAGTTTCATTTCGCGGAACGCTCCGAGCCATGCCGTTTGGCCCGTTAAACCAAGAATAGAAGCAACGATGTATGGAGAGTGGCCGGGAATATTTCTGATGTTAAAGCGCGACTCTTATGTGAAGTGAAATGCAGTACTTACATCTGCCTTCCAGTCAAAGGACCGTGGTCGAGCACGACCGAGTACTCCGCCCACTCGCCGTCGCCAAATATCGTATCACCTTGCTTCCACTTGTCAGAATTCGAATACACAACTTCGCCCAAGACCGAGGAGCGGATTGGTTCGCCAGCAAGTATTGGCGCAATGTAGAGCCTCCGCTTTTTTATCAGATGATGAGTACGCTGGAGACACAGAGACTCACTGGATCGACGCTGCCATCCGTCCATAACCTTTGAGCTGGATCGTTGCTGAATGCCACGTTTCTTACGAGCACCTGGCCAAGGCCCAATTCGGCCTTCGACGGTGTGGGTCGCGTTATCAATGAGAAGGTATCGGGCTCAATGCGGTCTGTCGGTCGTTTGGCTTACACGAATACTTTATGAGTCGCGGGGACAGACATGATGAGATGGATCGACTTGAAAAGGTGAGGGGCATGGTGTGTTGCCAAAAGCGTCTTAAATACTACGTCCCGTAACTGTGCTGTCGGGCGCGCCGAGGTATTCGGCCTCGCTGATACATCGATAACAGCACCTATCGAACCTTCCTCGGGTTCCAATATCGGCAAAGACGGTCGCTGGCTGACAAATGGCTACGCACACATGCTCACTTGCATGAAGACATACTCCACATTTGACTTACGGGATCTAACTCCGAAACTCAAATGGGTTGGTAAGATCTGATGACGTACCCCCCGAACAGCTCGGTGTGCCTGTTAATCATACGCCTCCACCTCCACCGCCCAACGCGTTCGTTCAACTATAAAGAGTTGGGGGGGTCAAGTCTCGGTTTTAGACCTCGACCACGCATTTTACAACTCTGCAGCATTCACCATCGCATAAAATGACTTCGAACGCTCAACCCAAATCAGACTTCCCCCTCCAGGGTCTTACCGATGATTATTGGTCCAACGAGAAGGAAGCCACAGCTACGTGCTTTTGTGGAAAGGTACAGATGGTAGTGGTAAGTCGATTCATATGTGCATAATGCAGTCCGAAAGTGATGGCTGACCAAGCAGCCAATTGTCGCGCCGGGTCTGGCCAACACTTTCGTTTGTCACTGTTCCGACTGCCGAAAAGTCTCGGCATCGATGTTCGCAACTAATTTCACTACCTTGAACTCCCACACGCGATTCACCCGCGGCGAGTCGAATCTGACCTCGTTTGGTCAGTCCCGTACTACAACGACCGGAAACACAATGACGAACTCTTGGTGTAAATCCTGCGGAACCTTGATGTTCCGAGTCGGTACCATCGCCCCGGGGACGAGGTTCATGAGAGGTGGTCCCGTCGATGACCATAGCCTCCACGGCACAGTCTTGAAACCACAGGTCGAGATCTTCTCCGAACACAGGACGCACTGGTTGGCACCGATCCCAGGCGCTAAGCAGAACATCGGTATGGGTGATTTCGGGAAATGATGTTGACGCGTAACGTCTGCGTCCTCGTATGTTCAGTTTAGTATATACACTTTAGCTACCGGTTCCAGACATGCATACCGCTCTAGCTCGAGTAAAATATTCCTCGCAATTAGTCTTGATGGTCAGACGCTGATAAGACGTGATGTAGCAGTGCAATCCCGGGCCCCAGTCGCCGAAGTGATCCGGTCCCAACCTGAAGTTAGTTCTGCTTCGCGATAACAGCTCTCCACCGTGGACTGTAGCCCGTCATCGCAAGCATTCCCAATAACCAGACAGTCATGCTAGATCCACCTGTTTGAGTGAACCCCGTCTTCTGCTTACGGTCAATAGTCGCTTGATAATGACCCGCAAGTCGTACCAGCCCTTGCTCTGGCGACTGCGACTTGAGCTTCGACTCACCGTCGCTTCTGTGCTTCACAGGTTCCCTCAGGGACGCACCCATTGGAATATAACCTGATCGACAGGTCATGTCAAAGCAGTGGACACGAGAAGGAAGGGCGACTATGTATACCGTAGTAAGCTAGTGGAACAATACTTGCCCGCAGAACGTGTGCGCTCGAGATTCTTCACGAAGCTCGTCAAAATAGGCAAATCAGCAAGATGGAGATGCTAGAGAAATGTTTCGGACTACCAGTAAGTGTACTGTGTGGTCATATAGCGGTTCGTTAACGTACATGTAATCTACATACTTGTACAGACATCATGCAGTATACTGACGTAGCGCTCTAGCGATCTGTCCTGTCTATGAGAATATCTCTGTCTTTTTCACCTAGGATAGTTCGCGATCAGACTTTCCTTGAATAACCTTTCGTAGATATCCAGCTTGCGCTTTACTGAGGCTCAGGAGGCGGCCTGTAATTGGAGTGAACACGACTTACAGCTCGTCACTTGGATTCGCAATAGCTTGGCTTCTTCTGCTGCACGATGGGCCAGCAGGATTGCTGCCGGAAAATCTTCCGCCCTAGAACCGCGGTGTTCTGAGAGGTCAGCGGCTTTGAGTAGGGCGACTTCTTAAATCCAGGACACGAACGTCGACTTACCCCGAAGAAGTGCTAATTCGGATTTATTCTTGAACCTAGTCGTCCTTGCACTGATTCTGTTTCTCACCCTTTTCCTCTCTGGTGCACTCAACGCGTAATATTCAGCTTTCTTCATTTCCCAAATCATGTCGTCGCCTGCAGCTATCTTTGGAGATCTGTGAGGCGATGAGTGATCGGCGGCACTTCGCTGAAGCCGAGCCTGCACATCAGGCGAGACGCTATCCTTATTAGTGGCTGGCTCTTCGGCTTTATATACCGTATGTGGGCTGGGTGGTGAAGAGGGACGAAGCGTCCCAAGTGGGGATGGCGAAGTCGACGATAGGGAGGGGCCTGGATTGTTGGATGCGACAGGCGAAATATACTCAAGCCGAGCGGGAAATGCCCAATCGGTATTGGAGGAGTTGCCGACGAGATCCCACTTCAAGGTCAGCTCGGGCGAGTTGTCTACCGCAAGATTTGGTGGGGTGAAGTTGAACAGCCACCGAGGATCGACGGTCGGAGTATTGATCGGTGTCCAATCGTCCTCCTTTGGTTGCGTAAGATCTGTCATGATCTGCCAATCAATATGATCTTCGTGCATGCCAAATGGGAGGCCTATCTGACCCTGCATCAAATGGGCTTTCTTTGGGTCGACCGTCATTAATGTTGATTCGAATGATGTGGGCTGCTGCATGATTGCCCCATTCCACGACCGCTCCTCATTGTCTATTCTTTGGTAAAGAGGGTCGTTGGTCGAATAGTTATTCGTCCCCGACGAGATTGAAGATGTGTCGTGAGCAGGGCAATCTACAGGGCGTCGCTGCCAACTGATGAGATCTTCGAAACACTCTAGCGCAGAATAGTCGACATCCCTCGCTCGTTGATCGTAAAAGTCCGAATGAACAGGCAAAGCAGCTTCCATAACGAAGATAAGGCCAAGAATAATGTCGAGACGGTGGTGAGGTCGTCAATGTCTTTTCTCAGAGGCGAGTGAGAGAGGCTCGGTGTCATGACTGGGATTATCAGCCACTATATGGCAGCACGCAATCTCGTCGAACAACCAGGGTCTGTTTAGGCAAGCATGATCGAGGGTAGTGAGGTCATGGGGAATTTGCGGAGTTGCTATGAGGTTACCGATTGATTCGGCTTGCTTGAATGCTTAAATTGAGCGCCGAAGTAGTCGGCGGTTACGGCACCGGTGCCTGTGTACCAGAATAGATCATCTGCGGAACACGACACTGGTGATGTGAATGACCAAATACTTCCGCTGCTGTTCTGGCTACTATTTGCTTGCAGACGCTGACTATTGGGAGAGCAAGCGCCTGTCTCGGGCCACCGGTGATAACAAGGCATCGAAAAATGAAACGCGTGGACAAGCAGAGCGGCATGAACATAGTACGTAAAAAAGACTTTGGCTATCGGACAGTCAGAGATCAATGTCTTCAATGGGAACAGTCAACCAATAGCAGTTTTAACGATAAGACCGCCAAGGGGGGGGTCTACTTTACTGTTGGAGGGCCGCTGCACTTGGCTTTAGAGTCCGAGGCAGTCGATGTGGTCAGGTCCGACGAAGTTGATCTTTTGCCTTCGCTGAGGACAGATAGAACATGCATATGAACAACAAATTTTGTGGTAGATCACAGTCGACATGACAAACGGGATCCCGGGTACCAGGGCGATGACATATCGTTGACAGAAGTAGAGGATCGTCACCCTAAGTGAGGACCAAGTGCAGTCAGTAGTATGGTGGAGCTGTAACGGGACACTCTCAGGTCGTGGTAAAACACTACTCTCCAAAGAGTTTCATCAAAATGTTGCGAACGCCGTTGTCTGCCATATGGGATTCAGACTGAATAAAATTGCATAAATGGAACAACAAAACTGATCTATTATAGTAGTACAGCGAACTCTTATTCGGAAAACTTGACAACACTCTTGCCCTTTCTGGTCTTCGAATGAGGATCTTTGACGAGCTGATTAAGACCTTTAAAGTCGTAGGTGGTGACATCGCTCTGGGGAGACTCAGCAAACATATCGGTACCAGAAAGCTCGAGCTCACCTTGATTTGGAATTTATCACATAAATCAACGGTCTCTTGAAGGTCCTGAGTAGATCCAAGAAGACTCGAGACAAGTCGTACGTCTCGGAACACGAGATCCCTAAGATGAGTATTGCCATACTACAGAACGTTCAGGCCAAAGAACGGTGATGAGAGACATACATGAAGCTTATATTTATGCCTTCAGCTGGCTGACTGATCAATACCAATAGTCCGTGTCGAGCGAGCAACTTGATAGCGTAATCGAAGCTGTCTTGAGGATCCGCCAACAGGATTGCAGCTGAATCTGGTTTAGCAGAGGAACGCACTCGACGATTTGGATCACGTACCATCAAGACCGTCAAAAGGCTTTTCACCCTTCACTTTCTTAACAGCAACCGCTGCCTCCTCAGCAGATGTCAACTCGGCGTTCAGTATGACATCCGGAGGATATTGGAGAGATTCTGCCAGTTCTAGAGGTTCTGGTAGATTGTCGATCGCAACTACCTTATAACCCTAGATCATGAGCACCTTACTAACCAGCGAACATGCGATACCGTACCATAACTTTGGCAAATTGAGCGCCGAGATGGCCGAGGGCGCCCATTCCTGAGAATCCGACGGTCTGACGAAGTCAGCTTTGATCACCTTCGGCGATACTCGAGCCTTACCCCACCAGGGCGCAGCCCATGCTCTTCTGCTTTCCGAATTGATTTGTAGACTGTGACTCCTGCGCACATGAGTGGTGCGGCTTGGATGAAGCTCATTGAATCAGGTAGAGAGACCGAAGACCTGGAATCGACTATGCAGTATTCTGCAAAGCCACCGTTGAGGTTGAGCCCAACAAAACTGCGATATTAGCTAGACAAACCCTCAGATTTTGCAAACTTACCCCTGAGCCTGAGTACAAGGTTGCGTCACCGAAGACGGTGCAGTCGGCACAAGTCCCGCAATGTGCCTTCAGGCAATAGGCCCCGATCCGATCACCGACCTTCACGAGATCAGCTTGACCGGCACATTGAATGGGACAGCATACCTGGTGTTTGAGCAGCTTCTGTGCATCGCTACCCATCGCGACGATGGTACCAACTGGTTCGTGCGACCCCTGGCAATCAGTGACAAGTACCATCAGCAGACCATTATTCTGTTGGCTTACGGTAATAGGACATGTGCTACCGATCGACTCGTAATCACCGTGCGCTACCATTGAGTCCTTAAGAAATGATGAACAAGTATCCAAACATTTACACCCGGCTCTAACTCACTGTATGGCCTGATAATTCAGTATATAGGCATACGGGAGGGAGAACTGCTTACAATAACCTGCCGCTCCCACCTTGATCAGGTACTCGAACCCAGTAGGCTCCGGAGTCGAGACAGTATTGAAGCGATATTCACTTCAAAGATCATGTTCAGCGAGGCCTCAACATTATGGTTTGGTGAATATCAAGCCTTACGTATCACCGAACTTCACGATCTGTGCCGCCTCCATCTTGTTTGGGATTGCTTGAGTCATTTGAACCGGCGATTATGTGTGAGAGGAAGAGAACGAAGAGTAGCAGAAAGCTGGGAACCTTTAATACCTATCAATTGTCCGCCATATCAGCGGCACATCTCCACCGAATGACTCGGTTTAGGTCCAGCACGTCCTACACGTCCAAGCTGGTGCAGAAGAGTCGCCGTCATTCCCGCGCCGCCTCTTTGCTGCTGAACATCCGAAAATAACATACGTCGATCTGATCGAAGGTGCAACGTGATGTCCTCAACTATGCGTCACAATACCGTATTTAAAGATGTCCAAAGTCTGCCGGAACTATCGGCAACCATATAGAGTTTGGCCCGAGCTCCACAATACCGAAGACATCGGTCACTAGGTCATGCATCCGAAGTCTTCGGTCTGCTTCTGCTGCGATATAAGACTCCTGACAAGCATATAACGAGTGATGAATCATGATATTCGGAGCAGCACCATCCCGACACTGAAGTATTGAACGCTCACATCTGTGATTGTTGGGAATAAGCACCCTGTCCAGTAAGTCATTGAATCCCCGACCGACTATTAACCGCAGAGCTTCATAGATCAATCCAAGTCAAACATGCCTCTCATCTACTTGCACTATCCGGAAGGCTCACTCTCAACAGACGCACGCGACTCCCTCGTAAATGAGGTGACTCGGGCGGGTGTCGAGCTTGAACAACTACCTCTTACAGAATATGTCTTGAGTACTACTTTCGCCTTCACCCGCGAATACCCCGCCGGACACGTCTACAATGGCGGATCGCCGGTCACTCAGGCATTCGTGTCAGCTGAAATCAACGTCATTCAAGGGGGATACAGCGCCTCCACCAAAGCTGCCCTGATCGACAGAGTCACTAATTCGGTTTCAAAGTACTTCGATATGCCCAGTGGTGAGCCTCGCCGGGTCCATGTTGTGATCCGAGAGGTAGCTGAGGCTAATTGGGGCTTCGATGGGAAGACCATCGATTTACAGGTCCTGCGAAATCCACCGAAAGATGCGGTGCCTCTCTGAGGAGGTCATCAAGGCGTTCCCGGATGTAGCACATGGCGTCGGGCTTGTCCGGACGACCGGGGATGTTCGGGACATTCAATGTAATCGAGAGCGGATGCATCAGCTCAGGATTCTCAGTTCGAGGGGCCATGCTTTCCAGTCTACAGCTGGCCACGACGATAGTGCCTTGCTGATCTGCTGACAATCGTCTGAGGATACCTGATCTCCCATTCGCTGTCGGAAGCTGATCATCCGGTTCTCCGGGATTGCGGAAGATTACATTCCAGATATTGACCGAATATTCTATTTTTGTTGGAATATGCGCCACTAATCGACGGAGGTCAAGAGAACACGCGGTCGATCACCTGCACTGGAGGGACAACAGTGCTCACAGGCCTTTCGCATTGGGTTGGCAATCACGCATTTGCAAATAATAGCGTGTAGGTAAACCTGCGAGTAGGCAACGTACCACAAATTAGCGGAACCGAACCTGAGTGGAGGCGCCGAACCAGGGTGGAGGGAGGCTTATCAACCTTATAAGCATGCTGAGAATCCGCCAGGAAGATCCGCAAGCACTTGAATGCATACAAACGTCTCTCGACTCGTGTTATCTTTTCTTTTCTTTTCGTTTGTATAGAATCACAATCATCATCTGGACATGGTTGAACAAACACAGTCTCCCCGTAGCCGAGTCTGCCTTCAATGCAAGCGTCGCAAGGTGAAATGCGACGGAGTGAGTACCCAGATCTTGGTTGCTTTCCCAAATTGACAGCTTGCGTAGATTCGTCCACAATGTGGAAGCTGTATGCGATCTCAGGCCAACATCTCTCGATTAGCAGATAAGCACGGTGGACAGCTATCTGCCACAGGATGTCGCTACGAGGATCAGCATGTGTCCGAGGAGATGAGAGAGCCGGGTCTTTGCAGTGACTCATCCTCAGGCCGGAATTCTTCGGGAATCAACATTCCATCAGTGATCACAGGCTTGGAATCGACGTCAGACACTCCTCATTTATCCTCCCATCGTTCTTCGAATACCAAGTCGTTTACGACTTGGGACAGATCAGAATCAACCTCTACTTCCTTCGGGATCACCAACGATGTGATGGAGGATCGTGGGGCGTGTTCATCAGACATGGAGATGCTTTGGTCGTTCGACTGGTCGAATACGGCGTCGAACCTCGAATCCCCCGTCGAAGCAAGCTCCAGTTATGCAAGTGGAACCCTGGATCCACTGACCGCACCAGGCGCTTTTCCCTGGGAGTCCAATCACGCATTGAACCCCAATCCGGAACCCAACGCGGTCCCGTCGGCCCCAGCGCAATGGTCTCGCTCGATTGAATACGGCCAAGTTGAAAGTGAACGAGCTGGCTGTGAAAACATGACTGCATTTGGTGCCAGCATGTCCACAGACAACACCTTACCAAATTGGACCATGATACCCTTAAAATGGCCCGAAAATTTGCCCGGTCCAGGTAAGCTCGCCCTTTCTGCCAGTTATTGAGCTGATCATAGTCTTACTTGAATATCTGTTAGTATGAAGCGCACGAATGATATGCTGACTTCATGTAGAATCCAATTATGGTTCGCTCGTGTACCTCAATACCCCCGAATGATTAGTGAACAGGCTCTGATCGCCCGCACCCGTCTTCCACCAGAAAATCCGAATTTTCCCCAAGCATCCCTCCTTCATGCAATCTGCGCCTCCGCTTCTGCGTTCACCGGCCTGGTAGATTCGATGGCTCCGATGGAACTGCCATTTGCGCTCCACCGGCAGACTACTAGTGGATATGACCTGAGCAGTATAGCCGACTTTGGACTTGCCCAAGCTGAATCGAGTCAAACGGCGATCCGCACAGCAGACCAGACTTGTTTGTTTGCGCCTTCGGAGGCGACGTTTGAAGTTCTACAAGCCTCGGTGAGCTCCGCACCATCTACTACAAGGCTAACACTCATGACAGCTCATTCTGGCGGATTACTACTATCTGAACGGCTTCGCCTTGCAGAGTCTCGTTATGTCCGCCGTACCAGGTAGATTGTGCAAGGCTCTCAGGATGGTCGAGCCGATCTTGTATGTGTCCTTGGCCGAAGGGCAAGTCACTAATCCGGGACGGCTCATCGTTGCCTGGGTCACTTTCGTCGCAGACGCAGTCTTCTCTTTGTGTAACTACTGGAGTAGCAGTCTACCTCTGGAAGATATGGGATGTCCTCTTCCAGACACAGTATGTCCATGCTCTATGCCTTTCCACTAATAAACC
>Ga0265798_10004219_pt1 | contig 19995 bp, 15 predicted proteins | sample P3T30metagenome_FD_192430 | JGI IMG/M metagenome (GOLD analysis project Ga0265798, IMG submission 192430) | Plant litter microbial communities from East Loma Ridge, Irvine, California - P3 T30 | ecosystem: Environmental > Terrestrial > Plant litter > Unclassified | place: USA: California... | reverse complement strand
AAGATAAGTAGAGGACTTTTACTATGCGCGATAGATTCCGGCAATTGCCGTAAATCAGAAGAGCCACTCGCAACTGACCTGAGCCAGATCATTCGTGAGTCCTTCTTTTTTTCTCCAATAAAAAACACTGCCCCTATATTTTCACGCCCACCATTGACAACCCCACGAAACCGCTATTAGTTAAAAAGTGCCACTCACATACCGGACGTTTTATGCGTGAATGAAGCCTGCTGTTAATGACGCGTCAACACGCTGGAAAGCACCTGCATCTGTGAAGACGAAGCAACAATAAAAAAACATAACCTGCATCATCCAACAAGAGACCAAAGCATATGTTGAAACCACCAATCATCCCTCAAGCCGACCCGGTAGATGGACTGTTGACCCTGGCGGCCCTGCAACAGCCGATCATCATCAATCTGGTGGCATGGGCAGAGGCCTTGCCTGGCCATTCTTATCAACTGGTTTGGAACGGTAGAGAGGCGGGTGAGAAAAAATACATTCGAGATGAACGTCCCGGCGATCCGTTGACGTTGGTCATTCCTGCAAGCCTGCTGGAGGAAGAGGGCACCTATGCCGTTGGTTACATACCCATGAACGAACCGGGTGGACAAGCTGCCTACTCACCCGTATCCCCGTTGATCGTCGACCGCACCCCACCCGGTGGTGATCTGCTGGCGCCGCTGTTGTTCGAGGCCCACCAGCAGCCGTTGACCGAAGAGGCGCTGGCGCTGGCGGGTGATGTGTTGACCGCCCGGCTGCCCAGTTACTTCGACGCCAAATGGGGCGATGTGGTGCGCACCTACTGGGGCGAGCAACCAGGGCCGGAGCGCACCCTCAAGGCGGATGAACTGGGCGGCGGCAACATCGTGTTCAGCTTCACGCGCGATTTTCTGGCGCAATTGAACGACGGCGAAGTCCTCGCGACCTACACCGTCACCGACCGCGCGGGTAATCTCTCCAGGGTTTCGGAGCCAGCGCTGCTGCGCCTGCAACTGCGTAACCTGCCGCAGGCATTGTTGGCGCCTGTGGTGCCTTCCGCCACCAACGGCTTGCTGGACCACAACGATGCTCGCCATGGTGTACAGGTAGATATTCCCCGTTATGGCAATGTGCAGCCGAGCGATGAGGTCGTGCTGCACTGGGGCAAGGTGACGCTGCACGGCCAGTTGCTGAACGACACCTCCGTTTTACAGCCGATGATTCTGTCGTGGCATGTGCCCTATGCCACGGTGCAGGCCGCCGGAGACGGGCCCGTTGAGGTCCGGTATGAGGTGTACCGCAATGGGGTACTGGGCGGCACCTCCCCCGCTGCGCAGGTGAATGTCTTCGTCACCTTGCCCGGCCCACAAGACCCGACGCCCGCCACCTTGATCAACGAGCAACTGGCAGCGCCTACGGTGCGAGGTAGAAGCGAGCAAGCCAATCGTGAGCACAACGTTCTTGATGAAGACGATTACCGCCTCGACGCGGATGTGATCGTTCCCTGGCAAACGGGCTTCAAGGCGTTTGATCAGATCGCGCTGTTCTGGGGAACATGGCCGCTCCCGGTCATGCGTACACTTGATCAAAACGATATCGATGCCGGTGCCGACCTGGTGATCTGCCTGCCCAACAAGCTGATTGTCGGTGAAGGCCCCGGCCGCGCGATTCCTTTGCATTACACCGTCACCCGAACAGACAACCCCAACACTTCACACTCTTCGACGCAACCTGTGCGGGTGGTGAACCAGGCGCAATTACCTGGCGGTGAGTGCGGGTTGGCCGGTGCTGTATTCGTGGACGCCGACACCACCCATACGTTGCGACTGCCTGCGGTGACAGAAGGCACTTCGTTATGGGTCAAACCTTATCGCAACCTGAGTGCTGGGGATCTTATAGAAGTGTCTCTGAAAGGGTATGACGCGTTTATTGACGGGCAACTGATTAAGGCCACAGAGATGAGCATGTCCGCAACGGTCGATGAACACACCCACCTCGGTGATGTGCTATTTAAAATCCCAGTCACACTGCTCGATCATTTTACCGTTGGGCGAATTGAGGCGCGCTACCGAATTAAAAACGACTATGGCAGCGCCTGGTCATTAAAGAGCGACGTTTATATTGAAAGACGCTCCGCCACGCCACAGCCAATTAAACACGATTGAAATATTTAGCAATCTAGACCCGCTAAAATATAAATACCCACCACACACCTATTGACAAGCCACACCCACTACGATTAGTTGAACTGCATCCCGTATATAAAAACCTATTTAAACGTACGCGGATGATAATAATTGCAATACCCACAGGCGCACCATGCCCTGTTAACTTAATAAAAACTCGGCGGCCTTTTCAATCAAGGATCCCGGCTGCCTATTTAATGGAGAAGCACTATGTGTAAATTAAATCATCAATCACTGGTTACCCGCCACAGTAACAACAGAGCGTTGCCGCAACCGAGCGTTCCCGTCGCCGACCCTGTGGACGGCCTGCTGACCCGTGAAGACCTGCAGCAACCGGTCATCATGGATCTGGTGGCATGGGGAGAGTCTTTGCCTGGCCATTCTTACCAACTGGTTTGGAACGGCAAAGAGGCGGGTGAGAAGAAATACATTGCCGATGAGATCCCTGGCGATGCATTAACGTTGGATATTCCGGCCACTTTGCTGGAAAACGAAGGGGTCCATACGGCCGGCTACGTAGCCAAGAACGAACTGGGAGGACAAACCGCCTACTCACCCACAATCCCGTTGATCGTTGACCTCACCGCGCCAGGCGGTGGCCTTCTGGCGGCCATGGTCTTCCCGCCCGAAGCCCAGGACGGCACGCTGACCTCGGACGAACTGACCGCCATGGGTGATGTGCTCACCGCCGAGGTTCCGGGCTATGCAGGCATGGACTGGGGCGACAAGATTGAAACCTTCTGGGGCAGCGTCCCAGGCCCACAGCATACGGTCACCCCGTCGGAGGTCACTCAGGACCGCGTGATGATCGACTTCACGCGCGCGTTCCTCGAAAACCTCGGCGATGTCCGGGAGCCAGTAAGCTACACCGTCACCGACCGAGCGGGAAATACGTCGATCCCATCGCTCCCGGAGACGTTTCAACTGTTTCTGACGGAAATTCCGAACGACTACCCCGCGCCTGTGTGTGCACAGGCTGACGACGGGCTGATCGATGACGCCGACGCTCGCGCCAAAGTGGCCGTGGACATTCCGCAGTACCCCAACCCTCAGGTAGGCGACAAAATCACGTTGTATTGGGGCAGCGCCGCGCTCCCGGAAGTGCCTTTGCAGGCCGGCGATGAAGCCTCGGATCCGGTCTTTACCCTCAATGTGCCCTACGCGCTGATCGCACAGGCTGGCGAGGGTAATGTCGAGTTGCAGTACGAAGTTCGCCGCAACGATGTGCTCGTGGGCGTATCGCTGTCGCTGCCTGTGACCGTGAACCTGACCTTGCCCGGGCCGGTGGACCCGGATCCGGAAACCCCTGAAAACGAAGCGTTGGCCCTACCGATCATCCGCGGCACCAGCAATAATCCCGACAATCAGGACAACGTCATCGACAAGGATGACTTTCTGCTGGATGCCGAAGCGGTCATTGGCTGGAAGGACGAATTTGCCATCGGCGACACACTCAGCCTGTATTGGGGTTCGCAACGGACACCAGCCGTTTACACCTTGCGCTCGCCCGACATCGGTCTCGATCTGGTGCTGAGCGTTCCTAACGCGTTGCTGACCGCCGAAGGCACGGGCGATGCGATCAAGGTGTATTACACCGTGACCCATGCCGGCAACCCGAACACGTCGAAGTCGGGTGCGCAAACGGTGGTCGTCACCTCCGAGGGCGATTTGCCTGGCGGGCCAGATGGGCTTGACGGTCCGGTGTTCACCAACGCCAACCAATTCAACGCGATCAGCCCGGTAAACAGCCCTGATGGCACGCCTATCTTCATTCCGCCTTACGTCAATGCTGACAAGTACCCGCGCGTCAGCGTGGTCTTCCACGGCTACAACAGAATCCATGGAGATACGCCTGTACCTGGCGCCAGCATCGAGTTCACCCATGTGCTTGACGCCTCGGAGCAAGCGCAAGGCTACGCCTTCCGGGTTTCGGCCCAGCAACTGAGCCTGATCTGCGAAGGTCGCGGCGAAGCCTACTACCGCGTAGAGGGCCCTGGTGGCGTGATGGTCAACTCGATCACCACCCAAGTGATCATCACCATGTCCATTCCGGGAGGGGGCTGCTGAGCAGACCCAACGGCGAGCCTCCGGGCTCGCCAACCAAAACTACAAAAACAAGGAAGACAGAATTATGAACAGTGCAACTAAAGCTTTACTGCCGGCACCGGCGATGCAGAACCTGCACGACCCCAGTGGCATCGGTTATGCGGATACGCTGGATCCAAAGGTTCCGCTCTCAGTGCGTGTTGGCCCCTACCTGGAAATCAGTGAAGGCGATGCCATCGATCTTTACTGCGACAATCAACTGGCCATCAACTACACCGTAAAACGCGAAGACCTGACGCCCGGAAGTTTCAACTTCGTCGTTTTGCCGCTTGATCAGAAGTTTATCCGTCAAGACGCAATTACCCTCCTGTACGAAGTCACCAAACCCATTGGCGGCCAGAAAAATCAATCCTCTCCAGCCACCATTCCCGTCAAGCTCACGCTCCCAGGCGGCACCGACACCAACCCCGCAACCCCCTACGAAAACGAACGTCTCGCCAAGCCCAAGGTGTTCCCGGAAGGTGTCATCACCTCGCCTGAAAACGTGCGTGTCGAGATCGCGCCTTACCTGAACATGTTTGTGGGGGACAAGATCACCTCGTCGTGGCACGGCGAATTGATCCGTACCGAAATCACCGATCAGGCTCAGGTGGGTCAGCCCGTTATCATTCCGGTCAGCAAGGAAATCATCGACCTTGCAGGTGACTCGGACATGCTTGAAGTGCGTTACGAGATCCGCGATGTGGTGAATAACTGGTCGCGTTGGTCGCTGCCCGCTCATGTCGAAGTGGAAGCCGGTGACGCCAGCTTGCCCGCCCCCATTACCCCGCAGGCACCGGGGATGGAGCTGGACCTTGACCAATTGGCTGAAGCTGACCTTCAAGTGCTGGTGATCTCACATCCGGATATTCAGCGTGGTGATGAACTGGTGCTGTCGATGGAGCGCAATACGGCCGAAGGCATGCCGCTGGCGACCTACGCCGCGAGCCTGACAGTCAGCACCGTGAGCAGCTTCTATGAGTTTCAGGTGCCTAACGCTCAATTCCAACCCATTGCACAAGGACGCGCTCGCCTGCAGTACCGTGTTAACAAGCCATCGGGCAATGCGCTGCGGTCTAAAAGCCTGCCGCTGAAAATTGTAGGCACACCCATGGAGCTTCTACCGCCCCGCGTACCTGTCGCTGAGCAGAACAATGGCGTACTGGACCCGGCTTCGCGCAATGTACGCGCGGAGGTCCCACCGTATTACTTCATGGCGGCGGGCAACGACGTCCATCTGTTCTGGATGGGGAAAACCGAAGGCGGCGCCAATGTCATGCACGACCAGTTGATAAAGGTGGCAGACGGCGATGTCGGCAGCCAGATCGATCTCGTCATCCCGGACGAAAAAGTGAGTGTGCTGGCAGGGGGTTCGGTTGAGGTCTACTACACCGTCAATACATTCAGTCGCGCATTCTTCAAATCACCCTCTTTGCAATTGACCGTGGGCAATGACCAAAGTGGCCCCCTTCCCCTCCCCACCCTCCAGGAAGCCATCAACGACACACTCGATCCCGCCAACACACCCAACGGTGCAACCGTGGTCATTGATGCATCGGCCAGTCTGCGCCAAGGCGATCAGGTGGCGGTGAGTTTCACGGGGCCGAAAGGCAGCGATGAAAAAGAAAAATTCATCGGCGCTGGCGATGTAGGCAAGACCTTATCGGTGGTGTTTTCCAGCGCGCTGGTGACTGCCAACGAGGGCGAATACGTTTCGGTGTCTTATCGCGTCACGCGTGCGAACGGGACGGTTCAGGATTCCGGCCCCTACACCGTCCAGGTGTTGAATGCCTGGTCGGTTCTGCCTGCGCCGACCATTGACACCGTGGGCGCAGACGGAGTCCTGAATCCGGGGCTGATTCCGGAAGCAGGTGCCACGGTCCTTGTCAACTACGACATGCGGGACGGCGATCAGGTCAAGGTTGTCTGGGTAGGTGCTTCACGCCATGAAACTGACGAGCAAACCGTCAGCGGCAATACCCGATTGAGTTTCGTCGTCCCCAAGTCTTACATCAACTTGACCATGGGCCGGCAGGGTGTTGCGACCTATGAGGTGTCTCGCGGCGGTACTCGTAAGCAATCAGCCGCCTTGAAGGTGCAGGTGCTAAACGCACTGTCGTTGGATACGTCCCCGGTCACCTTGGCGGGCAAGGTCTATATGATTCCTGGCAGAACCGACATATTGCCGACCTTTCCGAGCGGCGCGACTGTTCACCGGGCGGCTACCGGCGGTCAGCCCCCCTACACCTATCGGTCGAGCGACCCGGCGGTGGCACATGTCGCGAACAATGGCTTGACGTCGGTACGGGACCGAGGAACCGCGACGATCTCTGTTACCGATGCAGCGGGGCAGCGTCTTGAATACAAGGTAACCGTCACCGGCGTGATTGCGTGCATTGGCTTCGGCTCAGGCAAGTTTGATGCAGTTAACGCTGCGGTCACAGGTGCCAGCTGTCGCCTGCCCTCCATTCAGGAGCTCAGGGAAATCCACGCCACCTACGGCAACCGTTGGCCAATGGGGAACGGTAACTACTGGTCGTCCACCCCGGCCAAAGTGACTCCGTTCGGCAAGACCTATTATGTGAAAAATCTGGTGGGGGGTGGGGAACTCGACGCCTACACCTACAGCAATATCCTGGGTGTAGGTATTCGCTGACCTGCTCCTTAACCTTCATCGGTGACTCTGGGAACGTCTCGCGCGGGACGGCTCCGATCACCCGCCTTGAAATCAGGGCTTCGGCGGCAACGCTCGAAGCCCTTGTCTGGTAATAACGGAATACATGCCATGAAGGACTCAAACCAAACGGTGCCGCAGCTTGCTAGCCCGGGCAGCGGGCGTTTTAGCGCAATGATCAACGATAAGCCCTTTCTGACGACAAACCTCACCGGTCTTTCATGCCTGCGCCCCGAACTGGTCGGCGCTCGGACATGCCGGATCTGGAAAATCAATGTCGTGGGTCAGGTCGCCCGACATCGCACGATGCTTGGCCTTTTCATCGATCAAACACTCCAACCTGGCACTTACGATTTGGTGTGCGATGATCGCGTGTCTGCGGTGTATCACCTGACCCCTCCGCAATTGTCACAGGTCTATCACTCGCAAAACTTTCAAAGCGGCAGTGTCACGCTGCTGGAATGCAATGCCGAAACGGGGCGATTGCGCGGCACGTTCGAATTCGGCATGTCTGCGATCAACTTCAAGGTGTCGGCGGGCGAATTCGATTTGGTGTGCGACCGTGACGACGGGACATCGGTGCTATCGACATAGAAAGCTGACGATGCGATCGGCGGTATCCTGCAGGCAAGCCGGGTAGCTGACGCCCGCAGCCTTCAAAGGCTTGAGGTCGTGGTTGGCCGTCGGCAACCAATGCACGTCGATCCGGCGTGAGAGTGTATAGGTCTGGACCGTTTCACGATTGCCTAAAGCGTCACGTTCGCCCTGGATAATCAGGGTCGGCGTCTGCAGTTCAGCCAAGTGCGCGACTCGTGGTTTTTCCGGTTTTCCGACGGCGTAGAACGGATAGCCGAGGCAGATCAACGCGTCAACCGCCAACTCATCTGCGATCAGGCTGGCCATGCGCCCGCCCATGGATTTACCTCCAATGGCCAAACGCCCGCTGACGATGGGACGCACGGCAGCGTACACCTCGCGCCAGCACTCAAGCAGCTTCGCTTGCGGATTTGGCGGGCGCTTGCCACCGTCAATGCGGCGCTGTGCCATGTACGGAAACTCAAAACGCAGCACGCCGACGCCCGAGCCAGCCAGACGCTTGGCCATATCATTCATGAAGTCACTGTCCATGGGGGCGCCTGCACCGTGAGCGAGGATCAGGGTTGCGGCGCTGCCGCTGACACAGATCGGCGCGTTCCATAACCATCCTTGCGCGTGCGCAAGTTGCGCACATGGATCGGCATCAGTACTCGCCGGTTGTCCCTTGTTCATGCTCGCCTCGTGCCGATCAGTTGAATGCAGTGGGCCATTATGCCTACGTTATGGGTTGCACCGAATCCTCTTGTCCGTCCCTTTCAAGGACCATTCTAAAGATCCCTGCACATGACAGCCGGGGTTCAGCTTCCACTCTTTACCCTGACGTGGCACTTCGGAAAAAAGCACCGACACCCTGAGCGCCCCAAACCACACACAACCGGGCGGTTTCATCGGCGGCATAACCTTTTTGTCCGGTTTCGGTCGATCAACCGCAACGATCGCCGACTTTTCTGCCAGCTCGGGCCAAATTTTTGGGCAGTGAAAAGTGCAATCGTTAGCGGCTTCTGTATACAACTTTAGGCGTAGAGACCTTCCACCAAAGGACAGGGAGATCAGGGGGAGGAACGTTTCAGCTGTCTTTTGAAATCGTTGTGCGCCGCGCCCTGCAAATGGGCGCGGCGCCTCGACAATCCCGCGCGGCCAAGTGTCGCAGTTGTTTTTACGGCTTCCATCGCCGGCCATTCACGTCTAAGCTTGCCGCCATGGTGGTCCGGCGACAGCTGGCCACAGGCCCAGTGAAAGGATTGTGCTCGACCCTTCTTCCCTCTTGCAGACTGACAGCATCGATCTGTCGTCACCCGCAGGGTTGTATCCAGTTTTCGGCATTCACGCGCGCTGCCTCACTCGTCCTGTTCCCGTCCCGGCGGCCCACTCGGGCAACTCAAATCCGTGCCTCGTAGCGCGGCGGGTTGCCAAAACCGCATCTATCGTTTCGGTCCTCCGTGTCATCCGCTCGTTGCGCGGCAAACGGTCTACGCTTATTTCGATGTTGCGGCTGTTACCACACTAATAAAACACCCAAACCGTGGAACCTTAGAATGAGCACAGCAATCAGTCCGACTGCTTATAACTATAAGGTCGTTCGCCAGTTCGCCATCATGACGGTGGTCTGGGGGATCCTTGGCATGGGGCTTGGTGTCTTCATCGCCTCACAACTCGTGTGGCCTGACCTGAACCTCGGTCTTCCCTGGACCACGTTTGGACGCCTGCGCCCGCTGCACACCAACCTCGTGATCTTTGCATTCGGTGGATGCGCGCTGTTCGGCACCTCCTACTATGTGGTGCAACGAACCTGCCAGACGCGACTGATCTCCGACGGCATGGCCGCCTTTCATTTCTGGGGCTGGCAAGCGGTGATCATCGGGGCGATCATCACCCTGCCCATGGGCTACACGACGACCAAGGAATACGCCGAGCTGGAATGGCCGATCGCGATTCTGCTGGCCATCGTCTGGGTGACCTATGCGGCGGTGTTCTTCGGCACCATCGTCAAGCGCAAGACCAAGCACATCTATGTTGGTAACTGGTTCTACGGTGCGTTCATCGTGGTCACGGCGATGCTCCACATCGTCAACCACATGTCTCTTCCGGTGAGCCTGTTCAAGTCGTACTCGGCGTATTCGGGTGCGACCGACGCAATGATCCAGTGGTGGTACGGCCACAACGCGGTGGGCTTTTTCCTGACCACCGGCTTTCTCGGGATGATGTACTACTTCGTACCGAAACAGGCCGAACGCCCGATCTACTCCTATCGCCTGTCGATCGTGCACTTCTGGGCACTGATCACGCTGTACATCTGGGCTGGCCCGCACCATTTGCACTACACCGCGCTGCCGGACTGGGCGCAGTCGCTGGGCATGGTGATGTCGATCATTCTGCTGGCGCCAAGTTGGGGCGGCATGATCAACGGCATGATGACCCTCTCGGGCGCCTGGCATAAATTGCGCACCGACCCGATCCTGCGCTTCCTCGTCGTGTCGCTGGCGTTCTACGGCATGTCGACGTTCGAAGGCCCGATGATGGCCATCAAGACCGTCAACTCGCTCTCGCACTACACCGACTGGACCATCGGCCACGTACACGCCGGTGCGCTCGGTTGGGTGGCGATGATTTCCATCGGTGCGGTGTACCACATGATCCCGCGGCTCTACGGCCGTCCGCAGATGCATAGCATCGGCCTGATCAACACGCACTTCTGGCTCGCGACCATCGGCACCGTGCTGTACATCGCCTCGATGTGGGTCAACGGCATCACCCAAGGCCTGATGTGGCGTGCGATCAACGACGATGGCACCCTCACCTACTCCTTCGTAGAAGCCCTGCAAGCCAGTCATCCCGGTTACATCGTGCGCGCCCTCGGTGGGGCGTTCTTCGCCAGCGGCATGCTGTTCATGGCCTACAACGTGTTCCGCACCGTGCGTGCCTCGAACACCGAGGAAGCCGAAGAAGCCGCCCAGATCGCTGTCGTGGGAGCCCACTGATGATCAAACATGAAATGCTCGAGAAGAACATCGGCCTGCTGTCGATCTTCATGGTCATCGCCGTTGCGGTCGGCGGCCTGACCCAGATCGTCCCGCTGTTCTTCCAGGACGTGACCAACAAACCGGTTGAAGGCATGAAACCCCGCCCGGCCCTGGAGCTGGAAGGTCGCGATGTCTTCATTGCCAATGGCTGTGTCGGTTGCCACTCGCAGATGATCCGACCGTTCCGCGCCGAAACCGAACGCTACGGGCATTACTCGGTGGCCGGCGAAAGCGTCTGGGACCACCCGTTTCTGTGGGGCTCCAAGCGTACCGGTCCTGACCTGGCCCGCGTTGGCGGCCGCTACTCCGATGACTGGCACCGCGCGCACCTGTATAACCCGCGCAACGTAGTGCCGGAATCGATCATGCCGGCCTATCCGTTCCTGGTGGAAAACAAGCTCGACGGCAAGTTGACCGGTCGCAAGATGGAGGTCCTGCGCAGCCTCGGCGTACCTTACACCGATGAAGACATCGCCGGTGCAGGCGCCGCCGTGAAAGGCAAAACCGAAATGGACGCCCTGGTCGCCTACCTTCAGGGCCTGGGCACCATCATCAAGAGCAAACGGTGATCGCTATGGATATCGGGATGATTCGAGGCCTGGGCACCGTGGTCGTGATGGTGGCCTTCATTGGTCTGGCGCTGTGGGTGTTCAGCCCACGACGCAAAGCTGAATTCGACGACGCCACCTTGCTGCCCTTTGCCGACGACCCCGAGGCCATCAAGCACCTCGAGCAAGCAAAAGCTTCCAGGAGCAACAAAGCATGACTACGTTTTGGAGCCTGTACGTTACGGTGCTGTCGCTGGGCACTATTTTTTGCCTGACCTGGCTGTTGCTGGCGACCCGCAAGGGCCAACGCGCCGACACCACCGACGAGACCGTCGGCCACTCGTTCGACGGCATCGAGGAGTACGACAACCCGTTGCCCAAATGGTGGTTCATGCTGTTCGTCGGCACGATCATCTTCGCCTTGGGCTACCTGGTGCTGTATCCAGGGCTGGGCAACTGGAAAGGGTTGCTGCCGGGTTACGACTACGTCGATAACGACAAGAAGATCGCCTTCTCCAACGGCCAGTCCGGATGGACAGGCGTCCACGAATGGGAGAAAGAAATGGCCCGTTCCGACGCCCGTTTCGGGCCGATCTTCGCCAAGTTCGCGGCCATGCCGATCGAGGACGTGGCCAAGGACCCGCAAGCGCTGAAAATGGGCGGTCGCCTGTTCGCCACCAACTGCTCGGTCTGCCACGGTTCCGACGCCAAAGGTGCTTACGGCTTCCCCAACCTCACCGACGCCGACTGGCGCTGGGGCGGTGAGCCGCAGACCATCAAGACCACCATCATGGGCGGCCGTCATGCGGTCATGCCCGCATGGGGTGAAGTGATTCTGGATCAGGGCGTGCGTGATGTTTCCGCCTACGTGCTCACTCAACTGTACGGCCGCAAATTGCCGGACGACGCCAAGGCCGACCCGGTGGCCGGGCAGAAAATCTTCGCCGCCAACTGCGTGGCCTGCCACGGTCCTGAAGGCAAAGGGACACCCGCCTTGGGTGCGCCGAACCTGACCCATCCGGCCGCATTCATTTACGGCTCCAGCTTCGCCCAATTGCAGCAGACCATCCGTTACGGTCGCCAGGGCCAGATGCCTGCTCAGGAACTGCTGCAAGGCAACGACAAGGTGCATTTGCTGGCGGCGTACGTTTACAGCCTTTCACACGGAGACAAGCCCGCCGACGCCCAATAAGCCGAGCCCGACAGCTGAACCTTCGCCAGCGCCGGTTGGCGAAGGCCATGTGAACGGCGACCGGTAACTCGCACTTACATTTGATTTTCCGACGGTTGGAATTTGAGCTTTATCTACGCTTGATTTTGCTTTTACGTCCCTAGACTGAACGCACAAGTCGCAGGAAGCGCACTTGGCATTCGCTCTCTCAAGGACGTATCGAACATGAATAGACGAACTCTGCTAACCGGCTCGTTGAGCCTATGGCTCTTGAGCATGGCCGCCCATGGGGCGCCGTCGATGCTGGTTTTTGCTTCGGACCCGCAATACCCATGGACTTCCTACAGCGACTACAAGCAGGACATCCCGGACAAAACCAACCAGCAACTGTCGAGGGAGTTGATTGAAGCGCAGTACAAAAGCATCGCCGATTTACGCGAGGCCCATCCCGATCAGCACGTGCCCGTGATGATCAACGGTGACATGACCGCCTATGGCCACGGTTGGCAGCGTGATTATCTGTACCGCACGCTGGACGCTCATCTGGGCGGTGATTATTACTTCGGCTTGGGCAATCATGATTACCAGAACAATGTGGACAAATGCACGAACAACGGCTGTGCCAGGGACAGCGTGTTTGACCTGCGCGACCGGATGCAAAATAAAGTTGACTCGATGGCGTTGCACATTGAAAAGACCGGCTGGAACGAGACGTGGATCGGCAGCCTCGCCTACAGCAAACGGTTCGGCAATATTCAGCTGATTCAGTTGAATAACGAACCGACTTACGAGGCCAGTTTCAACGCGCGACAAGGTTTCAAGACGTATGACTTCAGGATAAAAGGTTCGCTCGACTGGCTTGAAGAACAGCTCAGGCAAGCCAGGGCAGACAACCTGACCATTTTGCTGAACATGCACAAACCCAACGACTGGAAGACCGGGGCCCAGGATCTGCAGCGTTTCAAAGACATGATCAAGACCTACGAGGTGACCGCCGTCTTCGCGGGCCACCTGCACAAATACGGGGGTCGCTACTACGAGGCGGATTATTTCGGGGCGGTGCCGCTGTTTCTCAGCGGCTCGGCTTCACAGCGCACGTACCTGACCGCCGAGATAGACCACGAAACACGCCATTTGACAGTGAGCAAAGTCGCTGACAACGACTGGAAAAACCGGAAGGAGCTCGCGGTAATCCCCCTGCCCCGCCATGAAAACGATCTAAAGTGACAGGAGTATCCTGTGTCGCATGACAACAACACCATGACCTCGGCCAGCATGTACTGATCGGGGCATTTCTCCACCGCCGTGGAACGCTTCAATGAGCACGCCTCGATGAGTATGCTGCGATGAACAACCAGATTCCGGTACACAACGTCACGCCTCCGGCCAAAAAAGACGATGACACCGTTGACCTCTACGCCTCCCGGGAGAAGATCTACACCCGGGCATTCACCGGACTGTTTCGTAACCTGCGGATCGGCGGCGGGATTGTGTTGTTCCTGTTGTACTTTGGCACCGTCTGGCTCGACTGGGGCGGTCACCAAGCGGTCTGGTGGAATTTACCCGAGCGCAAGTTCTATATTTTCGGTGCGACGTTCTGGCCACAGGACTTCATCCTGCTGTCCGGCATCCTGATCGTCAGCGCCTTCGGGCTGTTTTTCATTACCGTGTTCGCAGGTCGCGTCTGGTGCGGTTACACCTGCCCCCAGAGCGTGTGGACCTGGATCTTCATGTGGTGCGAAAAGGTCACCGAAGGTGATCGTAACCAACGCATGAAACTGGACAAGGCGCCGATGAGCGCCAACAAGTTCACCCGCAAACTGGCCAAACACAGCCTGTGGCTGCTGATCGGCTTCGTCACCGGCCTGACCTTCGTCGGTTACTTCTCTCCCATCCGCGACCTGACCGTCGATTTCTTTACCGGTCAGGCCGATGGCTGGTCGTATTTCTGGATCGGGTTCTTCACCCTCGCCACCTATGGCAACGCTGGCTGGCTGCGCGAACAGGTGTGCATCTATATGTGTCCGTACGCGCGCTTCCAAAGCGTGATGTTTGACAAAGACACCCTGATCGTCTCCTACGATCCACGTCGTGGCGAGCAACGGGGCCCGCGCAAAAAGGAGCTGGATTATAAGGCGAACGGACTGGGCGACTGCATCGATTGCACGATGTGCGTGCAGGTGTGCCCGACCGGCATCGACATTCGCGACGGACTGCAGATCGAGTGCATCGGTTGCGCCGCCTGCATTGATGCCTGCGACACCATCATGGACAAGATGAGCTACCCTCGCGGTCTGATCAGCTACACCACTGAACACAACCTGTCCGGGCAAACCACGCACAAACTGCGGCCGCGCCTGATCGGTTATGCCGTGGTGCTGGTGGTGATGATCGGCGCGCTGACGGGCGCCTTTTTCATGCGCTCGCTGGTGGGCTTCGACGTCAGCAAAGACCGCGTCCTGTACCGTGAAAACGCCGAAGGGCGCATCGAAAACGTCTACAGCCTGAAGGTGATGAACAAGGATCAGATCGATCACACCTACGTCCTCGATGCCACGGGCCTGCCGGACCTGAAACTGCAAGGGCGGCGGGAGATCAAGGTTGCCGCCGGTGAAATCTTCACCCTGCCGGTTGAGCTGTCGGTTTCACCGGAACAGCTGCCGTCGAGCACCAACGAGGTGACGTTCATCCTCAAGGACATTGAAAACAGCGGCACCGAAATTCAAGCCAAGAGCCGATTCATCGGCCCACACGTTCGTTAAGAGATGTCAGACATGACCGCAGCAACCGCTTCAAGTCCGTGGTACAGGCATCTTTGGCCATGGATCATCATCGCCATTCTGGCCTGTTCAGTCACCCTGACGCTGTCCATGGTGACCATTGCCGTCAACAACCCCGACAACCTGGTCAACGACAACTATTACGAAGCCGGCAAAGGGATCAACCGCTCGCTGGACCGTGAGCTGCTTGCCCAGACACTGAAACTGCGTGCGACCGTGACGCTCGATGACGTTACCGGCGAAGCCGACCTGCGACTGACGGGAAACAGCCGCCCTGAGACGCTGGTCCTGAACCTGATCTCGCCGACTCAACCGGAAAAGGACCGCAAGATCGTGCTCGCGCGCAACCCTGCCCAGCCGGGTCGCTACGTCGGACAAATGAGCGATAAGGTCGAAGGCCGGCGCTTCGTCGAACTGCTGGGCGTGGAAAACAGCCAGACCTGGCGCCTGTTCGAAGAAGAAGCCATTACCCGCGACAAGGATCTGGTCCTGGGCGACGAGCCGATTCAAGGTGCGGAAAAGAAGTGAGAATGACCATCGAGCGTCACGACCCTCTTTACCACGCTGCGCGTGGGAACGATCCGTGGCCATAACGCCTTGTTTCCACTGCGCCCTGCCCGTTCCATCTGGAGGTCGTTTTACTGCTGTCGTACTCGGTGAAGCCCGTGAATTCTGCTGCCCCGGTTGTCAGGCCGTGGCGCAGGCCATCGTCGCGGGCGGCCTGGAAAGCTATTACGCCCACCGCAGCGAAGCTTCGACCAATCCGCAGGCCCTGCCTTCACAACTGCTCGATGAGCAAACGTTGTTCGACCGGCCCGACGTGCAGGCACCTTTCGTGCATCACGACGAAGGCATGGCCGAAACCACGCTGATGATCGAAGGCATCAGTTGCGCCGCTTGTGGCTGGTTGATCGAGCGCCATTTGCGCACTTTGCCTGCCGTCGTCGAAGCACGCCTGAACCTGTCCAGTCACCGGCTCTACCTGCGCTGGAAAGACGCCTCCCTGCCACTCAGCCAGGTGCTGAATGAGCTGCGCAGCATTGGTTACGCCGGCCATCCCTGGCACGCCGACGAGGCCAGCGAACAGTTGGCGCGAGACAACCGGCGCAGCCTGCGTCAGTTAGGGGTTGCCGGCCTGCTGTGGTTTCAGGCCATGATGGCCACGATGGCGACGTGGCCGGAATTCAACATCGACCTCAGCCCCGAGATGCACACAATCCTGCGCTGGGTGGCGATGTTTCTGACCACGCCCATCGTGTTCTACAGCTGCGCGCCGTTTTTCAGAGGCGCCTTTCGAGACCTGCGGGCACGTCATCTGACGATGGATGTCTCGGTGTCGCTGGCCATCGGCCTGGCCTACGTAGCGGGCATCTGGACGGCGATCACCGGGGTTGGCGAGTTGTATTTCGACGCAGTGGGCATGTTCGCGCTGTTCCTGCTGACCGGACGCTACCTGGAACGGCGCGCCCGGGAACGCACCGCCGCCGCCACCGCGCAATTGATCAATCTGCTGCCGGCGTCGTGCCTGCGTGTGAACGAGGACGGTCGGAGCGAGCGGATTCTGCTCAGTGAGCTGCGGCTCAACGACAAGGTACTGGTGCATCCCGGCGCGGTACTGCCGGCCGATGGTCGTGTCGTCAACGGTCAATCGAGCATCGATGAATCGCTGCTCACCGGCGAATACCTGCCTCACCCGCGCGTCCCCGGCGATGCCGTGACCGCGGGCACGCTGAACGTCGAAAGCGTGCTGACCGTCGAAGTCCTCGCCCTGGGCCTCGACACCCGGTTGTCGGCCATCGTCCGCTTGCTCGAGCGTGCTCAGTCCGAAAAGCCGCGTCTGGCGCAGATCGCCGATCATGCAGCACAGTGGTTCTTGCTGATCTCGCTGATAGCTGCCGCCGTCATTGGGGTGCTGTGGTGGCAACTGGACCCCAGCCGGGCGTTCTGGATCGTTTTGGCCATGCTGGTCGCGACATGCCCGTGCGCGCTCTCACTGGCGACACCCACGGCGTTGACCACCGCCACCGGCACACTGCACGCCCAAGGGCTGCTGCTGACACGTGGGCATGTGCTGGAAGGGCTTAACCAGATCGATACGGTGATCTTCGACAAGACCGGGACGCTGACCGAAGGCCGTATGACGCTCAGGGCGATCCGCAGCCTGGGACCGCTGAGCAGTAACGAGTGTCTGAGCCTGGCGGCGGCGCTTGAAAGCCGCTCGGAACACCCTATCGCCCGTGCGTTTGGCAGCACGCCGCTGATGGCTGACGACGTGGTCAGCACGCCGGGCCTGGGGCTTGAGGGACACGCCGGGACGCGACGACTGCGCATTGGCCAGGCCGATTTCGTCTGTGCGCTCAGTGACAGCCCTGTGCCGAGCATGCCGGACGAACCCGGCCAGTGGCTGTTGCTGGGCGACGAGACTCAGGCGCTGGCCTGGCTGGTGCTGGACGATCGGTTGCGCGATGACGCGGCCCCCTTGGTCCGGGCCTGCAAGCAGCGTGGCTGGAAGACCTTGCTGCTGTCCGGGGACAGCTCGCCGATGGTCGCCAGCGTGGCCGAACAGTTGGGCATCGACGAGGCGCGCGGCAGCCTGCGTCCGGATGACAAGCTGCAGATCCTGCAACAGCTCAGGGCGCAAGGGCACAAGGTGTTGATGCTGGGTGATGGCATCAACGACGTGCCGGTCCTGGCCGCCGCTGACATCAGCGTTGCCATGGGGTCGGCCACTGATCTGGCGAAAACGACTGCCGACGCAGTGCTGCTGTCCAACCGTTTACAGGCGCTGGTTGAGGCGTTCACGCTGGCACGGCGGACGCGCGGCGTCATCCTGCAGAATCTGTGGTGGGCGGCGCTCTACAATGGCCTCATGCTGCCATTCGCCGCGCTGGGCTGGATCACGCCACTGTGGGCGGCCGCGGGCATGTCCGTCAGTTCGCTGATCGTCGTGCTGAATGCGCTTCGCTTGACGCGCATAAAAGTCGATAAGGCCACGCCTGAGGTGGTCGACCGGCACCGGCCCGTGCCGGCATGAACACTTTCTCGCTCCACCCGGGGTGGATTTCGGAGGCTCAATGCCCGCGCTTTACATCATGATTCCGGTGGCCCTGTTGATCGTGGCCGTGGCGATCTACGTATTCTTCTGGGCCGTGGACAGCGGTCAGTACGACGACCTCGACGGCCCGGCGCACAGCATTCTGTTCGATGATCAGGATCCGGGGCACAAGGCCGGGGTGGATGAGGCGTCGGGAAAAAACGGCCAGAAAGCGGACGAGAAGAATATCAGGTGATGAATTCAGGATTTGTGGTGCAGCTCCTGGCCTCTTCGCGGGCAAGCGCGCTCCTACAAGGGATCAGTCGGGGTGCGAGGATCTGCGCACGACACGTCAACTGTAGGAGCTCGCTTGCCCGCGATGGCGTCGGTGTCATCGCTGTAGAACCTTCGGGCCACATGCATGCCTGACCTCCTCCCCCAATTGCTCTCAGCCCTGATTCTCGGCCTTCTGGGCGGCGGGCATTGCCTGGGCATGTGTGGCGGTCTGATGGGGGCGTTGACCATGGCGATCCCCAAAGAGCAACGCAGCCGACGCTTTCGCCTGTTACTGGCCTACAACGTCGGGCGTATTTTCAGCTATGCCTGCGCGGGTTTGTTGATCGGCCTGGCGGGATGGGCAGTCGCGAACAGCCCCGGCGCGATGGTGCTGCGGGTGATGGCTGCGTTGTTGTTGATCACCATGGGCCTGTACCTGGCGGGATGGTGGAGCGGCCTGACCCGCATCGAAGGGATGGGACGCTGGTTGTGGCGCTACATTCAGCCGGTCGCCAGCCGACTGCTGCCGGTGTCGAGCACACCCCGCGCCTTGCTGCTTGGCGGATTGTGGGGCTGGTTGCCCTGCGGACTGGTCTACAGCACCTTGCTCTGGGCCGCGAGTCAGGGCAATGCGCTCCACAGCGCGCTGCTGATGCTCGCCTTCGGAATCGGCACCTGGCCGGTCCTGATCGCCACGGGCCTGGCCGCCGAACGCACCACGGCCCTGCTGCGAAAACGAGGCGTGCGCGTCGCCGGGGGACTGTTGGTGATTGTGTTTGGCCTATGGACACTGCCCGGACCGCATCAGCACTGGTTGATGGGGCATTGAGCATTAACCCCACCCCTTCCAGCGCCTGTTGGCCATCCATTGATCCAGGTCAATAGTGGCCCGACCCGCTCTCCCTAAACTGCCTTCACCGCCAGCCTTTTCGGGAATGCCCGCATGCTCGACGACCTTCGTTGGGATTCTGAACTCATCCATCGCTACGACCTGACCGGGCCGCGCTATACGTCCTATCCCACCGCCGTGCAATTTCATACGCAGGTGGGTGCGTTCGACCTGTTGCATGCGCTGCGTGAAAGCCGCAAGGCCGTGCGTCCGTTGTCGCTGTATGTGCACGTCCCGTTCTGCGCCAACATTTGCTACTACTGCGCCTGCAACAAGGTCATCACCAAGGATCGCAGCCGCGCTCACGTCTATCTGCAGCGATTGGAACAAGAGATCCAGACGATCGCCCGCCACGTCGACGGTCGTCAGGTGGTTGAACAGCTGCATTTCGGTGGCGGCACGCCGACCTTTCTCAGTCATGTCGAACTGCGTCAGTTGATGGCGCACCTGCGCCAGCACTTCACCCTCCTGGACGACCACTCCGGCGATTACGGCATCGAGATCGATCCCCGCGAGGCAGACTGGTCGACCATGGGTCTGCTCCGTGAACTGGGCTTCAACCGTGTCAGCCTTGGCGTGCAAGACCTCGATCCGCTGGTGCAACGCGCTATCAACCGGCTGCAAAGCCTGGATGAAACCCGCGCGATCGTCGAGGCCGCCCGCACGCTGCAATTTCGTTCGGTGAACATCGACCTCATCTACGGACTGCCGCTGCAGACACCCGAAGGATTCGCGCGCACGGTCAACGAAGTC
>Ga0265798_10004217_pt1 | contig 20002 bp, 14 predicted proteins | sample P3T30metagenome_FD_192430 | JGI IMG/M metagenome (GOLD analysis project Ga0265798, IMG submission 192430) | Plant litter microbial communities from East Loma Ridge, Irvine, California - P3 T30 | ecosystem: Environmental > Terrestrial > Plant litter > Unclassified | place: USA: California... | reverse complement strand
TGTCGGCATTCTGGCGCACGGTCGCGGTCAGCTGGTCCATCGACGAGGCGGTGGTGGCCAGGCTGGCGGCCTGCTCTTCGGTGCGGCTGCACAGGTCCAGGTTGCCGGTCGAGATCTCCTGCGAGGCAGTGGCGATGTGCTCGGCGCCATCGCGCACCTGGCCGACCACGCTCGACAGGCGTGCGCCGATCTCGTTGATGGCGACGGTCAGCTGGCCGATTTCATCGTTGCGGCGCGCACTGACCTGGGCGGTCAGGTCGCCCTCGGCGATGCGCTTGGCCACGGCCTGCACGTCGGCCAGCGGACGGGTGACGGTGGCGCGCACCAGGAAGTACAGCAGGGTGGCCAGCACGCCCAGTGCGACCAGGCCAAGCAGGATGAAGCGGTTGCGCAGCTCGGTGGCGGCGGCGGTGATCTCATCGAGGTAGGTGCCGCCGGCGATGACCCAGTTCCAGTCCTTCATTTCGGCGTAGGCTGCAAACTTCATGCGGCTCTCGCGCTCGCCCGGGTTCTGCCAGTCATAATTGACGGTGCCTTCCTTCTTTTCCAGCATCTCCTTGATGAAGGTGTGGCCATCGGCGGATGTGCTATCCAGGATGTTCTCGCCTTCCTTGTTCGGGTGGACCAGGAGGTCGCCATAGGTCTTGCCCGGCGTTGCCGACAGCACATAGAAGTAACCGGTCTCGCCGACCTTGACGGCGCGGATGCGCTCCTTGAGCGCGGCCACGTCGGCGGTGATGTCGACGCCGACATACAGGGCGCCAACGGTCTTGCCGGCTGCATCGCGCACCGGCTCGTACTGCGTGATGAATTGCTTGCCGAACAGCGTGGCCAGGCCGACGTAGGTGCGGCCCGCGCGCAGGGCGGCGTAGGCGGGCGATGCCTTGTCGAGCGCCGTACCGACGGCGCGTTCGCCGTTTTCTTTCTTGACCGAGGTGGTCACGCGCACGAAATCGTCGCCGGTGGCGGCGAACACGGTGGCGTTGCCGCCGGTGCGGGCGGTGAAGCTGTCCGGGGTGCTGAAGTCGAGGTTGAGGGGCGTGCCGGCCACGCTCAGGGTCGGGACCTGGCGTCCGCCCACGTCCACGCTGGCCGTTTCATCGAGCGTGAACTCCCCCGGCAGGCCGGCCTTGAAGATGCGGCCGAAGCTCACTGCCTGGCTGCTGACCGTCTTGTTGAACAGGTCGACCGTGCTGGTGACACCGCGCAGCTCACTGCGCACGGAGTCGATCGCGCGGCGTTCGAGCATGCCCGACGTCGACACGGTGATGGTGGCAATCAGGGCGGCGATGATGGCGCCCGCCAGGGCAAAGGTGACAGCGCTGATGCGGGTACCAACATTCCAGCTGGCCGGATGAAATTTGCTCATGCTCTTCAAGTATGACAAGGTTGAGGGGTTATAACCCCGGATCATACCTCGACAACTTTTCTTCGAGCAATATTTAGTGAGTTTATGAATGAAACTTTGTGTTAATGCGCAACACTCATCTGGCAGCGCTACGTAATACCACGGATTGCTTTGTATTGACGGTCTCGGTCCTCACGCAGCCACTGGCGCATGCGACTGGAATTGCAGTGCCGCGAGGTTGGCATACACACCACGCATAGCGACCAGTTCGTGATGCGTGCCGGACTCGACAATCCGCCCTTCGTCGAACACCACGATGCGGTCGGCGCGCTGCACCGTCGCCAGGCGGTGCGCGATGATGATCGTGGTGCGGCCGAGCATGGCCGCCTCGAGTGCGCGTTGCACCAGGCGTTCGGATTCGGCGTCGAGTGCGCTGGTGGCTTCGTCGAGCAGCAGCAGGGGCGGATTCTTGAGCAGTGCGCGCGCAATCGCGATGCGCTGGCGCTGGCCGCCCGACAGGCGCACGCCGCGCTCACCCAGGAACGAGGCATAGCCCTGCGGCAGGCGTTCGATGAAATCGTGGGCGGCCGCCATCCGGGCTGCGGCGATCACTTCTTCGTCGCTGGCCTCCGGCCGGCCGTAGCGGATGTTTTCCATCGCGTCGAGCGAAAAGATCACGGTGTCTTGCGGGACGATGCCGACTGCGCCGCGCAGCGTCTGCAGCGACAGGTCGCGCACGTCGACGCCGTCGAGGCGGATGCTCCCCGCCTGCGGATCGTAGAAGCGCAGCAGCAGCTGGAACAGCGTGGTCTTGCCGGCGCCCGAAGGGCCGACCACGGCCACCGTCTCGCCGGCGCGGATGTCGAGCGCCAGGTGCGACAGCGCCGCTTCGTCCAGCCGCGACGGATACGAGAAGGTGACGTCGTCGAGCGTGACGCGGGCGCCGTTGGCAGTACGGCCAGGCAGCGTTTGCGGATGCAGCGGGTCCTGGATCTCGGAGCGCGCGCCGAGCAGTTCGAGCAGGCGCTCGGTGGCGCCGGCGGCGCGCTGGGCGTCACCCATCACTTCGGACAAGGCGCCGACCGAACCGGCCACGATGCCGGCATACAGGATGAACTGGCCCAGGTCGCCGCCGGTCATGGTCCCGGCCAGCACCGCATGGGCGCCCAGCCAGAGCACGAACACGATGGCGCCGAACACCAGCACGATCGCCAGCATGGTGAGCGTGGCGCGGGCGCGGATGCGGCGCATCGCGGTGGAGAACGCCCCTTCGACCTCGGTGGCGAAACGGCCCGACTCATGGCCTTCACGGGTAAACGCCTGCACGGTGGGCATGGCATTGAGGATCTCGCCGGCCACCGCCGAGGCGTCGGCAATGCGGTCTTGCGAATCGCGCGAGAGCTTGCGCACGCGACGGCCGAACAGCACGATCGGCAGCACCACCAGTACCAGCAGGCCGAGGATGATGGACGAGAGGCGCGGGCTGGTCACGAACAGCATCACCAGGCCGCCGAAGAACAGCAGCGTGTTACGCAGCGCGAGCGAGATGCTGGTGCCGACCACGGTCTGGATCAGCGTGGTGTCGGTGGTCAGGCGCGACAGCACCTCACCGGTGCGGGTGGTCTCGAAGAACTCGGGACTCTGGCGCACCACGTGGCCGTACACGGCGCTGCGGATATCGGCGGTGACGCGCTCGCCCAGCCAGGACACCATGTAGAACCGCGCCGCAGTCGCGACCGCGAGCACGGCCGCCACGCCGAACAGGGCCAGGAAGGTCGCGTTGATGTGTTCGAGCCGGCTGACGTCGACCGCGGCGCCCGGCGCGGCGCCAAAGCCCATGTCGATCATCTGCTTGAAGGCGGCGGGAATCGCCAGCGTGGCGGCGGCCGCGAACAGCAGGGCGATGCCGGCCAGGATGAACTGGCGGCGGTAGGGGCGCATGAAGGGCGTCAAGCCCTTGAGGGTGGCCAGGCTGCCCTTGCGCGCTGCGTCGGAGTCGTTGGTGCTGGTGGTACGGGTGCTCATCGTGTCCTGCTGGTCCTGTCGTAATGCTTGTCGCGGTGATTATGGCGGTGGGTCAGAGCTTCATGGGCTGCACATAGCCGGTCATTTCCAGATAACCGCGCCCGATGCGGCGGCCGTCGCGCTGTATGGTGACCGCACCTTCCCAGTACACGGCGCCGGTCGAACGGCGCGAATCGAGTTCCTGGTCGGGCTGCAGCGGCACGACCTGCCAGGTCTGCGCGCCGGTGGTGATCGTGGTCGCGACCGGGTAGTTGGCCTGGGTGCGCGGCGACTTCCAGTGCGTCTGCGGCGCAAAGCTGATCTGCTCGGGGCCGTAGTGCGTCACCTTGCCCGCCTTGTCGCGTACCGTGGAATGCGCCCATAGTTTACCACCTTGGCGGTCGCGGATCTGGAAAGCCATCAGGGCGCCGCCGTCGTCGAGGTTGGCGCCAACCCAGTCCCAGCCCACCGCATCCGGCTGCAGCGCTTCGCTCGACCACTCGTGATCAAGCCATGCGGTGCCGGTGACAGCGGTCGCCGCCATGCCGGCGCGGCCGACGCTGCCGCTCACTTCCAGGTGCGGTTCGCTGTAATAGTAGCTGGCGTGCTGGGTGCTGGGCCCCTTGCGCGAATAGCCGCCCTGGCCCTGGACCAGCACCGGCTGGGTGGGTTTCAGGCGCAGTTCGAGCGTCAGCTGGTTGGAGCGGATCGTGACGCGGTAGGCGCCATTCGCATCGCGCACCATGCGCCAGTCATCGAGCTTGATGTCGGTATTGCCGGGCCGGGCCCAGGCCATGCTGAAGCCCTCGCGCGCGCTGCGCTCGTCATGCACCAGGCGCCCGACCGCCGGATCGGATAGCGCGGCGTGACCGATCACCAGCTGGCGCGGCGAAAAGTGGCTCGGGTTGGCGTTATCGACGCCGGTGCGGCTGCGAAAGAAGGTGACCTGGAAGCCCAGCGGGCGTTTGTCCGGTGTCTCGACCCAGCCGGTGACGTACCACCACTCGGTGCGAAACTCGGGATGGGCGCCGTAGTCGCGCGGGAAGGACAGCGCGGCGCCTGGCGTGACCGGCGCGACCACCTGGGCCGCCGCTTGGAAAGACGCCGACAGCAGCAACAGCAGATACAAGACAACACGCATTACCAATCCTCTCTGACGGCGCGCACCGGGCCGCCGGACAATGCCTGGCGCCCGGATACCAGCGCGGTCGCCACCGATGCCGCGACCAGCACCGCGGCCACGCTGCCCAGCAAAGGCCAGGGCAAGTGCAAGCCCATCGACCAGTGGAAGGACTGCGGGTTGACCACGTACACCAGGATCAGGCTGATTACCAGCCCGAGCATGAAACCGGCGAGGACGCCCAGGCTCGTGAGCAGCCCACCTTCGAAGGCGAGCAGCTGCAAGACCTGGCGCCGCGTGACGCCGACGTGGCGCAGCATACCGAATTCCCGCGCCCTTGCCAAAGTCTGGGCCGAAAAACTTGCCGCGATGCCGGACAGGCCAATGGCGATCGCGATGGCCTCGAGCAGATAGGTGACCGCGAAACTGCGGTCGAAGATCTTGAGGCTGGTGGCGCGGATGTCGCCGGGGCGCATGAAGCTCAAGGCCGCGCCGAAGGGCAGTGCGCGCAGGCGCGCTTCGAGCGCCGCGACATCGGTGCCGCGTGCGCTCCACAAGGCGGCGTCGGTGACAGCGCGCTCGCCAGTGAGTTTTCTGTAGTCGCTCAGCTGGATCACGACCGAGCCGGCCTGGTTGGCATAATCGCGCCAGACGCCTGCGACAAAGAACTCGGACTCGACGCCGCCCAGCGGCAGGCGCAGGGTCTGGCCGATGCGCGCGCCATACAGGTCGAGCAGCGCCTCGGACACCCAGGCCGGCCGCGCACCAAGAGGAATCGGGGCGGTCGCACCGACCAGGTACAGCAGTCGCGCCGGATCCTGCGCATCGATATCGCGCGCGATCACGACGACCGGCGGCCGCTCCGGCGACAGCGCCACGCGCCGGGTGCGCAGGAACTGGACCTTGTCGACGCCCGGCATGGCGGTGAGCGCGGATTGCTGCTCCGGTGTCAGGTAACCGGTGCCGCCCGCGTCGACCGTGCGTACGTACAGGTCGGCCGGCAGGATGTGGTTCATCCAGTCGTCGACCGAGACCCGGAAGCTCGACACCATGATCCCCATCGCCACCATCAGGCTGAAACTGGCCAGGATGCCGCCCAGCGCAATCGAGGCCTGGCCCGGCGCATTGGCCAGGCGCGCCAGCGACAGCGCCAGTACCGGCGGCTGGCCGGGGCGCCGCATGGGCAGGCATATGAGCAGGCGTTCGAGCGCGCGGAAGGTGGTGGCGGCGAAGCGCGGCATCAGGGCGATGCCGCCGACCAGCAGCAGGGCGATCGCCAGGTAGCCGAACAGCGGCAGCTCGAACACCGGCGGCAGGAAGGAGAATATCGCCGCGAGCAGCAGGCACACCAGCGCGGGCCAGACCCGCGCCAGGCGCGCCAGCGGCGCCTCGTCGGCCCCGGATTTGATCGCAACCGCCGGCCGTGCCCGCGCCGCCTCCAGCGCCGGCGCCAGGCAGCCAAGCAGGGCGACGCCCAAGCCCAGGCCAAAGAACACGACGGCGGCGCCGGGCGTAAACGCAACCTGCGGCCGGATGCCGGGGAAGTAGCCGGCGCCGAGGTCGCCGCCAAAGAAGTGGAGGGCGGCCGCTGCCAGCGCATAGCCGGCGCCGATCCCGAGCGCCGCACCGGCCACGCCCAGGCTGCCGCCTTCGAGCAGCACCTGGCGCAGCAACTGGCTGCGGGTCAGTCCCAGCACCCGCAGCAGCGCGAACTGGCTGCGCCGGCGCATGACTGACAGCGCCTGCGTCGAAAACACCAGGAACGCGCCCGTAAATAATGCGACCAGGGCCAGCACGGTGAGGTTCACGCGGTAGGCGCGGCTCATGTTCGCGGTGCGGCTTTCCTGTTCGGCGTCGTTGGGCTGGGCGACCGTGAAGCGGCCCGGGTAGGCACGGTCAAGTTCGGCGCTCAACTGGCGCTGGAAGGCGGCGCGGTCGACGCCATCGCGCAGCTTGAGGTCGATGCGCGAGAGCTGGCCGAGGCGGTTCAGGCGCCACTGGGCGGCGCCGATGTCCATCACCGCCAGGCGCTGGCCGGCGCGGGCACGCTGCACCGGGCCGGCCACCCGCAGGGATATCTGTCCGGTGCCGGCGCGCAGCAGCAGGGTATCGCCTCGCGCTTTGCCCAGCCAGGCTTGCGCGGCCGGCGACAGGAACAGGGCGTCGTCGGCCAGCACGTCGGTGCGGCGGTCGTCACCAGGCACGCCGATCAGGTCCGGCGCGATGAAGCCGGCGCGGAAGGCGTCGATGCCGATAATGCGCAAGGCGCCTTCCTGCCCCGGCATGCCAGCCTGGACCTCGAGGATGGGCGAGGCCATGGCGACGTCGGGATGCTCGGCCAGGCGCGGATAGACGGCTTCGTCGAAAAACGGTTCACGGCCTTGCACCTGCACGTCGGCCTGGCCGGACAGGCTCTTGACGGCGGCCGAGAATTCGTTGAAGGCGGCCGCATTGATCAGGTGGATGGCAAAACCCATCGCCACGCCGACCGCAATCGCCGCGATCGCGACCAGTGCGCGCACCGGATACGCGCGCCACTCCCCGAGCAGCAGCCAGCGGGTCAGTTGCGATGTGCGCAAGCTCAGGCCGGGCATTCCACCGCCAGTGTTTCCGCATGCCGCCGCACCTTGGTGCGCACGGCCTCCCTGGCGTCGCCGCGGCTGCGCGCCAGGTCTTCCTCTAACCACTGGCCCTGCAGGCGCAGCTTGTCGCAACGCTTGCGCAGGGCCAGCCCGGCGCGCGCCGCGCGTTCGGCCTCACGGTCTTCGCGCAAGGCCTGGTCGGCGCGTAGCTGGTCGCGTTCGAGCACGATCTCGCGGGCGCGGACCAGGCGCGCCTCCAGGTCGGGATCGGGCGCCGGCGCGGCGCGCACCGCCAGTTCGCCGCCAGAGGCGGGGTTGCGGCAGGGACGGTCGCCGTAGCTCACCCGCGCTCCTTCATGGCATTTATAAATCGTGCCGGCGGCTGCCGCATGGCACAGGGCGCAGGCGAACATGATGAAGGACAGTCGTAGCATGCTGGTCTCCCGGTCATAGAATCTTCCCGGGATTCATGATGCCGAGCGGGTCGAGCGCGGCTTTGATGGCACGCATCATGCCAAGTTCGACCGGCGCTTTGTAGCGCGCCAGCGCGTCGCGCTTGAGCATCCCAATGCCGTGCTCGGCCGAGATCGAGCCGCCGAAGGCCGCCACGCTGTCGTGCACGATGCGGTTGACGGCATCCTGCTCGGCGAGGAATGCCTCGTGCGTGGTCATTGGCGGTGGCGCCAGGTTGTAGTGCAGGTTGCCGTCGCCCAGGTGGCCGAAGGTGACTGGCTGGCAGCCGGGGAAGGCACGTTCCAGGGCTGCATCGGTCTGGGTGATAAAGTCGGGAATGCGCGACACCGGCAGCGAGATGTCATGCTTGATGTTCTTGCCGGCTTTGGCCTGGGCCAATGGTATGTGTTCACGCAGTTTCCACAGGTCGAGTGCTTGCCGACCAGACGTGGCGACCACGGCGTCGCGGGCGATATCCTGTTCGAGCGCCTGGCCGATACTGGACTCCAGCAAGTCGTGAGCATGTTCGCTGGATTCATTGCTCGACAGCTCGACCAGCACGTACTGCGGATGCGGCGCAGCGAAAGGCCGCGGCAGGTCGGGGAACTGATCGGCGACCAGCTGCAGGCAAAACGTCGACATCAATTCGAAGCCAGTGAGCGCCGCGCCGCAGCGCGCTTGCAGCAGGCCGAGCAGGTCGAGGGCATGGCGCGGCGATTCCACTGCAACCAGGGCGGTGAGCGCTGCCTGCGGGGCCGGGTACAGCTTGAGCACGGCGGCCGTGATCACGCCCAAGGTGCCCTCGGCGCCGATGAACAGGTCGCGCAGGGCATAGCCCGTATTGTCCTTGCGAAGTCCGCGCAAGCCGTCCCAGATTTCTCCCTTGGCATTGACCACTTCCAGACCCAGGCATAGTTCTCGCGTATTGCCGTAGCGGAGCACTGCCGTGCCGCCGGCATTGGTCGACAGGTTGCCGCCGATGGTGCAACTGCCTTCGGCGGCCAGCGACAGCGGATACAGCATGCCGGCATCTTGCGCGGCGTCCTGGACGTCGGACAGGATGCAGCCGGCTTCCACCGTCATGGTGCGGTTGGCGGGATCGATGGCGCGGATGCGGTTCAGGCGGCGCAGCGAGAGGACGATGGCCGTGCCGCTGCTGTCAGGCACGCTGCCCATGACCAGCCCGGTGCGGCCGCCTTGCGGGACGATCGGGACACGCAATGCGGCGCAGGCGGCGACCACGGCGGACACCTGCGCCGTGTCGGCCGGCAGCACGACCGCGCGCGCCTGGCCGGCATAGCGGCCGCGCCAATCGGCCAGGAACGATGCCATCGCGGCGTCATCCGTGATCACATGGCTGTCGCCCACGATCGCACGCAGGCGCCCGATCAAGGCGTCAGCCATGCGGCACTTTGACCTTGTCGAGCAATTCCTTGGCCAGGCGCTGCGCTTCTTTCTTGTAGGGACGCAAGTAGAGCAGGGCGCAGAAGTAATACACCACGACCAGCGCAATCTCGCCGATCGCCATATGGCGCGACGCCGCGCTCTGGTCGGCCCAGGCCCGCACCACGCCTTCGGCAAAATAAATCAGGATCAGCATTGACGACCATTGCAGCGTGTACAGGTCGCGCTTGATCACGCCGCGCAGGGGCAGCAGCAAGGGCAGGGCCTTCAGGGCCAGCAGCCAGCTTCCCGGCTGCAAGGGTGCGACGAAGGCTTCCCAGGCAATCAGCCAGCCGATCAGCCAGATCAGGCTGGCGACCGCACCCACGTGAAACAATTTTTTGCCTATGCCCATCAGCGGCTTCCATGCAGTTTGACAGCCGCCTCTGCCAGGCGGCGACCGAGCGCAATCGTCAATGTACGCTCGTCCTCGGTAAAGGCGCGCTTGCCATCGACGCCGGCCCAGTGGGTCGCGCCGTAGGGGCTGCCGCCACTGGCGGTATTCATCAACTCAGGATGGGTATAAGGCAGGCCCATCACCATCATCCCGTGGTGCAGCAACGGAATCATCATCGACAACAGGGTGGCTTCCTGGCCGCCGTGCAGGCTGCCGGTGGAAGCGAACACGACCGCCGGCTTGCCCGACAGCGTCCCGTTGACCCATTCAGTCGCCGTGCCGTCGAGAAAATACTTCATACTGGAGGCCATATTGCCGAAGCGCGTGGGCGAACCCAGCGCCAGGCCGGCGCACTCGGCCAGGTCTTCTTTCTCGACATACGGAGCGCCATCGTCGGGGATGGCAGGCGCGGTGGCTTCGGTCACGCTCGATACGGACGGAACGGTGCGCAGGCGGGCTTCGGCGCCGGGGACGCTGTCGATGCCCTGGGCGATGAGTTCGGCCAGTTTGCGCGTGGCGCCGTGGCGCGAATAGTAGAGGACGAGGATGCTCAGTGGGGTCGTGTTCATCCTTGGTATTATAGTGCGCTTTGTTGAATTGACATGCCTGTCCAGGCCATGAAACCAGACCATCCTACGCCATGTTAAGCAAGACCGTGAATCACCTGTCGCGCGCTACCGGCGAGTTCGTCAATGGCAGCCCTGAGCGCGGCCTGACCTGGCCCGAGGCCCGCGACCTGGTGCGCTTTGCCGCGCGCCGTCTGCGCGAGGAACGCCTGCCGCAGGTCGCCGGCAGCCTCACCTTTACCAGCACGCTGGCGCTGGTGCCTTTGCTCACCATCGTGCTGGCCATCTTTACGATGTTCCCGGTCTTTGGCCAGGTGCGCACGATGATCGACGCCTGGTTCGTTCAGAACCTGATGCCCAAGGTGATCGCCAGCACGATCAGCGGCAACCTGACCCTGTTCGCCAGCAAGGCCAAGGGGCTGTCGGCGCTTGGCGCGGTGGCGCTGCTGTTCACCACGGCCGCGACGATGAGTCTGATCGAGCGGGTGTTCAACCAGATCTGGAGCGTGCGCCAGCCACGGCCGTGGGCCCAGCGCCTGCTGGTGTACTGGGCGCTGCTGACGCTGGGACCGATCGTGTTCGGCCTGTCGATCAGCTTTACCTCGCAGCTGGTCGATGTGACGGGCGGCCTGGAGCGCGATGCGAGCCTGCTGGGCACGCTGTTCTTTACGCTCGCCTCGATCGCGGTGACGACGGTCGGCTATACCTTGCTGTATGTGGTGGTGCCGAACCGTGCCGTATCCTGGAGCGACGCGTTCTGGGGGGCGCTGGCGGCGGCGATCGCGTTCGAGATCGCCAAGCGGGTGTTCGGGCTGTTCATCCGCCAGTTCCCGACGTATTCCATTATTTATGGCGCGCTGGCGGCATTGCCGCTGTTCCTGGTGTGGATCTATGTCACCTGGATGATTACCCTGGTCGGCGCCGTACTGACGGCGGCACTGCCGGTGGTCAAGTATGAGCGCTGGTGGTACGAGCCGGCGCCGGGTGGCGCCTTCGTCGATGCGATGTCGGTGCTGAAGGTCTTGCACGGCAGCGCCAAGCTCAGCGGCAATGCGCTGGTGTCGAGCAGTACGATCCGGCATCATACCCGCATCGGGTATGACGAACTGGGGCGGTTGCTGGACCGGATGGTGGCCGAGGGGTGGGTCGGGCAGGTAGTCGATGAGGCGCCGGCGCGGGTTGGCTGGAAGCGCAATCGCCGCGGTAGTCAGGAGAATTGGGTCTTGCTGGCCGATGCCGGGACGCTGCGACTGGCCGATGTGTACCGTTTGTTCGTGTTCGATTGCGCGGCGGCCGAGGCGGTGCAGCGCGAGGAGGCGGGCCCGGATTCACCGTTGTCGCTCGATGTGGGCGAGCTCGCAAAGTATGTCGAAGAGGCGGTCGAGGCGGGCTTGGACGAGACGCTGGCGGCGCACTTTGGCGATCCGGAGGAAGCGGTCATGGAGAATATCGTGGCGCGCGCCGGTACCTGAGCTTTCTTTTGAGTTGAATGCTAGATCGCTGTTGTCCTCGCGGCAAAGCCGAGCAAGGCGTCGAGCACCGCATCCGGCGCCTCGGCCAGCATCGCGTGACCGGCGTCCACGTTGACGATGGTGCCGTGCGCAATCGCATCGGTCAGCAGTGTGGTCGAGCGCGGTGGCGTCATCATGTCGTGCTTGCCCAGCACAAACAGGGTGGGGCAGCTGATCGAGGCGGCCGCCGCTTCGCCATTTGCGTAGGCATTGCAGGCTGCGAAGTCGGTATGGAACAATTGTGCGGGATTGCGGGCGCCCATCCGCTGCATCAAGCGGCGCGCGACATTGACGACCGAAGTGCCGGGGCCAGCAGCGGACGGTCCGGCCAGATAGGCCGCATGCGACCAGCTGGCCACCATGTCGATGGCCGTGGATTCGTCACTGCGCGCGGTGTCGAGCAGGGCGTCCGCCACCTTCATGGGGTAGGTGGTGCCGAGCATCGCCAGACCCAGCACGCGCCCCGGCGCGTGGTACGCAGTTTCCAGCGCAATCAGCGAGCCCATACTGTGTCCAGCGAGCATGGCCCGCTCCAGGCCGGCCGCGTCAAGCAGGGCGAGCAGCCAGTTGGCCATTGCCTCGATGGATGCCAGTGCCGGTCCCTCGCTGCGGCCATGTCCCGGCAGGTCAGGCGCCAGCACCGCATACCCGCGATGGGCGAGGGCGCGGCTTTGCAGCGCCCAGACCGAGTGGTCGTTCTGGGCGCCGTGCAATAACATGATCGTGGGCAGTTGCGCATCGAAGGCCTTCCCGCCGGTATAGCAATAAACCTGATGACCCTGAACGTCGAGCAGCATCTCAAGCCCCTTTCTGGGCCAGTTTCAGGCCGCGCTTGAGATCGTCGATCAGGTCGTCCGCATCTTCCAGGCCGACCGACAGCCGCAGCGTCCCCTCGGTCACGCCGCTGGCCGCCAACTGCTCGGCCGGCACCCGGAAATGGGTCGTCGATGCCGGGTGAATGACCAGCGACTTGGCGTCGCCCACATTGGCCAGGTGCGAAAACACCCGCAGGCCATCGGCAAACCGGCGGCCGGCGGCGCGGTCGCCTTTCAGTTCGAACGTGAAGACGGCGCCGCAGCCTTTTGGCAGGATGCGCCGCGCCAGCTGGGCATCCGGATGGGATGCCAGTTCCGGATAGGCTACCTTCGCCACCATCGGATGCGCCACCAGGAAATCGACCACCTTGCGGGTATTGGCGACGTGGCGTTCCATGCGCAGGCCCAGCGTCTCGATCCCCTGCAGGATGGCAAACGCATTGTGCGGACTCATCGCCGCGCCGAAGTCGCGCATGCCTTCTCGGCGCGCGCGCAGGGCAAACGCGCCGACTGTCGACTCTTCGCTGAACACCATCCCGTGGAAACCTTCGTACGGTTCGCACAGGGTGGCAAAGCGCCCGCTGCGCTCATGCGCCGCCTGCCAGTCGAAGGTGCCGCCATCGACCAGCAGCCCGCCGATCGCCGTGCCATGTCCGCACAGGAACTTGGTGGCCGAATGAAACAGCAGATCGGCGCCCAGGTCGAAAGGGCGCTGCAGCCAGGGTGTCGTGAAGGTGGCATCGACCATCAGCGGCAAGTCATGCTCGTGCGCCAGGGCGGAGAGCGTGGGAATGTCGAGCACGTCCAGTCCGGGATTGCCCAGCGTCTCACCAAACAGTAATTTGGTCGTCGGCCGGATCGCGGCGCGCCAGGCATCGATGTCCCGCGCGTCGGCAAAGGTCGTCTCCACGCCAAACCTGCGCAGTGTATAAGCCAGCAGATTGTGCGAGCCGCCATACAGCGCGCGTGAGGCCACGATATGGTCGCCGGCGCCCACCAGCGTGGTCAAGCCCAGATGCATGGCGGCCTGACCGCTGGCGGTCGCGATACCCGCCACGCCGCCCTCAAGGGCAGCGATCCGTTCTTCCAGCACCGCATTGGTGGGATTCGAGATGCGCGAATACACATGCCCGGCGCGCTCCATAGTGAACAGCGCCGCTGCGTGCTCGGAATCGCGAAAGGCGAACGAGGACGTGAAATGAATCGGCGTCGCCCGCGCGCCGGTGGCGGGATCGGGCGCGCTGCCTGCGTGCAGGGACAAGGTATCGAAACCGGGAGTGCGGGGACCGCTCATACTGGACGCTTCCTGTCAGAGAATGGTGCATCCTAGCAGTTGTGAGGGTTTGCGCAATCTGCGCTGCACCATCATGATTCATTCCTTCCAGCGATGCGCACCGCGATACGGCGCAGCGCTGGATTTTTTAGCGGGCATAGGCTACAGTCGGTGTTATGCCTAATACAAATTTATCCACTATCAGCACCATTGACGAGGCGGGGGTGGCGAACATGAAAGTTTCGGAAATCCTGCAAGTGAAGGGCAATATCCTGTACACCGTGACGCCCGACCAGCCCCTGGTCGACGCGGTCACCACGATGTCCGAGAACGATATCGGCTCGCTGGTGGTGATGGAGTATGGCGGCCTGGTCGGCATGCTGACCTTCCGCGAGGTGCTCAAGGCGCTGCACGCCAATGGCGGCGCGGTCGGCGCCGGCACCGTGCGCAGCCATATGGAAGACAGCCCGCTTACCGTGACCCCGGACACCGAGGTCAATGAGGTGCGCCGCCTGATGCTCGAGAAGCACGCGCGCTACCTGCCGGTAATGGAAGAGCGTACGCTGCTGGGCGTGATCTCGTTCTACGACGTGGCGCGCGCCGTGCTCGAAGCGCAAAGCTTCGAGAACCGCATGCTCAAGGCGTATATCCGCGATTGGCCGGCGGAGCAGAACGCGCCGGATTAATCACGCTTCGGCAAACGTTCGTGGGGTGGACGGCTTGCCCGTCCACGCGGCGATGGTTGGCTGAGAGATCATTGGGCACGACATCGGGGCTGTTAACGAACGACGCGTGGAGTGATCTGGTCCAGTGGACCAGATCACGAGCCGTCCACCCCACCGTCTAGCGCGAAACGGTCACGCCGCGCGCGTCTCCGCATTCCCCGCCAGCCACTCCAGCAAGCCTTCCGGCGACAATGGCCGCGCATACAAAAAGCCCTGCGCCAACGGACAGCCGAGCTGGCGCAGGATCGCGGCCTGGCGTTCATCCTCTACCCCTTCCGCGATCACCGACAGCCCCAGGTTGCGGCCCAATTGCACCACCATCTGGGCAATGCTGCCCCCGCGCGACGACCCCGTGATTTCGCTGACAAATGCGCGGTCGATCTTGAGCCGGTCGATCTGCAGCCGCTGCAGATGCGACAGCGACGAGAAGCCGGTACCGAAATCGTCGATCGCGATCGACACGCCGGTGCGCTTGACCTGGGCCAGTTTCTCGACCAGCAGCGCCGGATCGTCCATGGCCATCGATTCGGTGATTTCAAGCTCGATGAATTCAGGTGGCGCGCCCGTATCCTCCAGCGCGCGGCGCAGCATCTCGAGGAAATGCGGATGGCGGAATTGCACCTGCGAGACATTGACCGACATCGTGAAGTCGCGATGCCCGGCCGCGCGCAGGCGCATCAACTCCGCCAGGGCCTGGCGCAGCACCCATTCGCCGATCTCGACAATCAGGCCCGAATATTCGGCGATCGGGATAAAACGGTCAGGCGGAATCAGGCGTCCGTCTTCCTGGCGCCAGCGCAGCAGGGCCTCGGCCCCGAACGGGCGGTTGGTGGCCAGGTCGACCTGCGGCTGATAATGCAGGAACAGCTGGCCGCGCTGGAAGCCGCTGCGCAAGGCGTGCATCATGCGCACGCGCTCGCGGATCTCGACGCCCATGCTGCGCGAAAAATAGAAGTGGCCGCCGCGCTGGCGCACCTTGGCGCGCTTGAGCGCGATGTCGGCGTCCTTGAGGGCGTCGGCGCCGCTGCTGTCGTGTTCGAGCAGGCGCACCAGGCCGAGCGTGCTCGAGACCTGCACGTCCTGGCCGTCGATATGGAACGATTCGGCGAACAGCGCCTGGACCTGGGCCGGCTGCACCGCGTCCGCGTCTCCGAGCAGGCAGAAGATGTCGCCGCCGATGCGGCCGATCTCCAGTCCCTGGGGCAGGCGCAGCTGCAGGCGCTGGGCGACCGAGACCAGCAGCAGGTCGCCGAAATGGTGGCCGAGGGCGTCGTTGGTTTCCGCGAAATGGTCGAGGTCGACCAGTGCCAGCACCGCCGCGCTGCGCTGCGGGGCGGCCAGCGCCGCGTCGAGCAGCTCGACCATGCGGGTGCGGTTGGGCAGGCCGGTGAGCGGGTCGTGGAAGGCCGATTTGGCCAGGTCGGTGACCAGCTCGCAGTTGTCCAGGCAGACGGCGACCATGCCGCAGAACACCTTCAGCAGGCGCCGTTCGAGCTCGTCGAGCGGGCGCTCCAGCGGAATGCAGGCGACGAAGTCGCGTCCGGCCTTGCCGGCAAAATACATGCTCAGCAAGCTGTCCTCGACCCCGCACTGGCGCGAGAGCAGGGTGCGCTCGGCGGCGGTCGCGAAGGCTCCGCCGAGTTCGCGGCCATCGAGGTTGCGGCAGGCGCCGCTGGCGGCCACCGCGCGCAGTGCCGCCGACCGTCCAGGTCCGGCGTCGCGGGTGCATAGCACGCCCTCGGGCGGCTGGCCGATCAGGCGGCCGGCCTGGGCCAGGATGCCGAGCGCCACATCGCGCACGCCATGCAGCGCCATCAGTTCAGAACAGGCGGCGACGATGCGCTCCATGCCGAGCCGGTGCGCCTCGAGCGCACGGATCTGCTGGTAGGAACGGATCGCGGCCGCTACCGTCGTATACAGCTTGGTGCGGGTGAGTTCGGACTTGGTGCGGTAGTCATTGATGTCGTAGCCGCGGATCGCTTCCATCTCGGGCGCATAGCCGGGCTGGCCGGTGCGCAGGATGATGCGCACGTCGTGCAGGCCGAGTTCGTCGCGGATGCGGCGCACCAGCTGCAGGCCGGCGTCGGCGCGTTCCATCACGACGTCCAGCAGCACGATGGCGATATCGGCTTCGCGCGCCAGGACGTCGAAGGCGTCGTGGGCAGAGTAGGCGTGCAGGAAGGCCAGGGGGCGTCCCTGCATCTCGACATTGGCGAGGGCGAAGGTGGTGGTCGAATGCACGTCGGCATCGTCGTCGACGACCAGGATCCGCCACGCTGGACTGGAGGATGCGCCAGCGCCCGCGGCTTCGTCGGCAAAGACGAGCTCGTCAGGAGCGCTGCCATCCTTCCATGGTCCTGGGGGCGTACTCGGTGCTGGCATGTGCTACGTCTCCAGAATGGCTCTACTTAGTGACTTTAGTATATATGTAATTGTAAAAAAGAAAGGCTCGATACACACCGCCCAGGCAAAAATATATCCTAGAAGAAACATTTTTGATACAGTCAAATCGAACAGTCCATTTCTGCTTGCCAGATGCCCTGTTAGAATGGTAATTCGATTAATTTGAAACTGAACCTCCCATGTCCGGCAATACATTTGGCAAGCTGTTTTCCGTCACTACTTTCGGCGAATCGCACGGCCCGGCGATTGGCTGCGTCATCGACGGCTGCCCGCCGGGCATGATTCTTTCAGAGGCCGACATCCAGCCCGAGCTCGACCGCCGCAAGCCCGGCACCTCGCGCCATGTCACCCAGCGCCAGGAAGCCGACCGGGTCGAGATCCTGTCCGGCGTCTATCAGGGCGTCACGACCGGCACCCCGATCGCACTCCTGATCCGCAACGAAGACCAGCGCAGCAAGGACTACGGCAATATCGCCGAGAGCTTCCGCCCCGGCCATGCAGACTATACCTATTGGCACAAATACGGCGTGCGCGATCCGCGCGGCGGTGGCCGTTCGTCGGCGCGCCTGACCGCGCCGGTGGTCGGCGCCGGCGCCGTGGCCAAGAAGTGGCTGCGCGAGAAGTACGGCACCGAATTCATGGGCTATATGCGCGCGCTGGGCGATATCGATGTGCCGTTCGAAGGCTGGGAACACGTGCACGCCAACCCGTTCTTCGCCGCCACCGGCGACGCCGCGCTGCTGCAGCGCATGGAAGACGCGATGGACCAGCTTCGCCGCGACGGCGACTCGATCGGCGCGCGCATCGACGTGGTGGCCAAGGGCGTGCCGGTCGGCTGGGGCCAGCCGATCTACGACAAGCTCGACGCCGACATCGCCTACGCAATGATGGGCATTAACGCGGTCAAGGGCGTGGAAATCGGCGCCGGTTTCGCGTCGGTGGCGCAGCGCGGTTCGGAGCATGGCGACGAACTGACGCAGGACGGATTTGTCGGCAACCATGCCGGCGGGGTGCTGGGCGGGATATCGACCGGGCAGGACATCACAGTGTCGCTGGCGATCAAGCCGACCTCGTCAATCCGCGTGCCGCGCCGCTCGATCGACAAGGAAGGCAATCCGGCGACCGTTGAAACCTTCGGGCGCCATGATCCCTGCGTGGGAATCCGGGCGACGCCGATCGCCGAGGCGATGCTGGCGCTGGTGCTGATCGATCACGCGCTGATGCATCGTGGGCAGTGCGGGGATGTGCAGGTGGGGACGCCGAAGCTGAAGTGATGGCTTGAGGCGGGGTGCACTGTGGGGCGGATGGCGCTGCTTGTGGGGTGGATGGCTCTGCCATCCAAGCGGTCAACTCGGGTTGCTCTGCGGTGACGCACGCGCTGGTTGAGCCGTGGGCGGACACCCGCCCACCCCACGGCGGGACACGCGCCCACCCCGCGTCGCGGAACCCGCCCACCCACGGATGCGGCGCCGCCGGTGATCACACCCGCGTGACGATCGCTTCCATCTGATGTCGCCGTTCGACCGTGCGCACGACCAGCGCGCGCAGGTCGTTGAGCAGCGAGAACTCGGTCTGGCTCAGGATCACCTGCGGGAAGCTGTCGTCCCATTCGCCATAAATGAACCCGGCCGGCTGGCCATGCGCGCACAGCGGGATCACGACAAAACAGCGCGCGTCGGACAGCGTGCCTTTCCACCACGCCGGCAGCTTGGTCGAGAACTTGCTGTCACGCGCGTTCTCGATGAAGATCACGCGGTCGCTCGCGAGCGCGGCGTGGAACACGTTCGGCTCGTAGGTGTCGTCGAACGCCAGCTTCGGCAGCAGTGACTTGGCCTCTTCGCCCAGCCCCAGGCGCGCCGAATAGCGGCCCTCGCGCCGGTTGCGCAAAAAAGCGAACGAGCGCGAAAACGACAGGCCCTTGTGCATCGTCTCGAGCGCCATCGAGATCATCTGGCCGGCCGTCGCATTGGCGCCCGCGTCACGCATGTCGGCCACGCCGCTCATCAGGATCTTGTTGCCGGCAATGCGCTTGCGCGTGGCGGCGGCCTGCTGCGCGCGTTTCTCGTGCGGTTTCGACAGCGGCGCGATCGTCAGGTCCGACGCCGCTTCTAGCCTGGCCTTGTCGATCGACGCCAGGATGCCATCCGCGGGCATGCCCAGCATCGCCGAGAAACTCTCGGCCAGGGCCGCGACCTTCGCGGCGCCAGCCGCGTCGTCGGCCCACAGCGCATCGGCGGCCTGGGTCGACATGCTGCCCAGCGCGGCCAGCCAGTCCTCGTGGGCGAAGCCCTCGAAGCGTTCGCCCGGTTCCACCCGGCGCATGCCGGCCACCAGATTGTTCGGCAAGCCCCAGTGGGCGGCGGTGGACCGCCCGACTTCTTCCAGCGACAGGCCCAGTACCTCTTGCGCCGCGCTCTCTTCGCGGCCCTCGCCGGCCGCTTCGCGCATGCGCAGCCAGCGTTCCGGCATGTAGAAGGTCAGCATCATGCGGCCCAGCGAGTGCAGGATCGAGCACACCACCGCTTCTTCCGGGTCGCGCGAGCGCGAATCCGACGCCAGCTGCTGTGCCACCATCCCGGCCAGCACTGCCTTTTCCATCTCGACGTGGGCGGCCTCGGTGTCGGGCGTGCTGCGGCTGAGTTCCTCGATCAGCTTCAGGCCCAGGGCCAGGTGGCCGATGGTTTCGGTGCCCAGCACCAGGACCGCCTTGGAGATGGTGTTGACGTGCTGGCCGAAGGCCGAGTACATGCTGCTGTTGGCCAGGCGCAGTACCTTCTGAGTGAGGACCGGATCGGACAGCACCGTCTGCGTCATCGAAAAATCGCGCTCGTCCTCGCCGCGCATCGAGGCCAGGATGGCGTTGATCGCCCTGGTGAAGCCCGGCATGTCGCCCTGGCGCCGGATGCGCTCCCACAGCAGGGCGAGCGTGGCTTGCGATTTCGCCGAACGAGGGGTGGTGAGTGGAGTGGTCATGATTTTCCTGTCCGGTGATCGGCCGGCAGAAGCGCGGTATAAAGGTTTTCTTTGAGCGCCGTGACGGCGACGTTGGCCGGCATCGGTTTACCCGTCAGGTAGCCCTGGATGTAGTGGCAGCCCTGGTCGTCGAGCCAGGCCAGCTGGTCTTCGGTCTCAACGCCCTCGGCCACGACCGACAGGCTCAGGTGCCTGGCCAGGTCGAGCACGACGCGGCAGATCGCCGCGTCCTTCTGCGAGTCCGGCAAGTCTTTCACGAAGGCGCGGTCGATCTTGAGCACCGAGATCGGGAAGCGCTTGAGGTAGGCCAGCGACGAGTAGCCGGTGCCGAAATCGTCGATCGCGATGCGCGCGTGGCGCTCCACCATCTGGGCCAGGACATTCTCGGC
>Ga0265798_10004215_pt1 | contig 20006 bp, 17 predicted proteins | sample P3T30metagenome_FD_192430 | JGI IMG/M metagenome (GOLD analysis project Ga0265798, IMG submission 192430) | Plant litter microbial communities from East Loma Ridge, Irvine, California - P3 T30 | ecosystem: Environmental > Terrestrial > Plant litter > Unclassified | place: USA: California... | reverse complement strand
CCTGGCGGGCATGACCGCTGCAGCCGTGCTCGGCCTGCTCTGGCCGATGTCGCGGCGCACGGCCGTTCCGATGGGCGAGGGCGGCATTTCCAGCGTCGATACCGAGACCGCGTTCTACGAGGACCAGATCGCCGAGATCGACCGCGATCTGGACCGCGGCCTGATCGCCCCGGACGAGGCCGAGACCGCCCGCGCCGAGGCTGCCCGGCGGCTCCTGCGGGCCAGCCGCGATGCGCGGCGCGACGCCGAGGATGCCGGCGCGGACGAGGCCGCGCGTCCCGCCGAGCCGCGGCTGCGCCGGCGCCGGGCGGCCTCCGCCTTCGCGCTGTCCACGATTCCGCTGGTCGCGCTGATCGCCTACGGACTCTACGGTTCGCCGGAACTGCCGGCGCAGACCGACGCCGACCGGCAGGCCGCCCGCGGCGGCACCGAGGACCTGATGAAGGCGGTCGGCCAGATCGAGGCCCGTCTCGCCCGCGACCCGAACGACGCCCGGGGCTGGGCCGTGCTCGCCCCGGTCTACATGCGGACCGGCCGGTTCGACGACGCGGCCCGCGCCTTCGCCAACATCACCCGGCTGAAGGGCGAGACCGCCGACGTCCTGTCCGATTGGGGCGAGGCCCTGGCGGCTGCCGGGGAGGGGACCGTCACCCCCGAGGCCAAGGCCCTGTTCGAGAAGGCCCAGGCCAGGGACCAGAACGCGCCGAAGCCCCGCTTCTATCTCGCGCGCGCAGCCGAGCAGGCCGGCGATACCGCCGAGGCGATCCGCCAGCTCTCCGCCCTGGAGGCCGCCAGCCCCGCCGACGCGCCCTGGCTCGGGCTGGTCCGGCAGAACCTGGCCCGGCTCAAGGGCGAGGCGGCGCCGGCGGCCGCGCCTGCGGCGCCCCCGAAGATCCCGGCCGAGCAGCAGGCGGCGATCCGCGGCATGGTCGACGGGCTCGACGCCCGGCTCAAGGCGGGCGGCGGCACGCCGGACGAATGGCTGCGGCTCACCCGCTCCCGGGCGGTGCTCGGCGAGCGCGACCAGGCGATCGATGCCCTGGCCCGTGCCCGGGTGGCTCTGGCCGGCAATCCGCAGGGGCTCGCCCAGGTGGAGGAGGGCGCCCGCATCCTCGGCCTCGATCCCACCAAGCCGGCGGCTCCGGCGGCCTCCGGTCCCATGACCGGTTCCATGACCGGCTCCATGACCGGCTCCATGGCCGGACCCGCCCCGCGGTCCGATGCCGAATCGGCGGCTGCCGCCATGCAGGCGCTGTCGCCGGCCGAGCGCGACGCCGCGATCCGCGGCATGGTCGACGGGCTCGACCGGCGTCTCGCGGCCCGGGGCGGCACACCCGACGAGTGGCTGCGGCTCGTGCGCTCCTACAGCGCACTCGGCGACCGCGATCAGGCGATCAAGGCCCTCGACCGCGCCCGGATGGCGCTCGCCACCAACGCGGATGCGGTGAGCCGGCTCGACGGGCTCGCCCGGGAACTCGATCTGACCGCCAAATCCAATCCCTGACGGCGCCGAAGAGCTCCACGCGGCTGTTCGTACGACAATCGGTCCTGCCCGACGCCCTTGACCGGCGCGGCCGCCGGGCCGACACCCTCAAGTCTGGAATGAGAACGGTTTAGGTCTGCTCGGGCCAAAGCCCGTCGGATCCCGGGGTGGAAGAATCGTGACGCGCAAGAGCCGCCGCCTGATCCTGATCACTGCCTGCGGCAGCGTGCTCGCGCTCGCCGTGGGGCTGATCCTGTTCGCCATGAGCGGCTCGATCGTGTTCTTCCGCTCGCCAACCGACATCGCCCAGCAGGGCATCGCCCCCGGGACCCGGATGCGGCTCGGCGGCCTGGTGAAGGACGGCTCGCTCCGGCGCGGGCCCGACCAGACGGTGGATTTCGCCGTGACCGACACCAACGCCACCGTCGAGGTCCAGTACAAGGGCCTGCTACCCGACCTGTTCCGCGAGGGGCAAGGCGTGGTGGCCGAGGGTATGCTGGAGCCGGGCGGCCGGTTCCGGGCCGACACGGTGCTGGCCAAGCACGACGAATCGTACATGCCCCGGGAGGTCGCCGACGCCCTGAAGGCACAGGGGCGCTGGCAGGAGGGGGGCGAGAAGGGCGGCGCCAAGGTCGCACCGAAGCCCATCACCGCCTCGAACGGTGGGACCCTCGGCCCCCGCAGTGAGCGGTAAGGAAACCGGATGATCGTCGAGACCGGCCATTTCGCGCTCGCGCTCGCGCTGGCGATCTCCCTTGTCCAGATGGTGATGCCGGTCTGGGCGGCGCGCTCGGGCGACCCGGCCCTGCGCCAGGCCGCCTCGCAGGCGGCCCTGGGTGCCTTCGCGTGCGTGCTGTTCGCCTTCGCGGCCCTGACCTGGGCGCACGTCACCTCGGACTTCTCGGTCCAGAACGTCGTCGAGAACTCGCACACGCAGAAGCCGCTGATCTACAAGTTCTCCGGCGTCTGGGGGAACCACGAGGGCTCGATGCTCCTCTGGGTCCTGATCCTGACCCTGTTCGGCGCCTGCGTGGCCGTGGCCAAGAATTCCGTGCCGCCGCGCTTGCGGGCCAACACGCTCGGCGTGCAGGGCCTGATCACCTTCGTGTTCGTGCTGTTCATCATCACGACCTCGAACCCGTTCAGCCGCGTGGTCCCGGCGCCGCTCGAGGGCAACGACCTCAATCCGCTGCTGCAGGATGTCGGGTTGGCGATCCACCCGCCACTCCTCTACGTCGGCTATGTCGGTTTCTCGATCAGCTTCGCCTTCGCGGTCGCCGCCCTGATCGACGGGCGGATCGATGCGGTCTGGGCGCGGGCCGTGCGGCCCTGGACGCTCGCCGCCTGGTCGTTCCTGACGCTCGGCATCGCGATGGGCTCCTACTGGGCCTATTACGAGCTCGGCTGGGGCGGCTGGTGGTTCTGGGATCCGGTGGAGAACGCCTCCCTGATGCCCTGGATCGCCGGCACGGCGCTGCTGCACTCCACCGTGGTGATGGAGAAGCGCGACGCCCTGAAGGTCTGGACGGTGCTGCTCGCCATCCTGACCTTCTCGCTGTCGCTGATCGGCACCTTCCTGGTCCGCTCCGGGGTGATCACCTCGGTGCATTCCTTCGCCACCGACCCGACCCGCGGCGTCTTCATCCTGGCGATCCTGATCCTGTTCATCGGCGGCTCGCTGACGCTGTTTGCGTGGCGGGCGCCGCTGCTGCGACAGGGCGGCCTGTTCGCGCCGATCTCCCGGGAGGGGGCGCTCGTCCTCAACAACCTGTTCCTGGTGGCCGCCTGCGCCACGGTGCTGGTGGGGACGCTCTATCCGCTCCTGTTGGAGATGCTGACCGGGGAGAAGATCACGGTCGGGCCGCCCTTCTTCAACGCCACCTTCATCCCCCTGGCGATTCCGCTCCTGCTGATCGTGCCCTTCGGCCAGGCGCTCGCCTGGAAGCGCGGGGACGTGCTCGCGGCCTCGCAGCGCCTGTTCGCGGCACTCGCCGTCGCCCTGGTGGTCGGCTTCGCGGTCCTGGCTTTCACCTGGGGCGGCCCCGTGATGGCGCCGGTCGGGATCGGGCTCGGCGCCTACCTGCTGATCGGCTCGGCGCTGGAGATCGTCTCCCGGGCCCGGGGCTTTGGCTCCAGCCGGACGCGCGACCTCGGCCAGATCGGGCGCCGGGCCATCGGCCTGCCGCGCTCGGCCTGGGGCACGGCACTCGCCCATGCCGGCGTCGGCGTGGTTGTGATCGGCATCGCCGCGCAAGGGTGGGCCACCGAAGGGCTGGCGACGCTCAAGCCCGGCCAGACCCTGTCGGCCGGCCCCTACACGGCGACCCTCGACCGGCTCGCGCCCCGGGCCGGCCCGAACTACGAGGAGGCCGCGGCCTTCCTGACGATCCGGACCCGCTCGGGCGACGAGGTCGGCCGGGTCGAGACCGGCAAGCGCTTCTACCCGAGCCGCAAGATGTCGGTGACGGAATCCGGCCTGCTCACCATCGGGGCGAGTCAGGTCTACGCCAGCCTCGGCGAGATCGGCCAGGATGGCGGCGTCGGCCTGCGCCTCTACTACAAGCCGCTGGTGCTGATGATCTGGCTCGGCGCGGTCGTGATGGCCTTGGGCGGCGGGCTGTCCCTCACCGACCGCCGGATGCGCGTCGGCGTGCCGGCCAAGGCGCGGGCGCGGGCGATGCCCCACGTTGCCGCGGTCCCGGCGGAGTGATGGGTCGGGACATGAGGGCCAACGCGGTTCTTCCCGGTCCCTCTGTGGGGGACCGGGTCCACGCCTATCCGGTCGAGCCGCAGGCCCCCTCTCCTGTGCGGGAGAGGGGACCTGTCGCGGTCGATGGCCGTCGGTCTGTGGACGCCGCACCGGGGAGGGGGAAGGCGCGTGGCCGCCTCGCCTTCGCGCTCCTCGCGACCCTTTCGCTCGCCGTCCCGGCCCATGCGGTCCAGCCCGACGAGGTGCTGAAGGATCCGGTGCTGGAGCATCGCGCCCGGGAGATCTCGTCCGAGCTGCGCTGCCTGGTCTGCCAGAACCAGTCGATCGACGATTCCGACGCGCCGCTCGCCAAGGATCTGCGCGTGATCGTGCGCGAGCGCCTGCAGAAGGGCGACAGTGATCCGGCGGTGCTGCGCTACGTCGTGGACCGCTACGGCGAGTTCGTGCTGCTGCGGCCGGTCTTTGCCCTGCACACCCTGCTGCTGTGGCTGACCCCGATCCTGGCGGTTCTGCTCGGCGCTTTCGGGATTTGGCGCCTCGCCCGCCGGCGGCCGGCCGCGCCGGTCCGGACCCTGTCGGCAGCCGAGCAGGCGGAGGTCGCCGCGCTGCTTCGTCGGGAGTAGTCTTCGGCGCGTTGCGATTCGCCCGGATCGAGTCGGCAAGATTCGCTGCTCCGGCACGAGTCTCTGCTCCGGCACGAGTTTTGGATCCGGCAATGCAGATCGCATGATCGGCGACGCGCCCGGGGTGAAGACGATGACCGCCACCACGCTCACCATCTCCAGTCGCAACTACTCCTCCTGGTCCCTGCGGGGCTGGCTGATCTGCCGGATGGCGGGTCTCGCGTTCGACACGGAAGTCCTGTCGGGCACGGACGTCACCAGCCGTGCGGAACTGCTGCACCTGTCCCCATCCTTCCTGGTGCCGCGCCTGCGGCATGGCGACGTGGTGGTCTGGGACATCCTCGCGATCGCCGAATACCTGAGCGAGACCTTTCCCGACGCCGGCCTTCTCCCGCGCGAAGTGGCCGAGCGTGCCCATTGCCGCTCCATCTCCGGGGAGATGCACTCGGGCTTCGTCAACCTGCGCTCGGCCCTGCCGATGAACCTGCGGGCGTTCCATCCGGGCTTTCGGGTGTTCAACGGCGCCAAGGCCGATATCGAGCGCATCGTCACGATCTTCGACGATTGCCTGGACCGGTACGAAGGACCGTTCCTCTTCGGTGACCGGCCGGGCCTCGCCGATGCGCTTTACGCCCCGGTCTGCACCCGCTTCCGTACCTACGACGTCGCGCTGCCGCCCCGGGCCGCAGCCTACCGGGACGCCATTCTGCACTGGCCGTTGATGATCGAATGGGCCGAGGCCGCCGCCGACGAGCCGGATGAGATCGAAGAGCTCGACATGGAGTTCTGACCGTCCAGACCGCGCGGCAGATGAAATTTCTTGCAGGGCACAAGATGATGTTGCGTCGCACGCGGGTTGGTTCGACGGTTTCTAGGCGGTAGAAACCGATGCGTTGAGAAAGGCTTACCGTATGGATGGGCCGCCGGCCCGCGACGGGTGACAGTCTGACAGGGATCCTTTGTCAGGCGACCGGACTGCGCGATTGATGGTGTTCGGCATTTCTGTTCCACTTCGCTTTAGAAAAGGAACAGACTGGGCTGGAAACCATGGCGCGTCACGAGCCCTGGAGCGCGGAACGCGCCACCGGGATCATTGCAGAGCATACCCATCTCGAAGGCGCGACGCTGCCGATCCTGCACGCGTTGCAGGCGACCTTCGGCTACGTCGATGGCGGCGCCGTGCCGCTCATCGCCGACGCGCTGAACCTGTCGCGTGCCGAGGTGCATGGCTGCATCACGTTCTACCACGACTTCCGCGCCCATCCGGCCGGCCGCCACGAGGTGAAGCTGTGTCGGGCCGAGGCCTGTCAGGCCATGGGCTCGGACAAGATCCACCGCGAGATCCTCGGCCGCCTAGGCTGTGACTGGCACGAGACCACCGCCGACGGCAGCGCCACGGTGGAGCCGGTCTACTGCCTCGGCCTCTGCGCCAACGGTCCCGCGGCCCTGATCGACGGCGAGCCGGTGGCTCACCTGACTGCCGACGGCCTCGACGAGGCGCTGGCCGAAACCAAGCGGGAGACCCGCCAGTGAGCGTCACCCTTTACGTCCCCCGGGACGCCGTGGCTCTGGGCCTCGGCGCCAACAAGGTCGCCCGGGCCCTGTTCGCGGGCGCCGAGCGCCGCGGCCTCGACGTGACCATCGTGCGCACCGGCTCGCGCGGCCTGTTCTGGCTGGAGCCGATGGTGGAAGTCGCCACGCCGGAAGGCCGGGTCGCCTACGGTCCCGTCAAGGTCTCGGATGTCGACGCCCTGCTGGATGCCGGGCTCGCCACCGGCGGCGAGCATGCCCTGCGCCTCGGCGACCCCGAAAAGATCCCGTTCCTCGCCCGTCAGCAGCGCCTGACCTTCCACCGCTGCGGCGTTGTCGATCCGGTCTCGGTGGCCGATTACCGGGCCCATGGCGGCTATCGCGGGCTCGAGGCGGCGCTGAAGCTCGACGCCGAGGGCATCGTCGCGGCGGTGCGCGATTCCGGCCTGCGCGGCCGCGGCGGCGCCGGCTTCCCGGCCGGCATCAAGTGGAACACCGTGATGCTCGCCAAGGGCGAGCAGAAATACGTCGTTTGCAACGCCGACGAGGGCGATTCCGGTACCTTCGCCGACCGGATGATGATGGAGGGCGACCCCTTCAACCTCATCGAGGGCATGACCATCGCGGCGATCGCGACGGGTGCGACCCGCGGCTACATCTACCTGCGCTCCGAATACCCGCAGGCCTTCGCCACCCTGAAGGAAGCCATCGCCAACGGCATCGAGGCCGGCGTGCTTGGCGCCGATATCCTGGGTTCGGGCAAGGCCTTCCACCTGGAGGTCCGACTGGGCGCGGGCGCCTATATCTGCGGCGAGGAGACCTCGCTGCTGGAGAGCCTGGAGGGCAAGCGCGGCATCGTGCGGGCCAAGCCCCCGATCCCGGCGCTCAAGGGCTTCCTCGGCAAGCCGACGCTGGTCAACAACGTCATGACCTTCACGGCCGTGCCGTGGATCCTCGAGAACGGCGCCGGGGCCTACGCCGATTACGGCATGGGCCGCTCGCTCGGCACGCTGCCGATCCAGCTCGCCGGCAACATCAAGCACGGTGGCCTGATCGAGCTCGCCTTCGGGGTGACCCTGCGCGAGGTGATCGAGGATTACGGCGGCGGCACCCGCTCCGGCCGGCCGGTCCGGGCCGTACAGGTCGGCGGGCCGCTCGGGGCCTACTTCCCCGACCACCTGCTCGACACGCCCCTCGACTACGAGGCGATGGCCGCCGCGAAGGGCCTCGTCGGCCATGGCGGCATCGTGGTGTTCGACGACACCGTCGACATGGCCTCCCAAGCCCGCTTCGCCTTCGAGTTCTGCGCCACCGAATCCTGCGGCAAGTGCACTCCCTGCCGGATCGGCGCGACCCGTGGCGTCGAGACCATGGACAAGGTCATCGCCGGCATCCGGCCGGAGACGAACCTGAAGCTGATCGAGGACCTCTGTGAGGTCATGACCGACGGGTCGCTCTGCGCCATGGGCGGGCTCACGCCGATGCCCGTGATGAGCGCGATCACCCACTTCCCTGAAGATTTCAGGCGCGCCGGCGATCTGCCGGTCGCGGCCGAGTGAAGGAGACGTCGATGGGCCTGATCAAGGAGATCGACTACGGCACGCCGATCCGCGTGGCGGAGCAGACCGTCACCCTGACGATCGACGGCATGGACGTGACGGTGCCGGCCGGCACCTCGGTGATGGCGGCGGCGATGCATGCCGGCACGCAGATCCCGAAGCTGTGCGCCACCGACAGCCTGGAGCCGTTCGGCTCCTGCCGGCTCTGCCTCGTCGAGATCGAGGGGCGGCGCGGGACGCCGGCCTCCTGCACCACGCCGGCCGAGAACGGCATGGTCGTGCGCACGCAGACCGACAAGCTGGCCAAGCTCCGCAAGGGCGTGATGGAGCTCTACATCTCCGATCACCCGCTGACCTGCCTGACCTGCGCGGCCAACGGCGATTGCGAGTTGCAGGACATGGCCGGCGTCGTCGGCCTGCGCGACGTCCGCTACGGCTACGAGGGCGACAACCACGTCGTGCCGAGTGCCGAGAAGTACCTGCCCAAGGACGAGTCGAACCCGTACTTCACGTACGATCCGTCGAAGTGCATCGTCTGCAACCGGTGCGTCCGCGCCTGCGAGGAGGTGCAGGGCACCTTCGCGCTGACCATCGCGGGCCGCGGCTTCGACAGCCGCGTGGCGGCGGGCCCGACCAACTTCATGGAATCGGAGTGCGTTTCCTGCGGCGCCTGCGTGCAGGCCTGTCCCACGGCCACGTTGCAGGAAAAATCGATCCACGAGTTCGGCCAGCCCGAGCACGCGGAGGTGACGACCTGTGCGTATTGCGGCGTCGGCTGCTCGTTCAAGGCCGAGATGCAGGGCACCCGCGTCGTCCGCATGGTGCCGTACAAGGCCGGCAAGGCCAACGAGGGCCATAGCTGCGTCAAGGGTCGCTTCGCCTACGGCTACGCCACCCACAAGGACCGCATCACCAAGCCGATGATCCGCGCGAAGATCACGGATCCGTGGCGCGAAGTCTCCTGGGACGAGGCCATCTCGCACGCGGCCAGCGAATTCAAGCGGATCCAGTCGACATACGGCAAGGATTCGGTCGGCGGCATCACCTCGTCGCGCTGCACCAACGAGGAGGCCTACCTCGTCCAGAAGCTCGTGCGCGCCGCCTTCGGCAACAACAACGTCGATACCTGCGCCCGCGTCTGCCACTCGCCCACCGGCTACGGGCTAATGTCGACGCTCGGTACCTCGGCCGGCACCCAGGACTTCAAGTCGGTCGAGCAGTCCGACGTGATCCTGGTGATTGGTGCCAACCCGACCGACGGGCACCCGGTCTTCGGTTCGCGCATGAAGAAGCGCCTGCGGGAGGGCGCCAAGCTGATCGTGGCCGATCCGCGCAAGATCGACTTGGTGAAGTCGCCCCACATCAAGGCCGACTATCACCTGCCCCTGAAGCCGGGCTCCAACGTCGCCTTCATCAATTCGCTGGCGCACGTCATCGTCACCGAGGGGCTGATCGACGAAGCGTATGTCCGCGAGCGCTGCGACCTCGCCGAGTTCGAGTCCTGGGCCCGGTTCATCGCCGAGGAGCGGCATTCGCCCGAGAACCAGCAATCGTTCACCGGCCTCGACCCGGCTGAGGTGCGTGCGGCGGCCCGGCTCTACGCCACGGGCGGCGCGGCCGGCATCTATTACGGCCTCGGCGTCACCGAGCACAGCCAGGGCTCGACCATGGTGATGGGCATGGCCAACATCGCCATGGCCACCGGCAACATCGGCAAGCTCGGTGCCGGCGTGAACCCGCTGCGCGGCCAGAACAACGTCCAGGGCTCCTGCGACATGGGCTCGTTCCCGCACGAGTTCACCGGCTACCGCCACGTCTCGGACGACGCCACCCGTGAGAGCTTCGAGGCGCTCTGGGGCGCCAAGCTCGACGGCGCGCCGGGCCTGCGCATCACCAACATGCTCGACGAGGCCGTCGATGGCAGCTTCAAGGGCCTCTACATCCAGGGCGAGGACATCGCGCAGTCGGATCCCGACACGCACCATGTCACGTCCGGCCTCAAGGCGATGGAATGCATCGTCATCCAGGACCTGTTCCTGAACGAGACCGCGAAATACGCCCACGTCTTTCTGCCGGGCGCCTCGTTCCTCGAGAAGGACGGCACCTTCACCAACGCCGAGCGGCGCATCTCCCGCGTCCGCAAGGTGATGCCTCCGATGGGCGGCTTCGGTGATTGGGAGGGCACGGTGCTGCTCTCCAACGCACTGGGCTACAAGATGGAGTACAGCCACCCGTCCGAGATCATGGACGAGATCGCCGGCCTGACCCCGAGCTTCACCGGCGTGTCCTACGCCAAGCTCGACGAGCTGGGCTCGGTGCAGTGGCCCTGCAACGAGAAGGCGCCGCTCGGCACGCCGATGATGCACGTGGACCGCTTCGTCCGCGGCAAGGGCCGGTTCATGATCACCGAGTTCGTGGCCACCGAGGAGCGGACGGGGGCGAAGTTCCCGCTGATCCTGACCACGGGCCGGATCCTGTCCCAGTACAATGTCGGCGCGCAGACCCGGCGCACCGAGAACTCGCGCTGGCACGAGGAGGACGTGCTGGAGATCCACCCGTTCGACGCGGAACTGCGCGGCATCGTCGACGGCGACCTGGTCTCCCTGGAGAGCCGGTCCGGCGACATCGCCCTGAAGGCCAAGGTCTCGGAGCGGATGCAGCCCGGCGTGGTCTACACCACGTTCCACCACGCCAAGACCGGCGCCAACGTGATCACCACCGACTACTCGGATTGGGCGACCAACTGTCCCGAGTACAAGGTTACGGCGGTGCAGATCCGGCGGACCAACCGGCCCTCGGATTGGCAGGCGAAGTTCTACGAGGAGGACTTCTCCCTGACGCGCATTGCCAATTCCCTAGATACTGCGCTCGACGCGGCGGAGTGAACCGATGAGCGCGCTGACCCAGGAGGACAAACTCCTCCGGATGGCGAACCAGATCGCCACTTTCTTCCGGTCCTACCCGGAGGACGAGGCGGTGGCCGGGGTGCACAAGCACATCACGGCCTTCTGGACGCCCAAGATGGTCTCGAAGCTCGAGGCCGCCCTGCCGGGGATGGGCGACCGGGCCGACAGTCTGGTGCAGCAGGCCCTGCGCGGGGCCGAGCCCCAGGCCGAGAGCCCGGTGCGCTCCGCCACCCGCGACCCGCAGAAGCTCGGCGAGGGTGCCAGCGACGCCGGCTGATCGGCCTTCGTCGCGTTCGATCGGTCCATCGCGGCGCCGGTCGAACGCGGCCGCCCTGAGCAGGGCGGCGACGGCCCGAGGCGTGCCTGGAGGTTTACGCGCCGACCCTCCGAATGAATGCAGGATGCGCCGATTTCGGTATCCGCGTATACGTCGCCCCTGAATTGTAGGCTAAACCGGTACCGATGACGGGTCGAACCCCGTCCGCGCGCTGGCACCCGCCAAGCTCAACGACTAAGCTTCCTCGGCAGCACGGCTCACGCAACGAAGTCGTGCCTGGAGGAAGCCTCTATGCGTTCAGACCTGGCGGGCGCAGTCGCGCCCGGGAGCGATCACGGCTGGTTGTCCCGTGAGCGCATCGTCGCCAAACCGGGCTTCAACCGCTGGCTGGTTCCGCCGGCGGCCCTGGCGATCCATCTCTGCATCGGCATGGCCTACGGGCTGTCGGTGTTCTGGCTGCCGTTGAGCCGGGCCCTCTCGGTCGGCCAGCCCGCCCCCGCCGCCTGCCCCGACATGGGCGTGATGACGGCGCTGTTCACCACCACGTGCGACTGGCGCGTCAGCGACCTGGTCACGGTCTTCTCCATCGGCATCGTCATGCTCGGCCTGTCGGCCGCCCTGTTCGGCGGCTGGCTGGAGCGGGCGGGCCCGCGCAAGGCCGGCATCGTGGCCGCCCTGTGCTGGGGCGGCGGCTTCCTGATCGGCGCGCTGGGCGTCTACCTCCACCAGCTCTGGCTGGTCTGGCTCGGCATGGGCCTGATCGGCGGCATCGGGCTGGGCCTCGGCTACATCTCCCCGGTCTCGACCCTGATCAAGTGGTTTCCGGACCGGCGCGGCATGGCCACCGGCATGGCCATCATGGGCTTCGGCGGCGGCGCGATGATCGGCTCTCCCCTGGCCGACGGCCTGATCAAGACCTTCCGCAGCCCCGATTCCGTCGGCGTCTGGCAGACGCTCGCCCTGATGGGGCTGGGCTATTGCGTGTTCATGCTGGGCGGAGCCTTCGGCTACCGGGTCCCGCCGGCCGGCTGGCAGCCGGATGGGTGGACGCCGCCTGCCGCCAAGAACGCGATGATCGCCTCGGGCCACGTCCACCTGCGGGACGCGCACAAGACCTTTCAGTTCTGGATGATCTGGCTGGTGCTCTGCCTCAACGTCTCGGCCGGGATCGGCGTGCTGGCGCTCGCCTCGCCGATGCTCCAGGAGATCTTCGGCGGCTCCCTGATCGGGCTGCCCGGCACCGGCTTCGCTGCGCTCGACGCCGGCCAGAAGGCCCAGATCGCCGCGATCGCGGCCGGCTTCGTCGGATTGCTGTCGCTGTTCAACATCCTGGGCCGGTTCTTCTGGGCCTCGATGTCGGACCGGATCGGCCGCAAGCTCACCTACGCGATCTTCTTCGCCCTGGGCGGCGTGCTCTACGCCGCCGCTCCCTGGGCCGCCGGGATCGGCTCGCAGGCTCTGTTCGTCGCGTTCTTCTGCGTGATCCTGTCCATGTATGGCGGCGGCTTCGCGACGATCCCGGCTTACCTCGCCGACGTGTTCGGCACGCAGTTCGTCGGCGCGATCCACGGCCGCCTGCTCACCGCGTGGTCGACCGCCGGCATCGTCGGTCCGTTCGTGGTCACCAAGATCCGGGAGGCGCAGGCCGCCGCCGGTGTCCAGGGCGCGGACCTCTATGGGCGGACCATGTACGTGCTGGCCGCGTTCCTGGCCGCCGGGTTCGTCTGCAACCTGTTGATCCGGCCGCTTGCCGGGCGGTGGTTCATGTCCGATACCGAGCGCGCCGCCCTCGACGTCCGCGGCGCCGCCGCTGCCGTCCGGTCGTCGGGCTCGTTCGGCATCGGCCGGGGCGGGTTCAGCGCCGCGGCGGCACTGGCCTGGGCGGTCGTGGGCATCCCGATCCTCTGGGGGATCGGCATCACCCTGTCGAAGGCGTTCATCCTGTTCCGCTGAGCGTGCGCCCGCCGCCGGTTGTGGCCGGACGGGCGGGCCACTAGGTTTCGGCATCCCAACCTGCGGGGTGCGCGCCGCTCGGAATGCCTCCGTGATCGACAAGCTCGACTTCCTGCTCGCGCTCGCCCGCGAGCAGCATTTCGGCCATGCGGCCGAGACCTGCGGGGTGACGCAGCAGACCCTCTCGGCCGGCGTGAAGCAGCTGGAGAACCGCTTCGGCGTGCAGCTGGTACTGCGCGGTTCGCGCTTCCAGGGCTTCACCCCGGAGGGCGAGCGGGTGCTCGAATGGGCACGCCGCATCGTGGCCGACGCGCGGGCGATGCACGAGGAGGTCACGGGCCTGCGCCGCGGCCTGACCGGGCACCTGCGCATCGCCGCGATCCCCACGGCCCTGCCGATGATCGTGAGCCTGACCACCCCCTATGGCGAGCGCCACCCGGGCGTCCGGCTCACGGTCGAATCCGCGGCCTCCGCCGACATCTTCTCGCTGATCGAGAACCTGGAGGCCGATGCCGGGCTGACCTACCTCGACAACGAGCCGCTCGGCCGGGTCGTGTCGGTGCCGCTCTACCGGGAGCGCTACCGCCTGGTCACGGCCGACGGCGGCCCGTTCGACGGCCGCGCCAGCGTCACCTGGGCGGAGACCGGCCGCCTGCCGCTCTGCCTGCTGACCCCGAACATGCAGAACCGCCGGATCATCGATCAGCAGATCCGGGACGCCGGCGCCGATCCGGCCGCGACGCTGGAATCGAACTCGATGATCGTGCTGATGACCCACGTGCGCACCCTGCGCTGGGCCTCGATCATGCCGGAGATCCTGGTCGATGCCCTCGGGCCCATGGCGGGCGTGCGGGCGATCCCGATCACCGCCCCGGACCTGGAGCACACGATCGGCCTCGTCGCCCCGCGCCGCGAGCCCTCGACCCCGATGGTGACAGCCCTGGTCGCCATCGCCCGGACCCTGGCGCGGACGCTCGATCCGGAGCTGTACGGCTTTTCCAGCGCCGTGACGGATGCGTGAGAGGGTGCGCGTTCAGGCCGGCGCGAACAGGCCTCGCACCAACCCGCGGACGGCCCGATAGGGAATCAGCGGCAGCTTGAGGACGAGGCGGGCCGTGAGCACCGCCAGGACCGTCAGGATCGTCAGCAGAACTCTGAACACCGTGCGCGCTCCCTTGGCCGGTCCGGCCAGTGCGGAGGGAGACGGATCCCGGCGCCGGGTCAGGCAGCGCCCGGAACGCGGCGAGACTATGGTCCGACGTCGCCCCGGCCCCGTCCGCGGCGCCGGGCAGGATCGTTCGTCACCCTGTCCCGGCAGGGCACGAAAAAAGCCGCCCCGTCTCCGGAGCGGCCTCGAGGTCGCGGCTGGACCGGGATGGGTCCCGCGAGCTTACTTGATCTTGGTTTCCTTGAAGTCGACGTGCTTGCGCGCGACCGGATCGTACTTGCGCATCGTCAGCTTCTCGGTCTGCGTGCGGGAGTTCTTCTTGGTGACGTAGAAATAGCCCGTGTCGGCGGTGGAGACGAGCTTGATCTTGACGGTGACGGCCTTAGCCATGGCGCGGCGCTCCTGCAGGGTGCGGCATTCCGCGTGAGCGAAACGCAAATGGCCGGGAAGGCCCGGCCGAATACGGGCCGGTCAATGCCCGATCGGACCCCGCAGGTCAAGACCGCGCGGCGGATCGCTCCATCATGGCGAGGCTCGACGAGAAGACCAGGAACAGTGCCAGCAGCGCCCACGCGAAGCCGTGCGGCGGCACGAGGTCGAGCCCGCCGCCGATCAGCGGCGGCCCGAGCATCAGGCCGACATTGTACAGCACCACGAAGGCCGCGTTGGCGCCCGCGAGGTCGGAGGCCGGGACCCGGTCGCCCAGCGTGGTCAGGCCGACCGTGTAGAGCGTCCCGGCGATGCCGCCCCAGGCGAACAGGACCAGGCCGAGCGCCAGCGGCGACCCGGAGGCCAGCGGGATCAGGGCCGAGCCCGCCGCCCCGGCCAGGCCCGCGCCGAGGAGCACCGCGCCCCGGTCGACGCGGTCGGCAAGCCAGCCGAACGGGATCTGGAACAGCACGTTGCCGAGCGCGATCAGGCTGACGAGGCCGGCTGCGCCCTGTGCGTCGTAGCCCAGGCGCAGGCCGTAGAGCGGCAGGATCGCGAAGATCCCGGTCTCCACCGCCCCGTACGCGAGGGCGGCGAGCAGCGCCCCGGGGGCGAAGCGCAGATAGGCGAGGAGGCTGCGGCCGGAGCCGTGCTCGATGGTCGGCGACAGGCCCCGGGCGAGGACGATCGGCAGGCCGCCGGCCAGCATCAGGGCGGCACCGGTCAGGTAGGGGGGCAAGCCCTCGGTCCCGACGAGGGCCAGGAGCGCCGGCCCGACCGCGAAGCCCGCTGCCAGCACGGTGGCGTAGATCCCCATCACCAGGCCTCGGCGCTCCGGCGGGGCGGCGGCGTTGATCCAGTACTCGGACAGCACGAACAGTGCGCCGAGCGTCGCCGAGAACACGAAGCGCAGCGGGAACCACAGGGCGATGCCCGGCACCATCGGAAAGGCGGCGAGGCTCACCGCCCCCACGACCAGGGCGAGACACAGGAGCGGCGCGACGCCGATCCGCGCGGCCAGTCGCGGGACGAACGGGACCGTGCAGATGCTGGCGATGCCGGCGACCGCGGTGTTGAGCCCGATCAGCGTGCTCGACGCGCCGCGCCGCTCCAGCTCGATCGACAGGAGCGGGATCGACAGGCTGAGGCCGATGCCGACCACGGTGACGCAGGCGATGGCGGCGGTGATCGCCGCCACGGTGTCCGGTCCGATCCCGCGTCCCGCGACGATCCGGTCCGGCCTGTCCGAAACATTCACAACGCGACTCGTTCCCGGCGCCCGTAGCGCTCGTAGTGGAAGGGGATCATCCGGTGCGGCGCGAAATCGGCCGCGATCTGCGCCTCCAGATCGTCCAGGATGGCGCGGGTGATGAACGGCAGGTCGAGCTTGCGCGCCGCGTCCAGGCGGACCCAGGCGAGCTCGGTGAACTCGGCCTCGGGGCTCACCCGGCCGGCCTCCTCGGCCACGACCATGCGGCGATCGACGGCGAAGAACCGCGTGTCGAACCGGCGGACGCGCTTGGGCGGGGTGATCGCCCGGGCCACGAGGTGCAGCGCCTCCAGGTCCGGCAGGATCCCGTGCCGGGCGAAGGCCTCCCAGCCCGCGGGGGCGGTCTCGGGGGCGCCGTGCTCGTTCGTGCCGAGCAGCAGGCCGGTCTCCTCGTAGGTCTCCCGGATGGCGGCCAGCGCCAGCGCCCGGCCGAGATGGTGCGGCGGCCGGGAGACCTGACGGGTCAGCGCGGCCTCGGCGTAGTCGGGCAGTGCGCCGGCCACCGGCATGTGGCGGTCGCCGAGTTCGATACGGCCCCCGGGGAACACGAACTGCCCGGGCATGAAGGCGAGGCGCGGGTTGCGGCGGCCCATCAGGACCTTCGGGCCGCCCTTCCCGCGCCGGTCCAGCACGATCAGGGTGGCGGCGTCCCGCGGGCGCAGGCGCGCCGGGGACGGCGTCCGCTCAGGGCTGGTCGCGATCTCGGATTCCTGCTGCGGCTCCGGCTGCGGCAAGGCGTGTCTCCTTCAACCCCGAAACGGGGCGGCCCCGCGGTAACGTGGCGAAGCCGTGCATGCCAAGGGCATATTGCAACCCGACGACGGCACCCTTGACCGGCTGGAGCAACGCGAGGGCGAACAGGAGCGTGAAGACCGGCCAGACGCCCATCTCGACCCACAACGGGACATCGTAGGCGGTCTCGGTCTCCAGGATCAGGTAGCCGACGATGTGGGCGACGATGAAGATCACCACGTAGGGCGGCAGATCGTCCGCGCGGTGATGGTGCAGTTCCAGCCCGCAGGCGTCGCATTCCGGGCGCACCTTCAGGAAGCGTCCGAAGATCCGGCCCTGCCCACAATGGGGACAGCGGCCGATGAAGCCCCGCGCCATCGCGGGGATCAGGCGGGTGCGCACGGGAATCGCGTCGGTGGCCATGACCAAAGCCTACACCGGCCGGGTCACCGGCGCGAGCCGCGATGGCGCGTGCCGGAGTTGCGGATGCCGGGCGGGCGGCCGGAGGGGGCGGCCTTGAACGGCCGCCCGCTGGGCTTCCGGCCGGCGCCGTCCTTGCTGGACCCGGAGCGGGTCTGGCCCGCGCTCAGCAGCTCGAAGCGGAGCGCCCCCGCCACCGGCGCGGCCTCGACCAGGCGGACCTCGACGCGGTCGCCGAGCCGGAAAGTCTCGCCGCTGCGCTCACCCACGAGGGCGTGACGGGCCTCCTCGTGGCGGAAATAGTCGGCGCCGAGCTGCGAGATCGGCACGAACCCGTCCGCGCCGGTCTCGTCGAGCTTGATGAACAGGCCCGACCGCGTGACGCCCGCGATCTGTCCCGCGAAGGTCGCCCCGATCCGGTCGACGAGATGGTGCGCGATCAGCCGGTCGATGGTCTCGCGCTCCGCCGCCATGGCGCGGCGTTCGGCCGCCGAGATCTGCTCGCCGATCTGCGCGAGCTCGCCCACCGACACCTCCGCGGGCAGGCCGTCGGCGCCGAGCCGGCAGGCGGCGATCAGCGCTCGGTGGACGATCAGGTCGGCGTAGCGGCGGATCGGCGAGGTGAAATGCGCGTAGCGGCGCAGGTTCAGCCCGAAATGGCCCAGGTTCTCGGAGGCGTAGACGGCCTGGGCCTGGGAGCGCAGCACCACCTCGTTGATGAAGGTCGCGTGCTCGCTGCCGGCCACCGATCCGAGGATGCGGTTGAACAAGGCGGGGCGCAGCGCCCCCTCCTTGGGCAGCTTGATCCCGACCGAGGCCAGGACCTCGCCGAGCGCCTGCATCTTCTCCTGCGCCGGCTCGTCGTGCACCCGGTAGATCAGCGTCTGCTTGGCCGCCTCCAAGGTCTCGGCGGCGGCGACGTTGGCCTGGATCATGAACTCCTCGATCAGCCGGTGCGCATCGAGGCGCTCCGGCACGATCACCCGGTCGACCGCGCCCTCGGGCGAGAGCAGCACCTTGCGCTCGGGCAGGTCGAGCGCGAGCGGCCCGCGGCTGTCCCGGGCCTCGCGCAGGGCCGCGTAGGCCGCCCAGAGCGGGCGCAGCACCGTCTCCAACAGCGGCTCCGTTGCGGCATCCGCCTGCCCGTCGATGGCGGCTTGCGCCTGCGCGTAGGCGAGCTTGGCCCGGGAGCGCATCATCACCCGGTGGAACGTGTGGCGGCGCTTCACCCCGTCCGCGGCGATCACCATCCGGACCGCGATGGCCGGGCGGTCCTCGCCCTCGCGCAGGGAGCAGAGATCGTTGGAGATCCGCTCCGGCAGCATCGGCACGACGCGGTCGGGGAAATAGACCGAGTTGCCCCGCTCCAGCGCCTCGCGGTCGAGGCTCGAGCCGGGGCGGACATAGGCCGCGACATCCGCGATCGCCACCGTGACGAGGAAGCCGCCCGGATTTGCCGGGTCGGGATCAGGCTCCGCCATCACGGCGTCGTCGTGGTCCTTGGCGTCCGGCGGATCGATGGTCAGCAGCGGGCGGTCGCGCCAATCCTCGCGACCTTTGAGCGGGGCGGGGGCCGCTGCATCGGCCTCGGCCAGGGTCGCGTCCGAGAATACGTGCGGGATGTTGTGCAGGTGGATCGCGATCAGGCTCACGGCCTTCTCGGAGCCGAGCGAGCCGAGCCGTTCCCGGACCCGGCCCCGCGGCAGGCCGAAGCGCGTCTCCCGCTCCAGCGATACGCTGACGAGGTCGCCGTCCCGGGCCTGACCCTCCTCGCCGGGCGGGATCAGGATCTCGCGGCCCTGCGAGCGCTTCTCGACCGGCACGATCCGGCCGCCCTGCGCCCCGGCGCGGTAGACGCCGATGATCTCGGCCTTGTTCTTTCCGATGACCTTGATGACCCGGCCGGTATAGCCGCCCTCGGCGTCGCGCTCGACCCGGACGAGGGCGCGGTCGCCGATCCCGGCGTCCGGGCGGTTGCCCTTGCGCGGTCCGCGGCTTTGCGTGAGCACGATGGATGGCGGCTTGCCGGTGCCGGTCCACTCGACCGGAACCGCCAGGAAGTCGCCGTGCCGGTCGCGCGAGCGGATGTCGCTCAGAACCACCGGCGGCAGGCGACCGGCAGCTGCGAGGCCGCCGCGCCCGCGATCGAGGCCGCCATCCTCCTCGATCTCCTTGAGGATGCGCTTCAGGTCGATCTTGGCGGCGCCCTTGATGCCGAACGCCTTGGCGATCTCCCGCTTGCCGACGGGTTCGGTCGCCTCCGCCACGAAGGCGAGGATCTGCTCGCGGGTGGGGAAGGGCGGGGGAGCGGCGGGTTCGGCCGCCTCTGCGCTGATGCGTGGTGCCAAAAGGTGGTGCCGGACGGTTCTCGAAAAAGGCGTGCGCCCGCGATCGGGCACCGGACCGCTGATTCGGTCTCGTCACCGCAAGATGGGGTTCCGGCCGGTCCGCGGCAACGGTGGCCGTCGCGTCCTCAACAGGCGCGATCAGCCGGTGGACGCCGATTTGCGGATGCGGTCGACCGCGAGATCGACGTCGAAGGCCGGGTCCAGGATCTCGTCGAGGCCGAACGGGCAGGCGCGGGGCAGGGTCAGGTTCACCTGGCCTTCTCCGGGCGCAAGCTCCGGCGTCTCCGCCTGCTGGATCGCCAGCGTCCAGGCGCCGTCCATGCGCAGGCTCCCGGCCTGCGGCGGGTCGGCGCCCAGGGCGGCGAGCCTGGTCCGGCCGGCCTCGCGGCAGGCGAGGCTCGTGGCGTCGTCGGAGATGAGGGCCGCCTTGATCAGCTCGGCCAGGGCATCCCTGACCCGTTCGACGCTCGCGTTCATGGGCATCCGCTCCGCACCGTCGCCACCGTGGCAAGCGGGGTGCCAGACCGGTTCGCGGCGACGTGACATAATCGCCGATCTTCCCTCGCGAGGGGCCGGGTGTAGAACGCGTTCATGATCC
>Ga0265798_10004214_pt1 | contig 20007 bp, 17 predicted proteins | sample P3T30metagenome_FD_192430 | JGI IMG/M metagenome (GOLD analysis project Ga0265798, IMG submission 192430) | Plant litter microbial communities from East Loma Ridge, Irvine, California - P3 T30 | ecosystem: Environmental > Terrestrial > Plant litter > Unclassified | place: USA: California... | reverse complement strand
ATCCCGAATTTATTCTACTTATGGTAATACCAACTTCGGGAGCGATATCAGTATTGTATTTTTCAGCGTTTTCCAAGAGATTTTTGATCGATCGATAAAGCTGGGCTTGGTTACCCCTAACTATCAAATCACCCGCGTCAAAATGAACTTGAACTTTTAATACGGTGTTCAAATCAGCTATAACGTCAACAACGAGCTGCTTTAGATCCACCTGCTCCTCCATCGAAGAGTTGAAGGTGTCTAATTTTGCACTTTCCAGAATTTCATTCGACAATTCGTTTAACTTTTGCGTTTGATACAGGATGATGTCCAAGTACTTTGTCGTCGTTGATTCATCTGGCTTAAACTTTTGCAATGCCTCTGCCGTAACTTGTATGGATGCTAGCGGGGTATTGATTTCATGGGTCATGTTACTGATAAACTGGTTCTTTAAAACCACCAGTTGATGTTGGTTAAACAAAGTTTTCAGCGTATAATAAAAACAGCTTAACGTGATCCCGATCAATAAAAAAGAGCTGATAATCAACCACTTCATTTCCCTTAAATAATAACCATTTGGATCTTCCAGGCTCGCGAAAATCATTGAATTTACATATGGTTTTCTGAAGGCAGTATTTGCCTCCTGGGTAAGAAAACCGTTGCCAGAAGGCATAACGTTGATCTTAAATGAAGCTGATATTTGTCTTTTAGCTAGTTCTTCTTTATAAAGTTTGGCAAAATTTGATAGATCTATTCGGCTTCCATTAAAGGTCTTCTCCAATCTATGACCTATGCCTTGTGTATAATAATGTACTGTCCCCTCTTTCAAATCTGCCATTACTATTTTAGCGAAATGATTAATGAATACCATTTTCGCTTCATGAGTAATTTTGCCGACCTTTTTCTTAAATGATGTTATGCCCATAGTGACCTGATCTGCTTTTTCATCCGGATAATAGGGTACAACATCTTTTATGGTAAAAGCGGTGCTATGTTCTTTGTTATTGGTGTCGCAAGTGATTTCAACTATCGAGGGATCCTTCATCCATTGTTTTACTTCAGCGACCAATCGCAATCGCCTTTGCATCATCTCCCTTTCCACTGCCACTTCCAATGCATTATTTGCATCCTTTTTGAAATTGGCTACAACAGACTGATAGTTTTTATAATTCCAATAAAGTTGTAGAGCGGTAATGCCCAACACACAACAACTCATCATGATCAAAACGAAAATGATCTTCTTTTGCATGTACAAACATAATCCTCCCAAATCGAAATCTGCACTGCATTAACACTAATTAACTCAGCATTAACTGCGCTTAACTATCTCAGGTCATCAATTCTTCCAGTTTTGTGAAAAAAGATGATGAAAAAATATTCTCTATTAAGCATGTTAGTACTTCTCCTAATCTCGAGTGCAGCATTTGCACAAAAGACAACTTCGGGTTTAAAAATGACATCCACCTATGGCTCTGAAAATGTAGAGCTTTTAGATTTGTTGCGCTTTGAGGGTGTAGATCTTTATCACATCAAGTTTTCAGGAGATGACCTAAAAGGAAAAAGCTACAAAATTACGGTCAAGGAATTTTGGAGTGGAAAATTAAAATCGGAAAAAGTTGTGATTGACACTAAAGATCTAGTGGATGCAGGTCTCGACAAAATCAATGACACAACATTAAAGATGAAAGTAATATCTAAAACCACAGGCCAAGGTAAAATCAAAATATCTTTTATATTCGATAGATTTTCAAATACCAAAGAATATACAGCATTAAAATCCGACGAATACAGTTTAAGAAATTTAGCAGATGAAAGTAAACTGCCGATAGCGTACGGAACAAAATTCTATCTGATGGCACTCATACTCCCCTACCAACGTGAAGATGGTTCAAAATCCTGGTGCGAGGTAGGTACTAACGGAAAAGACATTGAAAGCTGGGGAAAGAAGTATGGTGTCAAACATTATTTACTGTTTGAGATGGAACTTGAATAACACCCATCCTCAAACTTGCCAATAATAAAAAGGCGCAAAACATCGCCGTAGATCGCACGCGTTTCCACTGAGTCATTTACCATGACCTTAAAAACCTTCAGAGATCAGTGCATTTCTCAGAAGCTGATTCCCATAATATATTTTTATCTGTACAATGATAATACCTAATCATCTAGCATTTTCATTATTCCCTGGCTTTCTTGAAATTGCCTCTGAAATCCGCCGTTAATGGCTTAGGCATTGCCAAGGCCGGGGAATTTTCAGCACTACCGTTCAATCGCCGTTTAAAGGTTAATTTACTTTCGTCACCCGATAGTATTTTGTCAGCCCCGCTTTAGGCAATACCTTGTTAATGGTAGTTAGATTTTAGAGCTGTCTTTCTTACAAACAACGATGGATAATCAACAACTAACCGTGATTCATCAACCTGAATTGTTGCTTCAAAATCATTGGGAACATTCTCATAGTGATACTCGGTATCTGAAAGACAGGTGTATTTCTGGCGGACAGGCTTTATTTGCTGTTCCAAAAGGTCGCAATAAATAACCTTAGTTTCTTGCGCCTGGTTTTGATTTAAGTTAAGCCTGTTTATTGGCAAAGTGTTAGTGAAAGGTGTCAAAGGAATATCCACGTCAATGCATCCACTGAATTGTTCGGCTTTTTTGCCATTGGACATCCAATTTCCTTTTCCATCACCTTCAAACGCGATTAATTGAGTTTGGTTACTATGCCGGCTATTAATTTCAAAAAAAACAGTTTCCCAATTTCTATTGGTCTTAATAAGGTACTCAACTCTGTAAATTTTACCCTTGTAAAACCCGATAATTGTTGAAGTTATTTCCGAACCAGTAGCGGTTACATTGACCAAGCAATTTTCCAATGAATAATATTCTCGTCCTGTCCAAATTAGGTTGGTTTGCATAGTTTTTTTTTTTACCGCTAACTAATAAATATACGCAAGATTTACAGGCAGGGTGTCTATATATCACTATGATTTAAGTTATCATTATTTCCTCGATTTTTGATCAAGTAAAAAGAACAGGAATAAAAAGCTGTCCACTCTCCTTCCCCATGCACTGATACTTTCACCTATTATTAAGAACTCATTCCATTAATCAACTGACATTTTTTAGTTTGACAGTAAGTAAATTATAATAAGAAGAGTTTCATCGGTCAAGCAGTCTCTAAAATCGATCGTGGCTGTTGCACAACTCAAATAAATGCAGATTTTGCTTTTACAAAATTGCTTGAATGCGTAAATTAAAGGCATGCAAGGCAGAAAGGACTATACCGAAAAGCTGTTTACCAGCTTCCAGCTCTCGAGCCGGGTTCCCAAGGAAAATTTGTACCGAAAACTCCGCGAAACGCTTGATCTGAGCTTCTTATATAAGGACACCAAAGAACTTTATGGTAAGACCGGCAACCCATCAATTGACCCGGTAGTCTTTTTTAAGCTGCTGCTCACAGGTTACCTGGAGAACATAACCTCTGACCGCAAACTGGTAGAGCATTGCTCCATGCGGATGGACATATTGTACTTTCTAGGATTTGATATTGACGAAGAATTACCATGGCATTCAACAATTAGCAGAACCAGGCAGCTTTATCCGACATCCCTGTTTGAAACATTATTCAACAAAGTGTTCACCATATGTGTAAACAGTGGTATGGTGTCAGGTCATACGCAGGCGGTAGATTCAGCACCTATCAAGGCGAATGCATCTATGGAAAATGTCGTGCTGAAGGTCCCGGCAACTTCTATAGATAATCACTTGAAAAAGGTAGAGGAAGAGAATGGGGAAGCTAAAAAAAAGAATGATCTGCCTTCTACAGCTGCATATATTACTGCGCCGGAGCATCATTTAAGGCGAGTAAAGAAACACCAGCAAAACCTGCTTGACAATCCAGTTGGGGCTCCGGGAGCAGCACATGAAAAAGCACAGCTACTTAGCAACAAAACACATTACAACCCGCATGATCCGGATGCTCGCATATCAGTGAAGCCTGGCAAAGCAAGAAAGCTGAACTATCATTGCAGTATGGCGGTGGACACAGCAGAAGGTGTAATCTCACATATTCAGGCGGACTTTGCCGATGGTAGAGACAGCCAATACCTGCCCAGCATCAGCATGCAGGTACAAAACCGATTAAAGAAAAACGAAATGGCAATGACGGAGCTACTTGCAGATGCAGGTTACTCCAATGGCTCGAATTACAATTTCCTGGAGCAAAGAGGGATTACTGGTTGGATACCGGTATTTGGAAAGTATAAGCCAGAGATCGAAGGCTTTTCATACAACAAAGAAAAGGATGAATATCGCTGTCCGATGAACAAGCCTTTACCTTTCAAAGGCTTTTATACAAACCAGGATGGAACAGTGCTGAAAATCTACCGGACAGCAACAAAGGATTGTAAAACGTGTCCGATGAAATCCACCTGTGTACCAAATAAAACATGGAGACAGATTATTAGGACAGTTTATGACGAACAGTACCTCAGAGCTTTTAGCAGACAACAAAGTAAAAGAGGCAGGCAAATGAAAAAGCTACGGCAAAGCACAGTAGAACCTGTATTTGGTAGTTTGACTCATTACTATGGTTTAAGAAAAATAGGTGTACTGGGTCAAGCAGGCGCCCATAAAGTCATGCTTATGGCTGCAATTGCCTTCAATCTCAAAAAGTACCTTAAAAAAGGAGGTGGAAAGCCTTCAGAACCCTTCTTTAAAGCAATTATAGCCGCCTTACAGCGGCACTTACTTACATTTTCCGCTAACCCAGCTAATCAGCACCAGTTCTCCTAATGGCTGAATAAATCTTCTTACGGGCCGATGTATAGGAAAATGTAGCCATTGTGCAACAGCCACGATCCATTTCTGAGACAATTCTTAAAATAAGATTATCTTTAAAGATGTAAATAGATTGTAGTCTCACTAACTCGTCTCAACAATCTATGTATTATTATCTTTGTTTATAACGTTTATTATGAAAATTGGATATGCCAGGGTCAGTACATTAGACCAGAACTTAGACTTACAGTTGGACACGCTGAAGCAATTCGGATGTGAACAGATATTTGAGGAAAAAATCTCTGGAGCTTCTAAGGAGAGACCTCAACTTATTAGGTTATTCAGCATACTAAGAAAAGGTGATAGCTTCGTAGTCTGGAAACTTGACAGACTGGGCAGGTCATTAAGAGATCTTATAGATTTGGTTTCTAAGATGAAGGATCTAGGTGTAACATTCGTAAGCATTCAAGATAGCATTGATACAAGTACGGCGACAGGTAGATTCACATTCAACATTTTTGCGTCTTTAGCCGAGTTCGAGAGAGAGATTATAAGTGAGAGAACAAGGGCGGGCTTAGCTGCAGCAAGAGCGAGAGGCAGAAAAGGCGGTCGACCTCCTGGATACAGTAAGGAAATTATCAGCAAAATTAAGGCGGTGAAGGTACTCTACGATCAACAGGATAAAACAGTGCAAGAAATTGCAGATGATCTCTCCATTAGTAGAGCAACAGCTTACAGGTTCTTAAAAATTGCTAATCAGTGGGCATTGAAGAAAGAAAATTAAATTTCAACAAATGTAGACTGTCCATCAAAAAGTTATTATCATTATCCTGCATTGATATAATTATCAACCACAATGGAAATTCGGAAAGACGTACTACATCAAATACGCTCTATTGTAACTTCTGCCCAAACTAAAGCAGTAAAGGCAGTTGATCACGAAAGGGTATTAATGTATTGGCAAATTGGAAAGTTGATTTTTGAAGAAGAACAACAAGGCGAAAATAGAGCTGCCTACGGTACTTTTTTGATAAAGTCTATTTCTAGTGAGTTTCGGCCACAATTTGGCACTAGCTTTTCCGTAAGGCAGCTAGAGCGTTATAGACAATTTTTTCGGATGTTCCCAATTGCGTCCGCACTGCGGACGCAATTCAGTTGGACGCACTATAGGCTTTTGTTAAGTATTGACAATAAAGATAAACGAGCATTTTATATAGCAGAAGTTGAAAAGAATAATTGGACGGCAAGACAGCTAGAACGTCAGATAAATAGCCAATTGTTTGAACGGCTATTATTAAGCAATGATGTTAAAGCTGTGCTAGCTGTAGCCCGACAGGAACAACTACCTATTCATCCAAAAGAGATTATAAAGGATCCAATGATTTTGGAGTTTTTAGGCTTGCGGAGAGAAACAGCATATTATGAAAAGGACTTAGAATCTGCCATAATCACGCATTTGCAAGAATTTATTTTGGAGCTTGGAAATGGTTTTTCTTTCGTAGCAAGGCAGAAAAGAATACATATTGATGGTGATGAATTTTTTGTTGACTTGGTATTCTATAACCGATTACTGCAATGTTTCGTTATCATAGAAATAAAAACTACGAAAATAACTCATGAAAATTTAGGACAATTGCAGATGTATGTGAATTACTACGACAGATTTGAGAAACAAGCATACGAAAATCCAACGATTGGCATTCTGCTGTGCACAGATAAAAACGATGCAGTAGTTAAAATTTCACTCCCGGCCGACAACAATACCATTGTTGCTAGCAAATATGAACTTTATCTACCAAGTGAACAACAGCTGATCAATGAAATCAAAAAAGAAATAAAGAAACTAGATGATGAACATAAGAAAAAGGAGCAATAACAAATAAATTTGGGTTTGTACTGATACTAGTGCTATTAACTAAACCAACGGATTTAGAAACTATGGAACAAGGTAATCCATGGCAATAACTTAGTGCTATTCCTTAGGTTTAGAAAAGGTAGTCATCTTTACAAAATATCATAGAAATTAAAAGTATATAGCTTCAAATCACACTAGGAATAATCTCATACTAAGACAATAATATTATTTCAATCCAAGCGACCTATTTACAATCTCAATAGGATTCGCACCTTTGATTATTCTAATTGGAAAGCCTGTTACTTCAAGAATATCGGTTCGGAGATCTACATCGAGATATACATCATTACCCTCAACATGCTTTGTAAGTTGAAAAAGGCTTGGTTTTGCGCCGAAGAGATTGTTGGAATATGTTTTCAATTCTGTATTTGTTGTTTCCTTCTTTAGCGAAGCAAGTGCAGGTGAAACCAATGCTAAAAGCAAATCTCGGATTGCCTCCGCTTCGTTAATCTGCTTTACGCTAGAACAAAAAGTCATGGCTCGGATTATGTCGCCGTATGAGATTTGTAATTGTTCAATACTTTCCTCTAGCAGGCCACTAACTTCATAGGATGCCGCATTAGGCTTCTCGTCATTTGTCAAAGTAGCTGAATGTTGATAATAAGATTCAATTGTTCCTTTTCTGAGGATGAAACACCCAAGTTGTTCTAAAAAGTTCAAAAGTGATGATAAACGCATCTTCATTGTTAACCATTTTGCTCCATTAGGTACTTTCTGTATTTCTTCCTCCGGGTTGTTGAACAACCAGCAAAATGCACATCTTCTTTTAGCAATTAATTCATCTTTAGCATTATCCTTGTTAATCCAATAATAGTGAAGCACAGCTTGATCTTTAATATCGTCCCAGTTATTAGATATATCTTGACAGAAATCATTATGAATGTCTTTGGCAAATTTTGCAGCGTCTCTATGCCCTAATGTAGCTGCTAAATCTGTGGCTTTAGACAAGTTTGTAAATACACCAATAATATCCAAGCTATCTGTAATTGCGTCTGCATCTGCAAGTAAGACTGGAACTTTCCCTAGGAGACGAAACAATTTGATTATAACTGCAAACTGTCCCTTGCCTGTTACCGGCAGAATTTGAGACCCTGCCGCTTCCAAATTCAAAGAAAATTTTCTACTTAATGCCGAGCAGATTATTTCATCGCTAGGTCCTTCGACTAATAATGGTGAATGGCAAAAAAGCGCCAATTTATGCTCTTGTCCCAATCTTGTAAGTAATGCTTGCAGTTTTTTATTCTTAAGATCCGGAAGAGAAGGGTCAATTTGAATTGGGCTTTCTTGAATATCCTTGCAAAACACAATTGAAGCAAGCTGAATTACCGAATTAACTTCAATAAATTCCGTAGAGTGAGTTGATATGAAAATTAATTTCTTCCCTTTATCTATATTACTGCCAGCAACTTTTTTGATCTCACCTAAGAGAAAGGATTGAAGTTGTGGATGTAATGATACTTCAGGCTCATCTATTAATAGACATCCAACCTCGTCATCATATAACGAGGCTAAAATCGAAGCTAAATGTAGCAAACCACTTGCCTCACGGGCTGACGAGTAACTCGCACTGTTTATTTGGTCAACTCTAGAAAAGTATATTTTTAAATTCCCTCCATCCCAATCTACAATGATATCTCTTTTAAAGAGTTTACGTAGTCTTTCTTGCACTTTAATTAATACATCTGGTCTTTCAGATAAAGTTGCAAAATCACCAAGAATAGTTTCATTTTGATGCCTTCTTTCGGTAGCAGATTTATCTCCAAATACGGCACGATCAAAGTTTGGCTGCCCTCCCCATCCTTCAAAATCAGAGCGAAAGTTTTCCATAGGTCCAAGTCTTCCCGCTGAAACATATCTTATTTTTTTTCCATTCAGATGAGTATCCAACGAATATTTTAATCCTCTCAAAAGCTGAGTTTTACCTGCCCCATTAGGGCCAAGAAGTGTTGTTAATCCGCTATAAACTTTTATAATAGGATTTTTTATATCTAGAATACCTGATTGATCTAGCTTTATTTCAAGGTTAAATGGAAATATCATAATGTAATGTGTGAAGCTTATTTCAGCAATTAATTTAGAAAATCGAAATCTTCATAGCCTTAGAAACGTTTGGTTGCTTATGTTCTTTTAAAGCTTTTTTAAACAGCACTCCAAAAAAGGACTATGTCAATGGTTAAAGAAGATTAATAATGGATACAAGAGTCAGATAACATTTCAATGTCAAAACGTCTGCTAATGATGGAGCAGCTATAGATTACGAGCGCGTTTTTAAAAGAGCGGATAACCTATATCCGCTCACTTTTTACTTAGAATCACCAGGCTTATGCTTATGTGGTTTTAAGTCCGGATGTTTAGGTTTTGTCTCAGGAGTTACCCTTCTTCTCTTGTCTGGATTACCGTCTGGTTTATTGGGCTTAGGTCCAGGCTTAATTGCTTCAATTTTGTCCATAATAATAAACTGTTATAAGTAAGTTACTATAAATTTATACAGATTTATTCTGTTACGGTTACGGTTTTCCGTAGAGCCTATATTTGGCTAGTAAGTCCGCAATGAGTAGAAAGCAAACAACAATTTTAAGTTAATGAACTACAAAGGGTTAACTTTTTGATTGCAGAGGACATTCCCATGAATCTAAATACCACTTGAATACAATAGTTTACAGATTTTTATACATCACTAAATCTGTATCTATTTACAAAGATTAATTGGTATGTTTGTTTTGAGAGCGTTAATTTAGATTGGGCAACCGAAAGGTTGTCCTTTTCTTTTTGAAGATAGATCTTTTCTGAAGCATAAAGACGCTAATAAGTGGCCTAACTAAATAAAGGGATGAGTATTCTATTTTTCCCATCCGCACAAAGTTCTTCCTTTATTCTTTGCCACCTGCAAGGTGATTTTCACGATTTTACTTTGGCAATTATTTAAACCACGACAACGAGAGCTCATGTGATATCTCTTTGCCCCGGAACTGTCACATATGTAAACACTAGTGCTATCAGTGCAAATCAAATCTGTAGTAAACAGTATCAGTAAAATCAAAGCTTTCATCAACTATAAGGTATTTAAGATTGGTCTTATACTTTGATAAAATTCATGATGTATTTTACAGCTTCTGCCTGACTGCTTGCTGCAGCTTTAAGTTCAAATCGTTTGACACCTGAACTTCTCAACCAATCTGTCCATATAACTTTCATGATTTCCATATCAGTCGGGTGTGAGGTCGCAGCTCCTGCTTTTGAAAGCGACCTGTCATACATCTCGACAACTATTACCTCCAAGTTTTTCAGAAAAGGGTTTTTTGCGGCAGTGATTCTAAAGCGAGTGTTTTTTGATAAGAAAACCTCCATGCTTGGCTCTTTGGACTTCAAGAATGCCTTTCGAAAATCGGCTACTTTTGATGCACTCAAATCATACCCCTTGTTGTAAATACCAGCTTCGATATAGCCATCGGTGAACATAATCATGATATTTCTAAACCGATGGTTCACCTTTCCTTTAGCCAGGCTTGGTAATACTACACTTTCGTTAATTCCGGATTGAAAGTAGCTCCATATGTCTGCTCCATTATTTGATCTGGCTGCCTTGCTATTTAATTTACGGTACTCCAACATGAATGTAGAGACATCCTTGGGAAGTGTTCGGGATACACCTCGGGACATTACGTAGTTTATTCTATCATTTTGCCTCTCAAAACGTTGAAAGTCAATGTTCAGTAACTCGGGATTTATCTTGTACATACTTATAAGTCCCCTATTGATAAAGTCTACAGTGTAGTGGTCGAGTTGTCCTTCGGATCGCCTTTGCTTGAGTAGGTCCGGCCAAATGTTTTGAAGTACCCCTTGAACGATATCTGCATCATTTACAGCTTTGGGATATAAAGAAGAATTTAACCGGTTAGAAAGATCCGGAGCAAAGACGACGTTGTAGTGGACGATTTCTCTTGATTTTTGAGCAAATAGTCCGGTCGCTACCAGAAGCAACACAGCAGTAATTAGGATTTTTTTCATGATGTCAGTACACGCTTATCAATCTGGGAATTTTTCATTTTTTCATTTTGCCAGCTTACGGCAGTTTCGAAAGCTTCACGAGATTTTTGCATAGCAATGGGGATCGCATATCTTTCATGAAGAAAATCATTCCATCCTTCTAGAAATACGTTAATTCTATCACGTAGCGCATCGATTGAAATAGGCAAATTGTCATTTTGAACGTGGCTTTTGTATATAGTGGCAATATCACTGATGTGCTGTTTCCCTGTGATCAAATCCGTCTTTTTTAGTTCCTTAATCAGGTTTAACTTACTAGGCAAAGAGGCTAGCAGGGCTTCAGTAATCTTGTACTCAGCATCCAGGTCAATATTCGCCCGCTCTATGGTCTCAATCTCGCCTTTGATTAAAATGATCTTAGCTTCCTCAAGATTGATATCCTCTCCAAGTTGATCGATAAGCGCGTTATTTCTTAGACTAGCAATATCTGGATTTCGCTCCTCGAAAATGGAAGTCATCTTTTCGAAAGCAAATTTTAGCATAATAAGGCCAAAAGCTCCTAACAAAAACACTAAGTAGAAATTCAGATCCTTTAACGCCATTTCGGCTTTCCAGATCTCATTTATATCCCCAGCATCGTACTTCATTTGGTGAATGGCAGAAGAGACCTTATAGGCGATAGCTGCATCTACAAGTAGTACCCCTATTAGGAACATCGTTATAATTATCCACTGTTTTTTGGTGAAGAGCTTAATCAGCGCACAGAAAATAGGGATACTAACAAAAAGGAAAATAAAAAGCACACCTGTGCCACCCTTTTCAAATGTTAAGTTCAGGGCCTGAGGATTAAAGATCTCCATAGGTATGCTATCAAGTCCATTATTTCTTGCAATTTTTGAATCTTCAACAGCAAACAATAAGATATAGCAGGCTGAGGAATAAAAAATAAATAGGTAAACTATCAAACAAATATTTGCAATAAGCACAGGGATAAATTCGTACCACTTGAATTTAGGGCTTATAAAAGCTTGCTTGGCATTACGGATCTTTTCTCTGATTTCGCCAATGGCGTTTTGATGAAACTGGATCTTGGTTTCCTTTAAACTGTCGATTTGTTTTTTATTCTTTTCTAGGTACGAACGAAGACTAATGAGTTTATTGTTTGCGTTCAGTGTGGCATTTTCAGATTCTACTTCCGCAGTTTGAATTTGTAAGGTCAGGCTTTCCTGAAGTGCACCTATGCTTTTTACTTCTTGTTCATCGATCTTAGTGAGGAGCCGCCTCTTTTTATCATCTACTACGTCTATATCATTAATGAACACTGAGTAAACTGTATCTAGAGCTTTTGTTAAAACCTGGTGATCTCCATTGTTGAACTTGGATCGTTCGTACCCTTGCTTGTTCAGCATTGATCTATCGAACTGTCCGATCTCAGCAGCGATCATTGAATCGAGCACCTTGGTGAATTCAGATATGGCGTATTCTTTTGCAGTATGTTTTTCTACATCACGGTCAATATGCATTTCTGACTCCGTAAGCTCTCTACTAGGTCCTGCGGCTTGAGTCGTTGCTCGATTAGTAATGTCGTCAAAGGTGCTTACCAGGCTTTCAATGGTTCCAGTATGATTAGTGACGATGATGCTTTCATGATTATTCTTACGTGCATTCACCGACCAGTTATAAGATCCATGCAGTGCAATGCTTTTGTCAATGACGCAGAATTTTTGATTCATATTGCCATATCCGGATCCTTTGATCCTGGTGACCGATCCACCTAGGGCAACTAATTCATCAAAAGGAAGCTTTTGATTCTCCTGGTTGTCTGCGATTATAACTTTCACACTGACCCCGTGTGCGGCTTTGTCTTTAACAATGTCAAAAAGTTCTTCGTCCGTAAACCAAGCAGTGGCAATGAGCAGTTCAAAGTCTGCACCTTTTAACTCGCTGACGAGACGCGAAAAAATTTCTTTATTGTCCTGGAGAACTTCCTGCTCCAAAGATTGCTGAGATGTTATCATTGTAGATTACTTATAGAACAAAAGTATTGTTCTTATACCCAGTCTTGTTACGGGAAACCGTAAAGCCTATTTGTTCTTTTGCTTGCTATTATACTTAAGACCAGGGCAATGCCGTATTCCAGCATCCTGGTACCAGGATGCTGCTCTAGCGGAATTTTTAGGAATAGATACTGGAATACTGTACAGGATTTTCTTCTAAGCAGAATACCCTGAAATTAGAGTTAGATTACCTTGTTATCCTTACAATGGGCAATCAGTTGCTCATTGCTGGATATATCAAGTATCGTTTTAATTGTATTTAGTCTCTTTTCAATACTGCTAAGGCTAGAGGGCTTAATGTTGTTCTTTTGAAGATATAATGGAATTTCTTTCTGTGCTCTTCCTTTTGCTAGCAAAGAAATAACAGTTTTATCATAATCTGTGAAAGCAAAGCTTCGAGCCAGGGATGGTGTTTTTTTTAGATTAGGGGACAGGTATTTCTTATTCTCGGCCATCTTTTCCATTGCTTGCTTAAGGTCCCTTGCATCATGTCGTGCTTTAGGTACAAAGGCATCTATATCCAGGTTGTCTAATAGACCAGTTGCAACAGTACTCCTATTCTCAATAGAAAATACCAAAACCTTTAAGTCTGGTTGCAGGCTCCTTGCAGCTTGGATTAACTCGATTCCTCCATTAAGGGCTTGAGGCTTGTCGTTGTCAAATGAGAGATCAGTAATTAACAATTCATATGGTTCTCCTTCATTTAGTGCCTTTTTGATTCTACTAAGTGCATCATCACAATAGAACACATAATTTCGGTTATCGTGATAGATATTTAAGTCTGTTAAGGTTTTTTGAACCGAGATACTGGCACTCTCGTGGTCTTCAGCAATAAGTACTTTTTTGAACATCATCTAAGGAGTTAAGAAATAGGAAAAGACATTTCTATTTGCAGTCCTTTTCCAAGTTTGGAATCAAAGGTAATTTCACCATGAATGTTTTTTATACGGTTTCCCGTACTTTGAAGCCCATTGTTGAAGACAGTCTCCTCTGAAATGCCAGTACCGTTGTCCTGGTAAGTTATATAGATTCGGCCGTCCTGTTGTCTGAAAATAAATGTTACCCTTGTAGCCTGACTATGTTTATCCATGTTAACTAGCAGCTCCTGCAGAATGTGTTCCACTTCATTTTGAACCTGAGCATTAGCATTAATCCATAAGTCTTCTGAGTTCCCTTTTACACCCACCTGAATACGCTCAGATTCAAATGACTTCATTAGTGTATTTAGCTGATGTACATAGTTCTCAGATGGTTGTTCTTCAACCTCATAGGATATGTCTCTAGATTTTTGGTACATCAAATCCAGTCGGTCTAATATTTCCTCTTTACCAATCCCACTTTGATTCTCAATTTCTGTCATCACCTTATATAAGCCGTTAGCCACAACGTCGTGAACTTTTTTTGAGGTTCTTAGCCTAGCCTCCTTAATCTTGTTTTGGGCAGACAGCATTAGTCGCTCCTTTCTCTTTTTTTGAAAATAGAAAGCGAATGATCCCCCGATTATCATTAAAGAAACAATAAAATAGGTCCCAATCTTTTGTTGGTTCACCTGATAGGTCTTTTCTCTATTTTCTTTTTGCAGTCTCAAGTTATCAGACTTACTCTTTTCACTCTCATAGCGTATCAATGCAAATTGGTTTTTAGCTGCATTACGAGCGGTTTGCAGGCTATCGGCTAAATCTTGATGCACAGTGAAATACTTCTTACTCTGTGATTCCGAACTTAGCTTAATTAGTCTTTGCAGTGCTTCTAGCTTATCATTTGGATGATTTAACTTCTTTGCAATTGTGTAAAGGCGATTTGCACAGGATAAAGCTCTTTTTGGATTATGCGAGCTAAAATAATCAGTTAGAAAAGTGTAGCTTGAAATCTGACCTTGAAGATCGTTTTCCTTTTGCCGGATTTTCAAAGCCTTGATTAGTTCAGGAGCAGCGTTGTAACCAGGGTTTTGCAGCCACTTTGTGTAGGCGAAATTGGAAAGTGTTCTGGCGAACTCTCGTCCGCTCAACTTTTGACTGAGAATATGGCTATACATGGAAATCGATTTCTGAAAATCTCCACCTCGCCTATAAGAATTTGCGATGTTATTTTTAAGAATGAGCACATTTGCACTATCCGGCGTGTACTTTCCGGCCATGTTATAGAACTCAATCGCCCGGCTAAAGTCTCCGAGGTTATAGGAGGTCATTCCTAAGTTGTTGTAGTTGGATTGGATATAGATATGCTGATCTACCTTGTATGGATTGAAAAAAGCAATCGCACTTAAAGAAAGTTCCTGAGCGCCAAAATCATCACCCTTAACGTTAGAGATCATGGCCATATTGAGTAGGCACTTTCCGACACCCAAACTATCCCCATGTTGAGAAAAAATATCTTTGGCCTGATTGAAATAGAAAAATGCACTGTCCAAAACCCCGCTGTCATTAAACACGTGTGCCTTATCGTACAAGGGATTTGAACCATGTGGCACCTGTTGGCGTTCCTTTTTTGAACAGGCTGATAAAAGAACAAGAAAGAGAAAACAGAAAGATAGATATTTCAAAATTGTAGCGTTTTTGCTAAAATATGAATTTTTAGTATCGGCTAAATCTGTACAAGATGATTTAAAATCATTAAAATAACGGAGGCGACATTCGCCGCCCCCGAAATATTACTATTGCCTTTTTGGAGGCTTTATTGGACCATTTTCGCCGCTAACTGGTCCCCCTGGCTCAGTTGTTCCATCGTCACCTGGTTCACCAGTTCCAGGATCAACCGGTTCTCCTTGAGTGGTTACAATGGTGTTATTACTAGAGGAATTGTAGTTACTGTCTGAAGGATTAACTAAACCCATCAGAATGGCAATAAATATTGGAATAAACATGATTTCAAAAAATTAAAAGACATACTTTGGTAGGTCCCCGCGACCTTTCGCGGGGGTTGCTACGTGTTTGTCAGAAGGCCTTCTGATTTTTTGGGAAGTATTCAAGACGCATTCGCAGAAACAGGCAACTGCTTCCCAAACCGGTCATCAGTTTCCGCGACTTTGTCTTATTTGTTTAAACCTGCATAGAGCATTCAGGCGCTGATGTCATGAGTGACCTGCTGATTCAACAATGCAAACATAATTGCACATAACCCGCTGTCTATGAGTTATTCCGATGATTCCTAGTATTCCTCCAGAATTCCGGTAAACCGTAATAATTCCGGAAATTCCGGTGTACTTTTATAGAAAAATTCCATTAATGTTCGAAGATTATAAGAAAGAGGTAATTGAATTCTACCACTTTAAGAAAGCGTCTGGTGAATTATCTACTGCCTTAGAAAGTCCCGAGCGGCTCAAGCTTAAAAAGGAGTGCTTACTGGTTTATGCACGTAAAAACAGTAAAGAGGATGGTGAAATCATTAGAGGTTTTTTTGATCCTTCAGGAAAATATAATGATCACGTAAAAAGCATTGAATGCCTGGACCTCGATAAATTCAGGCCATTAGTAAATTACTTAACTAAGGGGACTACAATAAGGGATGAGCATGCAGTAAAACTGCTAGCCTGGCTGTTAGACTTCAAGTCATATGGTGAATGGAGAGCACCAAAACACGTAGCTACAGGCTTTACCAATTCTGAGGAATCAGCGATAGAAGAGACAATAGTTGAGGGGAATTTGAAGAATACGTTTACGGAAGAAAGTAAAGAAAATGAGATCGATACTGCACCTAAACAGCAAAAAGAAAGCAACTCAGAAATCATAAGAGATCCTACTGTTGAAGAAGTAAGAAATCTAATGCCCGCAGTGGGCAATTGCCCAGTCGACAGGAACGATGAGAATGAAAATAACAGGCAAATACATCCTGCATCTGGTGATAGACGGAAGTCAATTTGGAGATATATACCAATTGCAATTGGTTTGATCGTGTTATTGGGAATTGTCGCTATAGTGCAGCAAAGTGACCTGCTCGGCACGGCCGATGTTCCAGATCCTGAAGAAAAATGTATGTATTGGGATGGCAATCAATATGTGCCGGTTGAATGTGGAAGGAAAGCAGTCAATCCTACTACAATTCCACTAAATATAAACGTCTTCGAGGGTTTTAGAAGAATAAGCTTGCCCGACACCTTGTCGAAAAACTCGATTGGAGAAGTTTGGTATGCAAAAAGAGCAGGTAAATACGAGTTTTTTACTGACAGTGCTATGCATCCTGTCGATACTCAAAGAAGGTTAAAGCCCCTAACCCAATACATCTTAAGCAACCATATATCCTATCATCGGTTCATACTTGAAGTTTTTGTACGGACCTTATCCTTAATCCTGCTTCTTCTAGTCCTGTTCTTTATTGCAAGGAAAGTAATTGGAAGCAGACGAATCCAGTAAAGCCTGAAGAGTGATCATGGTGGCTAACATTACTTTACGACTGTAACGAGCAACGTGAAATCATTACGTTCTTCGATCTAGTCTTAGTAGTATATGGTCAAAGACGTTGAGGCTGCTTATTTGATCCCGATAGTACATCACGAGTATTCTCATGCCTGTAAGCTTGGGTTCTCATAAATTTTGGCACTTACGGAAACCCGTAACAAAGAGCCCTTTATTCCCAATATTTTTGATCTACAACATTTTACTAAGTTTATGAGAACACCCTTACAAAAATTAGGAACGCGCCTGCTTTCTACACTATTCCTTTTCCTTGCTTTTGCAACAATCATGAGTTCATGCAAGAAAGATAATGCTGAAACACCAGAAGAACCAGATCAGCCTAGAGTGGTGTTTGCCTATGAAGTTGATTGTAATTATTGCAATATTTCTTACACCAATGAAGCGAATCAGACCATTTTTATAAATAACAACGTAGGTAAATGGAGTTACAAAATCGATAAGAAAATCTCATTTGATTTGAAATTAAGCGTTACCACAGTTAATGTTGGTCATCAAACAATCCAAGCCTATGTTTTAAAAAATGATGAAGTAGTATTTGGAAATAGCGGCTATAATCGTGCAGACATATCTTATAACACAACTTCAGCAAAAGGAACATCAAGTTTTGGGAATTATACTTCTACAAGTCCATCAACCGGAAATGGTTCTGGAGGTAGTACAGCACCAACTTCGTCGGTCTGTGGCGCTAAAAACAAGACGGGAGGTTATTGTAAACGTGTGGTCGTAGGTGGAGGCAGATGTTGGCAGCATAGGTAGAACCTAGATGCAATACCCTTGTTAAGTAATTCAAAAGTAAACTATATAACATATAATGGGAACATTTTCAATTTTTAAGAGTGCCAGAAATAGCCAGTACTATTATCGCCTAATGTCAGGCAATAATAAAATCATTCTTAGTGGCGAAGGTTATACGACCTTGCAGAGCTGCAAAGATGGGATTCAATCAGTGAAGACTAACAGTTCTTATGACTCCCGTTATCAGAAGTCAGACCAGTTCATTAATTACAGGTTCAACTTAAAAGCAGCGAATGGTGAAATCATAGGAGTGAGTGAAGTTTATACAACGGCTTCTGCTAGGGACGAAGGTATAGCTGATGTGAAACGACTAGCACCAACCGCGACTATTCAGAATTTAAGTTAGTGATAGATATATGGCATTGACAAGCGGCTTTAACAAGCAAAAGTTTGGTTTCTACATCCTCTCGCTTTTTCTGCTGTTCGCGATTTTATTTATTATCAAGGTCCCCTACAGTTTTAAACCTTCAAGTAAATTTGTCGGCTTTAGTAGTCTTTTCAGCAATTATCTAATCGTGGTAATTTGCGGAATTGGGATGGTCTCAGGTTTGTATTATTTTTTGAAGTTCAAGAATAATTATGAAAGCGGAACCACCATGACTCCAATGGAGGTAACAGAAGTGGCCAACATCAATTTCGAATCAGTAACCTTTCTTGCAACTTATATTGTTCCCTTGGCATGTATTGACTTGGACAAAGAAAGGAGTTGCCTTATGCTCATTACTATACTACTGCTTATAGGCTGGATCTATATTAAGACTAATCTTTTTTACACCAATCCTACTCTTGCCATTTGGGGATACCACATTTATAAAATATCGGCTTATAATTCCATGGAAAATAAAAAAGACATAATCGTCATAGGAAGAAAAAAGATTTTGTTGCATGATCATCTCAGGCTCAAGGAAATTGATGACGAAATATATTTAGCTAAATAACCTCTCAATATGAATTTACAAACAGTTATAGAAGAAATTCAAGCCCTTCTTTCAAGCCAGGAGGCAACATTACGTCTTTATCCGGTCTTAGAAAAACAGGATGGTACTGAAGAAATCAAATTGGCGGATGTAAATGATGACGCCTCAACTGAATTGAAAGACATGCTATTAGGATACCTAAGATCTAAGTTCGTAGATAATGAAGATCTGTACTTTACCTCCTTGTCTGAAGCAGACGACAGAAAGAACGCCGCCTATGTTTACGATCTTGAGGAAATGCCTTCAACGTTAAAGATCCTTGGGGAAGTATTAGCAAACAGCGCAAGGCCGGGGTTTTCTTTTGACACCGATGACATCAATAACATCACTGGCTTTGTAATTTTAATCGGCGACGTCCATCATAGTGTTACTTTATATAAGAGACATCATCATCTCAGCACTATGAAGGCTGATAGAAGTTTTAGTCTTTTCAAGGCTAATAACCGCTTTGTCAAAGTTAAAGAGGATATTCTAAGACTGTCGGCTAGCGTCGACTTCTTACAGGTCGGTGACGCGCTAGTTGCAACTAACCTGAAAGCACTCGAAGATACTTTTGGCTTTGAAGATGTAATCCGGAGGCAGGCGAATGCGAACATTCAGCTTATCGAGGCAATGAATCTCTTGGAAGATGTTGCTCCGCTTGTCGAAATGGTAAATGACATAAAACTGGCTAAAAAGATCTTACGAATAAAGACTAACTCACCTGTAATGCAGCTGCCAATGGCGACCGTTATAGATTTTGTATCTAAGCACAAGCCAATAATGAAAAAGTTTAGGCTTTCCGAGGATGGGACTAGGCTTAGATTGGATACGAAGATCTCCAAAAAGCTATTTTTGGCATTGATGAATGATGACTTTCTCACATCTGAATTGACAAAGCTGTATTATGCAGGTCTTTCAAAAGACAAGATGGAAGTCGAAATTGAGGAGGAACATTCAACTGTCTCATAGCTATATCTAAGCGAAGCATTTAACCACAGCGTTTGTACTAGATGTAAGTGTCCCTAAAAATCAAACAGTTTAGAACTGGACAGAAATGCTTAGTTTTAAATAGGAATGAAAAAGACACGATTCACCGAAACCCAGATTGTAAAAGCCCTTAAAGA
>Ga0265798_10004213_pt1 | contig 20008 bp, 13 predicted proteins | sample P3T30metagenome_FD_192430 | JGI IMG/M metagenome (GOLD analysis project Ga0265798, IMG submission 192430) | Plant litter microbial communities from East Loma Ridge, Irvine, California - P3 T30 | ecosystem: Environmental > Terrestrial > Plant litter > Unclassified | place: USA: California... | reverse complement strand
GCCCGACATGCAGGTGATAGGTCGTACCCGTCAGCGCGCGCGCAAGGACTGCGCCGTTCTCGTCGCTGCAGACGAACTCGGTTTTCGTGCCGCCGCCGTCGACGCCGAGATAGAGTGTCATGCGGCAGGCGTATGGATGCGGACGCCCTGCACGACCCGGTTGACCGTACCGCTCGCGTTGGGCTTGTCGGGTGTACGGCCCAGTCGCAGCGCGCAGTACAGCCCGAACAATTGTGCCGGAACGATGTACGGAAACAGCAGGTCGGCATCGTCCAGCGTAGCCGCGCCGTGCACCACCAACGCATCGCCTTCACCGCCCTGCGCCGAGATCGCGAGGACGGCGCTACAATGTCCGTCGGCCCGCAGCTCCGCGATAATGTCGAGATCGTAGAGCCGGGTCAGCGGATCGTTCGAGACGAACACCACGACAAGCGTTCGCGGCGTGACGATCGTCTTGGGACCGTGCCGGAAGCCGAGCGCTGAATCGAACGCGGTCGGGATTGCCCCATCGGTCAGTTCGAGCAGCTTGAGCGCGGCCTCGCGCGCCAGCCCCTGGAACACGCCGCTACCGAGATACACGACCCGGTCGAAATCGCGCGCCGCCAGCGTCGCGGCGATACCGTCGGCCTGCGCCAGCGTCGTTGCGACGGCCGCGGCGATCGCCTCGACCCGTGCCGCCATCGCAGCGACCCCGGTGAAGATCGAAAGCGCCGCCAGCATCATCGCGCTGAAGCTTGAGGTCATCGCGAACGCGCGATCGTGCGTTTCCTCGGGCAACAGGACGACATATCCGGTCGGACCGGCGCGCTGCGCCAGCGCACCCTCGGCATTGCACGTAATGACGAGATGGTGGACCGTGAGGCGTGCGTCCGCCAGATCGACCGCAGCGATGCTCTCGGGGCTATTCCCGGAACGGCCGAACGACACCATCAGCGTCGGCCGCTTGGGGTCGAGGTAAAGCTGCGGCGCGCCGACGATGTCGGTGGTCGCGACCGCATCGACCGGGCGGCCGAGCGTCGCGGTCAGCCATGGTGCCAGGCACTCGCCGATGAAGGCGGACGTCCCGGCACCGCACAGCATGATCCGCAGGTCAGGCGTGGCGCGCAACGGCGCGAGGAACGCATCGATCGCGTCGCGCGTCGCCGACAGGATGGCCTGGGTAGCGCGGAGCGTCGCAGGCTGCTGCAGGATTTCGCGCCGCGTCCAGCTGTAGTCGCTGGTGGCCGGTTGGACAGACGCAACAAGGGTATCAGGCATTGGGGTTACACGCTCCATGATAGGCGTCGAGCGTCGCGCCGATGTGCGCGACGATGAGATCTACGGGGTCCAGTGTCGCCGTGCCGGCGCGGACGGCGGCATAAGCGACAGGCAGATACTGGCTGAGCAGCGGCAACGGCGGCGCATGCGCGCGCAGATTGGCGAACAGCTTGGTCTGCGCTGCGACGATCGCGGGATCGGGCCAGTAATAGCGGATGCGGTCGCTCAGGCTGTATTGCAGCTGGAGATCGAGCAGCTTGCCCGTCTCGTGATAATATTTCTGCCAGTTGCCCGGCTCGGCCTTCATCCGCGCAACCGCGACGTCGCGGAGATTGGCGCGCGCGTCGGCTCCAATCGTCTCGCGTTCGATCGCATCGAGCGCCCACAACGCTTCGCGCAACGCGAAGGTCACGCCGGGGCCGACCTTGAGGATCGCGAAATGATCCCGCACCAGCGCGGCAAGCGACGCAGCGGATTGATAATCCGTCGAATGCGCCTCGAACACGACATGGTCGACCGGCACGATCGCAGCACTCAGCGCGCGCGCCGCTTCGGGGCGATAGTCGACGGCCTTCATATGATCGAACTCGACACCGGGCTGAACCACGGTGGCGATCACGCGGTCCCAGGCCCCGGCAAGCCCGCTTTCGGCGAACAGCATGCGGTGCATGTCGAGCGTTGCCAGGGCGGCTTCGGGCGTGGTGAGCGCGAGCGTATCGAGATCCTCGGCGGCACCGCCCGGCACCGGCACCTCGGTGCCGATCACATAGACCGGGGCACCTGCCGGATCGCTGGCATAGGCATCTTCCGCGGCACGACACAGCCACGCCGCCCGTTCGGCAATCGTGCGTTCGGGCAGCGGGTTCGGGTCATCGGCGCAAGACATCGAACAATCGAGATGGATCTTGGAGAATCCGGCGCGAACATAATCGGCGACCATGATCCCGGCCTTGGCCATCGCGGCGTCGGCGGACAGGCTCGTCCAGGCGTTGGGACCGAGATGATCCCCGCCGAGCGCCAACCGGTCGAGCGGGAAGCCCAGGCGCTTAGCAATCGTTTCGATGAAACGGCGGAAGTCGGCGGGGACCATGCCGGTATAGCCGCCGTCCTGGTTGACCTGGTTGGACGTCGCTTCGATCAGGACGACCGGTGCATCGTGCAGCAACGCATGCGCGAAGGTCGCCTCGATCACCAGCGGGTGCGCCGAGCAGACCGAAGTCACGCCGATCGCTTCGCCCTGCTTGTGTCGCAGGACGATGTTTCGAATCAAGTCCATCGACTTCTCCTTTTGCTATCAAATAGCGCAGATTGGATCATATCGCAACGAAGCGAAGCAAAACGAAATCTATGTAGCAGGCAGGGGTTCGACGGGCGGTTCGGCATCCGCCGCGGAATCAGGTTCGAAGGCAAGCATCAGCGACGCCGCCAGCGCGAGCGCGATCCCGACGATCTTGACCGGCCCGGGCATCACCCCGAGCGCAACGAGCGAGATGATCGCGGTTGCCAGCGGGGCACCAGCGTTCGTCAGCGGTGCAACGATGATCGCTTTTCCGTAGCGGAACGCAAAGACGAGCGTCAGCGCACCGATCGCGTTCAGCACCTGGATCCCCGCGGCAAGCCACGGGCCGTCCGCCCCGAAATTGATCGGTCGGCCGAAGTCGGTCAGCATCAGCGCGACCGGCACGAGCGCGAGCCCGGTGACGGTCATGTAGAAGAAGATGCTTTCGCCCGACATGATGTGGTTGGCGGACTTCATGCAATAGGCCTGCAGCCCCCAGCAGGCCATCACGATCAGCGCCATCCACATCCAGTTTCCGCCCGCCGCATCGCCGCCCGGCGCGAAGTCGAAGGTCGGCAGCGCAAGCAGCGCAAGCACGATCCCGACGGCCCCCAGCCGCCCCGTGCGCTCGCCCATGAACAGGAACGACAGCGCAATGGTCACAACCGGCGACAGCGAGATGACCGGGAAGATCAGATAGGCCGGCCCCCGCGTGACCGCGTAGAACAGCACCATCTGTCCGCCTGCGCCGAGCAACCCGACGGCGAGACCATAAGCGATCGCGCGCGGGTTGGTATCGAGCTTCCATTTCGCTTGCGCGAGCACGATCACCGCAGGCGGGATCATCGTCAGCGCCCAGACGCAATAGACCAGCGTTTCGGGGAAACCGTGCTGCGGAGACAAGCCCGAGAACGCCCCCCAGATGCCCCATAAGACGACCGTCGCCAGGGCATTGAGCAGCCATACCCGGCCGCCTGGTGTCGTGATGTTGCTCATGCGGAGGCCTTTTTCGGAACGGGGCTGGCGGCAAGCACGAGGAAATGCTCGAAGCGCGCCGGGATCGTGGCAACAGGCCCGCTGACGGTGCCGAGCGGCTGCCCCGTGAAGCTGTCGGTCAGGCGATGTCGGCCCGGTGGCAGGCCGCGCAGGGTGACGGTTCCCGCCCATGTGTCGGCATAGAACGCATAGTGCATCGCGCCGCCTGCGCGGATCGCATGGCTTTCGGGCTTGTCGAAGCCGATGTCGTACAGGCCGCCGAGATACTGCCCCTTGGGCAGCATGTTGGCGCGGTACAGCGCGATCCATTTGCGCCACAGCACTTCGCGCTCGGGGGTGAGTGCGATGCCACCGGGCGGCAGCGGATCGGTCGTTTTGACCGGATCGTGCGGCCAGGTGAACTTGGTCGAAACCACCGCGCCGATCCCGTAATGCGTGGCGAAGTCGTTGTGCCGGTCGCTCAGTTCGACATGGTCCCCGGCATAGGGCGCAGATGGCCCCATCAGCGCCTTGAAGGTCTTGCCTTTCAACCGGATCTGCCACGACGAGGTCGGGTCCGACGCCGGGGTATGGTTCATCCCCGGCATGTTATGGAAGGCGAACGCATCGCCGCACGGGCAGAGCTCGATCACCGCATCGGGGTTGATCGCCATCGCCTCGTCATAAAGCGCCTTCCAGAAGTCCTGCAGCTTTTCATAGGATTCTTCAGGGCGCGCGTGATTGTGCGCGGGGTTGTAGCAGGGTGCCACGCCGTTGAGATGCTGCCCGTCGAGCTTCAGTCCCTCGAACCCCCAGTCCCCCAGGATGCGGCGGACTTGCCCCCGGAAATAATCGACCACGGGCGGATAGGCGGGGCACAGCGTATAGGCATTCCAGAAGCTGACGTTCTGCGCCGCGCCGGTCGCATCGAGCAACAGCATGTCGGGATGATCGCGCAGCAGATCGGTCCCGGGATCGACCGCGAGCGGCGCGAGCCACAGCCGCGGCCGCATTCCGCCTGCCTTCATCGCGCCGGCGAACGCCTTCATATCTGCATCGCCGCGCGGGAATTTCTTCGGGTTGAGCTTCCAGTCGCCCTCCGACGTCTGCCAGCCATCGTCGAGCACCGCCCATTCGAGCCCGATGTCCTTGGCCTTGCCCATCGCCTTCAGCACTTCGGCGGTGTTGAAATCGCGGCCATAGCCCCAGGCGCACCAGACCGGCGCATAGCTCGGCTCGGGGATCGCAGGCGCGGCGATCCCGCGCTCTGCCATCAACCGGCGATAGGCATCGAGCGGGCGGTAATGATCGCCCTCATGTACCATCAGAAACACCGGCGGCAGGTCCAACGCCGCGCCCGGTGCCAGCAGCACAGGCTGCTCCCCCGCGACCGCGATGCGCGTCCCCGTCGGCTGGCCCGCGACGGGCAGCGACACCAGTCGCGGCATGGTGTCGACATGACCCACCGCAAGACCTGCGTCGCGCCGCCACACCACCGCGACCGGCGTTCCGCCGCCATAGTCCGATGCATTCATCCCCATGAAATTGCGTTGGCCGAAGCCCGGGGTAACAGGCTGCAGCCAGTCCCGCCGATCGGGATAGGATGCGCCCGAGAAGCTCCAGGCCCCTTCCGGATGGGCAAGCAGATCATGGGTCGCCGCTTGCCAACCGGTGACGGCGAGCGGTGCGGCAGTCGTGTTCCGATACTGAATATCGAGCAGCGCGAGACCGGGATAGCGATCCAGGAAGGTCACCGATACGCGCTTCTCGATCCGTCCCGCGGATGTGCCGCGGAGATGATGGACGCGCCCCGCGCCATGCACGCCAGATACGGTTTCGTGCGACTGGTCGAGCAGCAGGAAGCGATCGACGAGACGCTCATTGTCGATCCGGATCGCCTCGCCCGGCTCCATCGCGGTCAGGACCGTGTCCCCGCGCGAAATTCGCGAATGGAGACCGGAATCGAATTCTATCGTCAGAACGCCGTCACTCAGGCGCACGGCTGACGGCGTCTTGGTCATGACGCGCGCGACGACCGGCGACGCGCCGATCACGGCGGCAGCACTGCCGGTAAGCTGGGCGAGCAGACGCCGGCGGGAAATGGTGAAACGCGGCATGGCAGCCTCCCGAAGATCAGTCACTTCATGCAAACGGGAGCGACCCTGGGCACGATGTGCCCGATCGTTATCGCTTGCGCAAACCAAAACGCAACATAGTATTGTTTCGTTACGTTTCTTTTGGAGAAAACGATGCGCGTACTTTCAGCATTTTCGACAGCGACTGCGGCGCTTGCACTGATCGGCGCAGCCCCGCCAGCAGCCTCTTATACCGAGGCGGATTTCGCGCGCGTTCCCAAGCTCGACGCGCATGTCCACGCCAACCGCGACAGCACCGACTTTTCCGAGATCGCGCGCAAGGACGGGTTCGAGCTGTTGTCGATCAACGTCGATTACCCGGACTTTCCGCCGCTCCCGCAGCAAGCCAAGATCGCCTACAAGATGCACGCCGCCGACCCGAAGCATTTCCACTTCGCCACGACCTTCTCGATGGACGGATTCGGTACGCCGGCCTGGACCGCGGGGGCACAACGCGCAGTCGATGCCGGGCTCATGCACGGCGCGGTAGCGGTCAAGGTATGGAAGAACATCGGCATGATCGCCAAGGATGTCGGCGGAAAACGCGTGTTTCTCGACGATCCACGCTTCGACCCGATCATGGCGCATATCCAGGCACGCGGCGTTCCGCTGATCGCGCATCAGGCCGAACCGAAAAACTGCTGGCTGCCGCTCGATCAGATGACCACCGAGAACGACCGCACATACTTCCGTGAGCACCCCGAATATTACATGTACACCCACCCCGAGGAGCCAAGCTACGAGGAGCTGATGGCGGTGCGCGACCGGTTCGTGGCACGCCACCCCAAACTCGCCTTCGACGGTGCGCATATGGCCAGCCTCGAATGGAGCGTGGACGAACTCGGACAGTTTCTCGACCGCCATCCCAACGCCGTGGTCGATCTGGCCGCGCGGATGAGCCAGGTACAGGTCCAGTCCAATGCAAACCACGCCAAGGTGCGGGCGTTCTTCGTCAAATATCAGGATCGGCTGTTATACGGCACCGACCTGACCGACAGCCCGACCGATCCCAGCGCGCGCGCGCAGAACCCGCCAACGACCGGCAATTTCAAGAAGGAAGCCGACGACGCCTGGCGTTCCGACTGGCGCTATCTTGCAACGCGCCTGTCGCAGCCGATTGCGGCAATCAAGGCGGACGCCCCCGGTTTGGGCCTGCCGCGTGGCGTGATCGACAAGATCTACTACACAAACGCCCGGCGGTTTTTCCACCTGAAAGGGTAAGGAAATACCCCCTGCCCGTTCGGCGCCGCGATGCGGACCGAACGGGCAGACGCTTGCTCAAGCCTCTTGGATACCAAAGCCCAATCGCTGCGCGGCCGAGCGGATCTCACCGGGCACTGCGGTGTCGGTCACAAGATTATGGATGTTCTCCACGCTCACGATCCGGTGGAGGCAGACGCGGCCGAACTTCGATGCATCCGTCACCGCGATTACCTCGCGTGCTGCCTCGACCATCTTGCGGTTGAGCATCGCCTCGGGCTCGTAATGCGTTGTTATTCCACACTCTATGTCGAACCCGTCAACCCCGAGAAACAGCTTGTCGACGCGCAAATTCTCCAGCGATGCAACGGTTTGCGCGCCATAGAAGGCGCGGTTCTTGCGGCGGAGCATTCCGCCCAGCATCACGATGTTGAGGTGCTCCTTTGCCGCCAGCACCGACAGGATATCGAGATCGTTGGTGAGGACGGTGATGTCCTCGTCATCCGGCAAAAAGCGCGCGATTTGCAGCGTTGTGGTGCCGGAATCGAGCACGATTGACTCACCTGGCGACACCATTGCTGCAGCTATCTTGCCGATCCGCACCTTTTCGTCCGCATGGCTCGAGCGTTTCACCTCGACCGGCGGTTCAGCCGTCACGTTGACCGCGGCGGCGCTGATGCCGCCGCCGTAGGACCGCTCCATCACGCCGCGCGTCGCCAGGAAGCGGAGGTCCTTGCGGATCGTCTGCATCGAGACCCCGAAACTCGCCGCGAGCGGCGCGACCTGGACACTGCCTCGTTCGCGCACGAGCATGCTGATCCTTTGCCGTCGCTCGCTCGTGTCCCGTATCATCGCGTCGTTTCCCTTGCCGATTTGCATGGCGGTATCAGCGCCGCGTGTTGGCTTCAATCGAACTTATGTTTCGTTATGTCTCCGTCGGCACGCGCGATCATTGGACGAAACGTGCGTTGCCCCATGCGATCATCGGCGGACGCGTCGCCCCTTTGGGCACAAGTGCTACCAATTCCACGATTTTAGCAGACGTCACGTCCACATCGATCGGGACGGCAGCCTGCGCCGGACCGGCAACGACCTCTCGTAAAAGTTTGCGATCGGCATAGACGCGAAAGCGCACGGGGTGGCCCCCACTCACCACGGCAGGCATGGCAACGAAGCGGCGGAACGCGCGATCGGCCCGGATTTCGAGCCGAGAATTGGCAAATGCGCCGATGCCCCTCGCCCGCCCCGCGCCATCCTTGCGCCACGGCGTGCCATCCGGCGCGGTACCGATCCGCACCGGGAACTGTCCCATCGGCAAGGCAGTCGCCTGCGTCAGACCGTCGACGGCGACGTTCACCCGCCCGGGCATTTCGTCGAGCCATGCAGCGTTGGGATCGCTCGGCTTTCCCGTCACGCGCAGGAGGACCGCGCCGTGTGCCGGCAGCGTGACAGTGATGCTGTCGGAAGAGACTTTGGAGTTCGTCTTGGCCCAGATGTCCCGCACCGTCGCCGTGCTGCCCGGCGCGAGCCCGAGTTGCGCCCAGGAGACACTCGCGTCGATCGGCGCGGTGCCGCGATTGAAGAAGGCAACCGCGCGCGCGCCGGGGCCGGTCAGGGTTCGCACGACGACCATCGCCGCCCCGTTACGATAGGGCACGCCCTGATTGCCCGCCGGATCCTGATCGATCGCGATCGCTTCGGGATTGCCGACGATGTCGAGCAGCGCCGCGGGTGACTGGCGCAGATCGTAACCGAGCAGCAGCGGCGACGCCATGATCGCCCACATCGTGAAATGCGCGCGCGCTTCGGTCAGATGCGCGGCATCGAAATCGCCGTGCCCGATTGCGAGCATGTCGGGGTCGTTCCAGTGGCCCGGCCCGGCATATAGCGCGCCGTCGATCACACTGTCGATATTGCCCAGCATGCTCTGCCACGTGAACTCGATGTCCGGGCTGGTGCGCCACAGATTGCCGCGCGCCTTGCCCCACAGCGGCGACATCGCTTCGCCCCAGGCACAGATCGACATCGTGGCATCTTCGCCGCCCCATTGATGCACGGCGTCGCCAAGTACGGCGTACAGATGCTCGACCTCGCCTGGGTCGGAGGCGGGGATGTTCCCGCGGACGATGAGCGGCGCCGCGGCCTTGTAGAGTCCCGCCTTAACCGGCGCGCGATCGGGCGTGTAATCGGCAACGCCACATGCATCGATCTTGATGTAATCGAACTTCCAGTCGGCGAAGATCGTGCGGATGTCCTGCACGGCATGGCCGTAACTGCCGACCTGCCGTTCGGCCACCGTCCCGACCGGCAGGTTCGGGCTCTCGGCATCCCAAACTTGCGCGCACGTGTTGCGTCCGATGTCGGTGTAGAGCCCGGCCTTGAGCCCGAGCCCGTGGATATAATCGGTAAAGGGCCTGAACGAGCCGGTTGCGCTGCCAGGTGCTGCGGAGGACGGGAACATGCTGTCGCGAATGCGGATCCGACCGTCGGGCAGGCGCTTCAGCGCCCAGCCGTCATCGATGTTGACGAACCGATAGCCGCGCCGCGCAAGTCCGGTGTCGACGATTGCCTTTGCGACTTCGCGGACCTTGTTTTCATCGACGTCGGTGCGGAACGCGTTCCAGGGGTTCCATCCCATCGGCGGTGTCTGCGCAGCAGTCGTGCGGTAGACCGAGAAACGTCCCGAAGGCGCGAGCGCGGCGTCATCTGCTTCTGCCGATAGGGGAAGGCCGACCGCCATCAAGGCGCTGACGGTGCCAAGCAAAAGCCGAACCGGCATTCTACGGGTGAGCGACGGTGTTGGCATTGGCGGCAGCTCCTGCACACGACGCCGCGCTGGCGTCTGGATCCGACACAGGGCTACCAAAGAAATACGATTTGGCAACCAAACGAAGCGAATCGAAACATTGCTGGAGTCGCTTCGACGCGGGGAAACGCGCCAGCATCGCTTACCATACCCCCTCGGCGGCCCGACCCACTCAGCCCTCCGAGCGTCGGCTCACCGCAACAAATATGTCACGCTTTCTAGTTTCGTTTTAAAGCGTTTGACATTTAAAACGCCACCACGGTAGCTAAGCGCAACAAAGTGCTCGCCAAAGCGCCGAATTGCTAGCGAATTGGATTACCGATGAGGGGACTTAGCATGGTCGATCGTAAACGCTGTCTGACTTTCGTGCGTGCAACCGTGAGTTTGACCGCGCTGGTCGCCGCATCGCAGGCATTCGCACAGACCGAGCAACAGGCCCCGGTCGCTGACGTGCCGATCGAGCAGAACGGTCCGGTCGCTGGCGCACCGACAGACCAGACCAACCTTGGTTCGACCATCCAGTCCGGCCCCGGCAGCAGCGGCGACGCCCCAGCGACGACCGACGGCAGCACCGGCGCCGATATCGTCGTCCGCGGTGTCCGCGGCAGCCTGCTGCGCTCGATCGACACCAAGCGCAATGCGTCCACCATCGTCGACGCCATCTCGGCGGAAGAACTGGGCAAGTTCCCCAACCGCAACGTGGCGGAAGCGCTCTCCAACATTCCGGGCGTGACGGTCGGGCGTGACGGTCGCGGCGAAGGCCGCAGCGTAACGGTCCGCGGGCTCGGCGAAAACTTCGCGCTGACGACGATGAACGGCCGCGTCCTGCCGACCGACGGCCCCGATCGTTCGTTTGCGTTCGACGTGCTGCCCTCCGAAGTCATTTCGGGTGCCGAAATCCAGAAGGCGGCACAAGCGTCGCAGCTCGAAGGCAGCATCGGCGGCAACATCGACCTGCGTACGGCACGACCGTTCGATCACCGCGGGTTCCATGCCGCCGGCTCCCTCGAAGGCCAGTACAACCAGTTCGCGGAGAAGGGCGGCATCAAGGCATCGGGCGTTGTCAGCACGACCTTCGCCAACGACACGATGGGCATCCTGCTGTCGGGTACGTACAACAAATACAAGTTCCGCACCGACAATCTGGGCGAATATTCGAGCAACGACGTTTACGATCTGGCGACGGCACCGAATGGTGACCGCAGTGTCGTCAATGCACCGAACGGCGGCGGCGTGATCGTGCCGTACTTCTACAGTGTCGGCTATGTCCGGGGTGATCGGCAGCGCTGGGGCGGATCGACGGCCTATCAGTGGAAGCCTTCCGACAAATTCGAACTGCGTGTCGACGGGATCTACAGCAACTATACCGACAACCAGAAGAACCAGCGCGTTTCGGTCGGCCTGACGCCGTTTGCCGATGACGGCAGCGTGCGCTGGGATCTCAACAACGTGAAGGTCGACAGCAACAAGGTCGTCACCGACTATACCGTCAATCCGGCAACGATCGACGTGCTGGCGACCGATGAACCGCGCAACTCGGTGACGTATCAGATCGGCGGGCATATCGACTGGCGGCCGCTCGACCGGCTCAAGGTTGCAGCCGACCTTGCCTACGGCAAGGCAACCAACAATACGGGCGGGCAGAACCGGTTCGTCGTGGCCGGCATCCCCGGATCGCGCGCGCAGGTCACGACCCGCGATGGCGGCATTCCCGACCTGGTCCTGACGATCCCGAACGCGGACGGCACGCTGACCAATCGCTCAATCGACCAGGCGGGGAATGACGACCTGCGCGTCCACTATATCGGCATCCAGGGGCAGGACATCTCGGACCGCAGCACGAGCGCCAAGCTCGACCTGCTGTACGATGTCGACAACGGCCTGCTGCGGTCGATCGCATTTGGCGGCGCTTATAGCGACCGCAAGAAGACGGTCGACGTGATCGACAATCAATACACCACCGCCAACAATTTCGGCGGTTATCCCTTCTCGTTCTCGGCAATCGGCGCGAACGTGGCGCAGGCTCCGCAGTACAGCAATATCCTGCCCAACCTGTCGGGCAACTTCCCGCGGGCGATCCCGACGTTCGACATCGACACCTATCTGTCGTCGCTGTCGAAGGCGGAGAACAACCCCAACGTCATCAATCCGCGCACGGGCGAGCCCTACCCGACCGGTTACGCCACACAGCAGGTCGTGCCCGATCAGCTGGCGTCCTACGCAATCGCCGAGCGCACCTTCAACGCCTATACGCAGATCAACGTCGGTGGTGATCGCTGGAAGGGCGACTTCGGCCTGCGCTACGTGAACACCACGGTGGACTCGCTCGGTTACGGCGCGACGGTGCGCAGCTATCAGGTGATCGGCGTCGGCACGGCCAATGTCGTCTTCAACCCGATCGCGCCGATCACCGGCGGCGGCAGCTATCAACGCCTGTTGCCCTCGGTCAACTTCTCCTACGATATCGCGCGGGGCTTCAAGGTGCGTCTGGCGGCGTCGCAGGCGATCTCGCGGCCGACTTTCGGCGAACTGTCCTCGGCCAAGGACTATTCGGCGGCGCAGTCGAACACGCCGGTCGTGACCGATGCGGGCAACCCGAACCTGCAGCCGGTATCGGCGGATCAGGCGGACATCTCGTTCGAATATTATCCCAACCGCCGCATCGCGCTGACGCTGGCGGGCTTCTACAAGCACCTGACCAACTTCGTGACCACGCAAGCCGTCGCGTTCAACCTGGTGCCGACCGATCAGGTTCCGGGTGCGCCGGCGAGCTTCCCCTTCACCGAACTGACCTATGTCAACGGCGACAGCGCGACGGTGTACGGCATCGAAGCCGGGGCGCAGTATTTCTTCGAGAACGGCCTGGGGTTCCAGACCAACGCGACCTACAACCGGTCGCGCGCGAAGCGGGAGGGGCTGCCAACCACCGGACTTCAGGACGCCGTTCCGTTCTCGGCCAATGCCAAGGTCTTCTATGAGAAGCACGGCATCAACGCCTCTGTGTCGTACCAATATCAGTCGAGCTTCACGTCGTCGCAATATAGCTACATCAACACGCTATCGATCAAGCAGCGCCCGTATCACGAACTGGCGAGCAGCATCTCCTACGACATTATGCCGCAGCTGACGGTGTATGTTCAGGGATCCAACCTGCTGGATTCAGCGACCCAGCGATACTCGACGTACAACAACGTGCCAGCGTTTTACGAATACACTGGTCGCGCTTTCTTTTTTGGTGTTCGCGCACGAATTTGAACAGGTAAACCTGGATCGCCAGCGTCTTTGGTCGTCCATCCAGATTGCAGCTGGTTATGTCTTAGTCCGAATGTGACCCCTTCTGATCATATTTTGGCTAAGGCCAGCGACTGCCCCCCCAACGATCGGCCCATCAGGCCTTTGCCCACCACGTGAACGAAAGTCTGCTCACGCCGATCATAGCTCCAAAGCGGACCGGCCGCTTTCCGCCGCGCCCGACGCCAGGTCAACGGCGAACAGGTTAGCGACGCCGTTGTTGGCACCCCAGTACCAAGCGAAACGCCTCCCGCCGACACGCTCCACGTCCCAGCCAAGGCCCCAGTCAAGCAATCCCTTCACCCGCCTGGTCTGCTGCGAAAACACGGAGATTCGCTGCGCGAAAGCCAGGGACCGGACGTAGTCGCCGGCGGTAGGTCACAACCCGGCAGCCATGTTGGACGTCATGGATATTGGCATCGCCGACTTGCCGGGCGCGTTATGCTGCCATTAGTGAGAGGGACAGGATGACCACGGGGCTCACGAGCCTAACTGACGCCCTATTACACTATTATAGAAGTAATGCGAAAGGCGCCGGTGCCGCGACTTATCGCCACCGCGTCCAAAGCCGCGCAGCGCCCCGCACACCTGATGCATCCCCCCATTTAGCGGCGGTGATGCGTCCGTCCCACGCACTGCCAAAGCTATGCTTCCGGATAATATCGGGCAGCCCCGGATAGATCTCTGTAACGTTCGACATGCCCCCCGCCATCACGAACACGTCGGGATCGACGATGTTAACGACCATCGCCATTGCGCGCCCGAGCCGACTGACAAAGGCCTCGAGCGCCGCTGCCGCGACCGGATCGCCGCCCCGCGCCTTTGCTACAATTGCAGGGCCATCGAGGGTTTCGCCGCTGCGAGCCGCATGATCCTTGCGCAATCCCGTTCCGGAGATGAGCATGTCGAGACAACCTGAATGGCCACACCAGCAAGCAGGGCCTGGAAATTCGGCCGCCGTCATCCATGGCAGCGGGACATGCCCCCATTCTCCGCCGATCCCATGCGCGCCCTCGACGATTTGGCCGTCGATGACCAGCCCGCCACCAACGCCAGTGCCGATGATGACTGCAAAGGCCACCTTCGCCCCCGCGGCAGCCCCGTCGACTGTTTCGGACAATGCCATGCAATTGGCGTCATTCGCTAGGCGCAGCTCGCGCCCGATCGCCTGTTCGAGATCCTGGCGGAAATTGCGACCGTTGAGATAGGTCGAATTGGCGTTGCGCATCAGCCCGGAACGCGGGCTGGCCGACCCCGGCGTGCCGATGCCGACCGTACCCGGTGCGCCGACGTCCCGCTCCACCGTCGCGATTAGGTCGCGGACATCGCGGACCGCCGCGTCATAACTACCGGGATTGGGGATCCGCGTCCGAGCAAGATACTGTCCGGTGCCATCCAGCGCCGCAGCCTCGATCTTGGTTCCACCAAAATCAACGCCGATCTGTATTACCATCAATACTCCTTTCAAGACTAACGGGACAGGCGTTTGGTGTGCGGTAGTTAAGGCCGATGCGCTTAGGATATCGACGCATGACTGAGCGTTCTATGGCCTACCACGCGCGCCTCCTTACAGCGTCCAGCCTTCACGATATTGGCGACCGAGGAATTGATTGGCGTCCGGAATGTTAGTTACCCGTCCCGTCTGACCGTCGTATTGGATCGGTTGGCCAGCGCGCATCGCGACCATGCCGAGCAGCATCGTCTCGTTGAGCGTCACCGCGTCGGCAAACGGAGAGGATGCTTTTGCCTCCCCACGAATGGCCGCGATCCAGTTCATCTCATGTCCGTCGCGGCCGCCACCGATCCGCAGCAATGATTGCGGGATCGCCGCGGCGCACGCGGCGACCGTCGTCGCTCGAATGGCCCTGGTTGCCCATCTGCGTGACCAACTTGGGCTTAGACGCGGCGAGGTCCCGCAGCACCCGCCCCTCCCGCACGGTATAGGTCAGCGGCTTCTGGACGTAGACGTGCAGGCCGCGTTCCATCGCCATCTTCGCGGCGACGGCATGATGATGGTCGGGTGTCGCGATGAGAACCGCGTCGATGTCGCGCTGTCGATCGAACATGCGGCGATAGTCGCTGTAATGGGTTGCGCGGTCATAGGCGGTGCGCAGCGCCGTCATCGTTGGCTTGTTGGCGCCCGTCCCCGTCACGAAAGCGCGCGCGACATGGTCGAAATCGACGTCGGCGATGGCCACGATGTTCTCGCTGGTGAGCTGGCGCATGTTGTTCGCGCCCATCCCGCCCCCACCGATCACGGCGACGTTCACCCGGTCGCTCGGTTTCAGCCGTCGCGCCCCGGCAACCGCCGGAAGCGCGAGGGCCGCTGCGGCGCCCAGCATCGTGCGCCGCGAAATGGTGGTGGGTTTCACATTGCTCCCCGGTTCTGCATTGGCGCGCGACCCGTCATTCGACCTTTTGCGCCCGCGCCGCCCATTTCGACCAGACCGCCGGTGTCGCGAGCATCTTCATGTACACGCCGCCCACGACGGCGCGTGCTTGGAACCCGACTTGTGCGCCATCAGTCGTTTCATACCAATCACTTAACGGCACGCGACTAGGGGTTTCAAGCATGTAACGATGCACCGGCGTGATCAGCTGCCTGAACTCCGCCGGATCGTCGGACAAGGTCGCGCTCCACGTAATCCAGTCGAGCTTCGTATAGGTCTTACGACTGTCGAGCGGCACGCCGTACTTCTGCTGGTTCTTAAGATAGAAGGCAACTTCCTGCTGCCACAGCTCCTCGGGGAAGACGTTTCGGCCAAGAACTTTGTCCCATGCCAGATTGTACTTCTGACTCCACGTGCCCGGTCGATCGAACGCGAGCTTGGTGTGGTCGCCGTCCTGCGCCATCGTCACCCACTTTACCGCCATTTGCCGCGACAGCGTGCGATACCGGGCTGCTTCGTCCTTCTTCCCCAGCAGGCGGGCGAGTTCGGCATAGCTGTCCAGCGCGCTGATCGCCTTGATCGAAAGGTTGGTGTTGTGGGCCAGATGGCCGGCAAAGTCGTCGGTGCTCAACTGGTTGTCGGGGTCGAGCCCCTTGTCGCGGAGGTACGACGCCCAGCGTTGCAGAAGCGGCCAGTACTGCGCGGCGAAATCGGCATTGCCCCGGATCTTCGCCAGCGCCCCGATCATCAACAGCATGTTGCCGCTTTCCTCGACCGGCATCTGGTCGTCCTCGGTCCGCTCCCCGCCACCGTAGACCTGGCCGTTGGCTTGCGGATACGTCCCGATATCGTGCGGCGCGAAGGGAAACCGCCAGCGCGGCATCACCGCATATTCGAGGATTGGTCGCAGCTGTGCCTCTAGCAGCGTGGGGTTGAACAAGAGGAAGAACGGCGACGTCGGGTAGGTAATGTCGACCGTGGCGATGCAACCGTTGCTGAAATTCTCCTTCGAAAAATACAACGGACGGCCATCGATATCGGCGACCAGCTTGTGCGCGGCCAGCGTCTGGCGATAGGCGACGACCGCAATCTCAGCGTACGCACGACCGCCGGTCCGCTCCAGATCGGCAGTGAGTTCGCGATCGAATGCCTCGCCCCGCTTGCGCAACGCGGGTTCTTCCGCCTCTGCCTTGAGCAACAGCTCCGCCATCGTCATCCTGTTGCGACGCCAGTAGGCGGGCAGACGTCGCTTGAAATACTCGATTGCGTCGATGTCGTCATAGGCGAGCATCGCCCGCCGCGTGCCCGCCGCCGCGCCAACATCGCCGAAATCCGCCAGCATCGCCATGGCGGGACGATCCTGATGCGCGAGGCGCGGCATCGCCATGTCGTCCGCCACCGGCATCTGACCGGTCTTCAGGAAGGTATCGCGCGCCCGCTCGCCGAGCGTCGCGGTGCTCGTCCCGGCCTGGCGTGGTACGGCGAGTTGCGCCCAGCCCCAGTCGATCCGCAAATTGTCGCCGACCTTCTGCAACACCTGCTGCGCGTTCGTACCGATGTGCTGCACAGTCATGTCGCCGACCCGGCTCGTGCCCCAGACGACGCTCTGCTGATCGTTGTCCACCGCCAGTTGCGCACCGGCGTCAAAGTACAGCTGGACTGCGTGGCGCCCACCATCGGTCGCGCGTACCGTCCAGCTCAAATAGGTGACCGGTCGCGACAGCACGTCGAGATCGTCGGGTAGCGCGGGGGTGAAGAACGTCGCGGTCAACCGCACGCCGCCGCCCTCATAGTCATAGGTGGTCTGCGTCGGCGTCAGCGAGCGCGTCGTCTGCCGCATCGCATCGCCCGCCCCACCCCGCCCCATGAAGCGAAGCGCCTTGCCATCGACGCGCAGCCAGCCGGTCATCGGCTGGTCCGTCCCCGTCCAGTGCCGGGTCGGTTGCTCGGTCGTAGTGTCGGCGAAGCTCCAGATGCTGAAATAGGGATCGTGCGCGATCAACGGCGTCGCGGGGGTGCGGGTCGTGACGGGTTCCTGCGCGCCGAGCGGTGGCGCGAACACCGCGCCGCCCAGCATGGCAAAGGTCATCGTACGGAGCGCGATCGACCTGACAGCGGACGTTTTCGATAGAGCGTCCTTCATCAGATCACCGCGCGGAGCAAATGGGGTTTGGTACTGGCCAGATGCACCATCAGTTCGCCGAACAAACCGTTCGCCCATGCAAACCACGGTCGCGTGAATTTATTCGGATCGTCCTTGTGGAAGGTTTCATGGATGAACCCCGTGCCGGCATCGGTGTCGCGAATCACCTTCAAGCATGCGCGGATCTGGATGTCGTCGTTGCTCGAGAACGCGCGAACGATCGTCGCCATCGGCCAGATCAGGTCGAAACCTGCATGCGGCCCACCAAGCCCTTCGCCTGCCTTGCCGCGGACGAACCACGGATTGCGGTCGCTCCACGCCGCCGCCTCGGTCCGCCGCCAGAGCGGATCGTCCGCGGGAGCGCACCCCAGGAACGAAAGACCCGACAGCGAAAGCTCGCAGCAATCGTCGAGGAAGAGCGCGTTGCCGAAGCCGTCGACCTCGAACGCCCACACTTCGCTCCCGTCCGCCAGCCCCATCCGGCCATGCGCCGCAAGCGCGGCCTCGATCTCGGCGGCGAGCGTTACCGCTTCCCGCGCGAGTTCTGCATCACCGCGCGCGCCCTGCGCCACTTCGGCGAGTTCGCGCAGAGTCTTGGCAGCAAAGATGTTGGCGGGGATCAGGAACGGAAGGATCGTGGCATCGTCCGACGGGCGAAAGCTCGAATGGATCAGACCGACCTTGCGCGTGGGATTGCCGACGCCCCAAAGCTGCGTTTCGGTCGGCTGCGTGTCGCGACGCTGGAAGCGGTACGGCCCGGCATCGGTCGTGCGCTGCTGCTCGCGGAAGGTGCGGATGATCGCTCGCGCGGACTGGGCCCATTCGGAGGTGAACGGCGTACGATCACTGGTCGCCCGCCAATAGCTCGAAGCCAGCCGGAGGACGTAACATAGCGAGTCCACCTCCCATTTCCGCTCCGCCACGCCCGGCTTCATCGTCGTCTGGTCGTGCGCGGACGACGGCAGGTCGGACCGGCCGGCCGGGTCCTGTAGGAACGCATTCGCATAGGGATCGATCAGCACGCACCGCGCCTGACGCGCGATCAGGCCGCGAAACAGCGCGGTCAGCGGCTTGTCGCGCTTTGCCAGATGGAGGAACGGCCTGAGCTGTGCCGAGGAATCGCGCAGCCAGAGGCACGGTATGTCCCCGGTGATGACAAAGGCGTCGTCCGCGGTCACCGACAGCACGGTGGTGTCGAGCGTATTGGGGAAGCAATTCTCGAACATCCACGCGAGCTTGGGGTCCGCAATCATCCGTCCAACCCGGCCGATCTCGCGCTCGACCGCGGGACTGTGATATTTCCGATCGGCAGGCTTGGGGCGTTGTGAGACGTACATCGACCCGGCCGACGCGGCAGGGTGCACGGCAAGCGCGGCAGTGGCGAACAGCATCGTTCTGCGATCGATCAGCACGTCAGATCGCCGTCCGACGCGATTGTCCGAAAGAATGCGCGCATATCCCCTCCTCCATTTCGGTCGACGCAAGCCAACCGTTTCGTTCGAGGCCGCGCCCGTTGCAGGCTGCGGCCAAAGACCATCCGATGCGGCCAGACGGCAGCATCTGACCACACTCTGTCGCCCCGACTATGCATCGTCAAGCAATCTTAAACTTACTTGCTTTTTTAATTGCAGCCTTCCGACCCCGGTGTCACATGACGTGCATAGCGAGAAGACTATGGGCAGGCCGGAGCGCCTGCCGAAACAGGGAGAGTTCCATGCCCGTCACCCGACGCGATATGTTGGCCGCCGCCGGCGCCATGACGATTTCGACGATTGCACCGCGATCCGCGCATGCCGCGACCTTCGTCAGCCAACGGCCGCCCGTGCGGAACCGCAAGTTCCTCAGCCGGGCCGTGGAAAGCGAATTGTCCCGGATCAAGGCGCGCATCGCCGACCCGGAGATCGCCTGGATCTTCGAGAATTGCTACCCCAACACGCTCGACACAACGGTGTTCGCAGGGTCAATCGACGGCAGGCCCGACAGCTTCGTTATCACCGGCGACATCGACGCGATGTGGCTGCGCGACAGTTCGGTACAAGTCGAGCCGTACACCCACCTGATGCGCGATGACCCCGCGCTCCGCATGATGGTGCACGGCCTGATCCAGCGGCAGGCACGCTGCATCCTGATCGACCCTTACGCCAATGCCTTCGTCCGAGACCCCAACGCCAAATCAAACCTCGATTCCGCGACGCTCGATGCGACCGAGATGAAGCCGGGCGTCGCGCAGCGCAAATGGGAAATCGACTCGCTCTGCTACCCGATGCGGCTCGCGCATGATTACTGGCAAGTCACGCGGGACAAGACGCCGTTCGACGCCATCTGGGCTAAGTCCGCCAAGCTGATCGTCAGCACCTTTCGCGACCAGCAACGCAAGACTAGCCCCGGCCCGTACACCTATCAACGGCTGACCAAGATCCCGACCGACAGCCTGATGCTCGACGGATATGGACCCCCTTCGCGCAAGGTCGGGCTGATCCATTCGATGTTCCGACCGTCCGACGACGCCTGCGTGTACCCGTTCCTCGTTCC
>Ga0265798_10004212_pt1 | contig 20014 bp, 16 predicted proteins | sample P3T30metagenome_FD_192430 | JGI IMG/M metagenome (GOLD analysis project Ga0265798, IMG submission 192430) | Plant litter microbial communities from East Loma Ridge, Irvine, California - P3 T30 | ecosystem: Environmental > Terrestrial > Plant litter > Unclassified | place: USA: California... | reverse complement strand
GTCAAAGTCGGCCGTGTTCCAGCCCGGTTGCTCGCGGCGGGCATCGTAGTGCTCGGCGGTATAGATGCTATTGAATACCAACGGACTCAGGGCCGTTTTCCAATTTAGGCCCGACGTCACGGTGGTTACTCTGTTGCTGGCGTCCGTTAGGCGCAGGTCGAGGCAGAAGGTGGGGCGGTTGCGCCAAGGCGCCTCGTGGAAGTACCACACGGCCGTCGATTGGTGGTTGTACCAGCCATTACCGAGTAGCACGCCCACCGCGTTTTTGCCAGGGCGCAGGTAGGGCGTCACATCGTAAGTCACGTACAGGGTGCGCCGGTCGAAGCGTGTGTACATGGGGTCGAGGCGGTGGTTGCCCACTTTTTTGCCATTGATATACAGCTCATATAAGCCGCCCACGGCGATGTAGGCCCGCGCTGATTTGAGGCCCCTAGGTGCCTCAAACGTGGTGCGGAAGTAGGGGGCGGGCTTCAGGGCCACGTCGCGCGAGTCGCTAATCCAGGTGCCCTGCCAGTTGGCTTGGCTCATCAGCCCGGTTTCGAAGCTGGCGACTCGGCTGGCTGCGCCGCCAGCTTTGCCCCACACCTGCACGCGCCAGTAGTACTTGGTAAATGGCCGCAGCGCTGGCCCCGCGTACGTCACCAATTGCTGCCCTGACGACACCTTGCTCGGTCTCCAGGCGCCAACCCCGCCGCGCGCCACGGCTAGCGAATCGGTGCCGACGGTGAGCTGGTAGGCCGTTTGGGTGGCCCCGCGTCGGTCGTCGTGGAGGCGCCAGGTTAGGCGGGGCCGGGGCGCATCCAGGCCCAGCGGGTTGGTTAGATATTCGCACTGCAGGTCGGTGGGGGTGCCGGGCGCCTGGGCCTCCGCGGCCCAGGGCGCCAGCAGCAAGCCCACACTAAGCAGGCTAACGCGGCCAAGCAAACCCATCCGATTGATTAAAAAAGCCCGAAAAAAAGCCATGGCGCAACGGAAAAAGCCAATTACAAAACCAGACTGCCAAGATAACGGTCTAGCTGCTGGCTACTCGCTTACATAGTAGCTATCCACCCGTTTAGGCTTGCCATAGCCGCTGTCCTTGCGTATATTCATACATGGAACTCCTCCTCAAAACCCTCGCTCACCATTGGGGCCTGAGCCAGGCGCAGTACTGGCACTTGCACCTGCTTAGCTCCGTATCGGTGGGGCCGCTGCTGGGTATTCTGTACCTGGTGTTTTTCGACAAGCGCGCGCGGCGCCGGGCGCAGGCGGCCCGCCTTAAAGCCTCAATGTGGGTGGGCGCCGATGGGCGGCTGCTCATCTACCGATAGGCTGCTGCCCGCGGCGAGCCCATCTTTGCGGGCTCATTTGCTCCTGCATGAATCATTTATTATCCCGCTTTAGCGCTTGGGTGGCCCTAGGGCTGCTGGTTGCCGCTTGTGCTAAAGACGACGTGGCCCCGGCCGCCGACCACCTGGCCCTCGGCAACCCCAGCGGTGCGGTGGCTAGTCTCACTTCGCCCACCAACTACCTGCTCAGTAAGCCGCAGTACGTGCTCTCCTACAACCGCGACCAGGGCAAACCCAATTGGGTGTCGTGGCATCTAGATGGGGAAGACCTAGGAAGCGCCGCTCGGCAAGACAACTTTCGGGCCGATGAAAGCCTGCCCGCCGACTGGTACCGGGTGAAAACCAGCGACTACTCGGGCTACGGCTTCGACCGGGGTCACAACTGCCCCAGCGCCGACCGCACCGCCTCGGAGGACGATAACTCGGCTACTTTCTTGATGACTAACATGATGCCCCAGGCCCCGCAAAACAACCAGCGAACCTGGGCTGACTTAGAAGACTACTGCCGCACGCTGGTGCGAGCCGGCAATGAACTCTACATCATTTGCGGCTCGTATGGCCGGGGCGGCACGGGCAGCGAAGGCTACTATACCACCATCGCCAGCGGCCGGGTCACGGTGCCCGCCCGGTGCTGGAAGGTAGTGGTCGTGCTGCCGGCCGGCACCAATGACCTAGGGCGCATTACGAGCAGCACCCGCGTCATTGCCGTTAACACGCCCAATAACATCAGTGTCAACGCCGCCTGGGGCGGCTATCGCACCAGCGTCGATGCCATCGAAAAAGCCACCGGCCTCGACTTGCTCTCCGCCTTGCCGCTGGGCGTGCAAGACGCGCTAGAAGCCAGTACCGATAAAGGCCCCACCAATTAGCCTCAAGCGGGCTGCGAAAGCGCTGGCCGCAAACCTTGGCCCTAGGTCACAAAAAAGCCGCTTCCGGCCTGGAAGCGGCTTTTTTGTGACCTAGGGCCAGACTCTGGCTAGTACCAGCCGCCGCCCAGTGCCCGGTACACGTTCACCGTGGCATTGAGCTGCTGCATCTTGGTCTCGGTCAAGTCAAACTTCGATTCCAAGGCATCGCGCTGCGTGAAGAGCACTTCGGTGTATTCGGCCCGTACAGCCTTGAATAGGCTATTGGAGATGCGGATAGACTGGTTCAAGGCCTGCACTTCCTTCAGCTTGGCGTCGTAGCTCTTCTGTAGGTTGTCGATATTGGAGAGCTGGTTGGCTACCTCCACGTAGGCGTTCAGCACGGTGCGGTCGTAGTTGTACACCGCTTGCAGCTGCACGGCATTGGCGCTGTAGTAAATGGCCTTGATGCCATTGCGGTTGATGAGCGGAGCGACTAAATCGCCAGCTAGGTTATACAGCATCGACTGGGGCGAGGTGAATAGCAAACCGGGCTTGAAGGCCTCAAAGCCGGCGCCACCTGAGATGCCCAGCGAGGGGTAGAAGTTGGCGCGGGCCACCTGCACATCGAGCTTGGCAGCCACTAACTGCTGCTCGGCCTGCCGAATATCAGGACGGTTGTTGAGCAGCTGCGCCGGAATACCCGCCTGAATGGTGGTCGGCACTAACGCATTGAACGCTTGGTAGTCGCGTACAATGGGCTGCGGATAGCGGCCGGCCAGGAAATTGAGGTGGTTTTCGGTTTCGGTGATGCGCTGCTGCGTCTTGTACTGCAGGCTAATGGTGTTCTGCACCTGCGCCTCAAAACGCTTCACCGCTAGCTCCGTCACGCGAGCCGATTCCTTTTCCTGCTTCACAATGCGCAGGGCATTTTCCTGAATCTCGATGTTCTGCCGGATGATAGCCAGCTGATTGTCAAGTGCCAGTAGCTCGTAGTACGAGTTGGCAATCTCGGCAATTAGGTTGGTTATCATAAAGTTACGACCCTCTATTGAGGCCAGGTAGCGCGTAGCGGCCGACTTGCGGGCGTTGCGCAGCTTGCGCCAGATGTCCACTTCCCAGCTCGCCGACACGCCCACTTGGTAGTTGGCCAGTGGGGTAGGGTTGGCGCGGTCATCCCGGATGGGAACCCTCTCTTCCGTAGCGCCTTGCAAGGTGTAGCGACCAGGCTTGGCTACATCAGCCCCCGCCCCGATAGAAACGGAGGGCATGTAGTCGCCAGTGCGCGCCCTGATTTCGTTGCGGGCCAGCTCCAGCTCCTGCGTCGTGATGTTTAGCTCCTGGTTGCGCTGCAGCGCGCTGTCGATGAGGACTACCAGGTTGGGGTCGGTGAAAAATTGCTTCCACCGCATGCGGGCGGTGTTGGTGCTGTCCGCAGTAGCGCCTGCATAAGTGGCTGGCGTGGTGCGGTTTTGGTTGCGCTGCGTCAGCTCCGGAAGTTTGCAAGCCCCCACCGTCAGCGCGAGGCCGACGGCGGTTAGGCTCTGATAAATGCGTCTCTTAAGCATGGGTTATACCTTCTTCGTCAACTAAAACACGAGGCTCAAACCCTTCGCTTACTGGATATTCGTTCTCGTCGTCAATCAGCTTGCTCTTCGAGGCCATCGTGCCAAACACGTAGTACAAGCCGGGCACAATAACCACCCCGAACACGGTGCCGAAGAGCATACCCCCTAGGGCCGCCGTGCCGATGGTGCGGTTGCCGATGGCACCCGCGCCGGTGGCAATTACCAGCGGAATCAGACCGGCGATAAAGGCAAACGAGGTCATCAAGATGGGGCGGAAGCGGGCCTTGGCACCCGCAATGGCCGCGTTGCGAATCGACATGCCGTGCTCGTGTTCCTGCACCGCAAACTCCACAATCAGTACCGCGTTCTTACCTAGCAGACCCACTAGCATCACGAGGCCCACCTGGGCGTAGATGTTGTTGGCCAGGCCCATCACCTTGATAAGGAGGAAGGCGCCGAAAATACCGGCCGGCAGCGACAGGATAACCGCTAGCGGCAGCAAGAAGCTCTCGTACTGGGCGGCAAGCACCAGGTACACGAAGGCAATTACAATCAAGAAGATGTAGATGGCTTCGTTGCCGCGCGATACTTCGTCTTTCGACAAGCCGCCCCAGTCGATATCGTAGCCCCTAGGTAGGGTTTTGGCCGCGACTTCCTGCACAGCCTTGATGGCCTCGCCTGAGCTATAGCCCTGGGCTGCATCGCCCCGGATAGAGGCCGTGGTGTACATGTTGTAGCGGTTGATTTCGTTGGCGCCCTGGGTTTTCTCGATTTTCATAAAAGCCGAGAACGGTACCATTTCACCTTTGTCGTTCTTCACCCACATGTCCAGGATGTCCTTGGGCAGGCGGCGGTACTCAGGCGAGGCCTGCACGTACACCTTGAAGAAGCGCTGGTACTTGATAAAGCCCAGCTCGTAGGTCGAGCCAATCATAATGCTCAGCGTGTTCATGGCATTGCCGATGCTCACGCCTTTCTGCATGGCGAGGTCGTTGTCAATCTTGAGCTCGTATTGCGGGTAGTTGGCCGAGAAGAAGGTGAACAGGCCCGCTAGCTCCTTGCGCTTTTTGAGCTGCGCGATGAATTCCTCGTTCACTTTTTCCAGCGCCTTGTAGTCGCCCGAGTTCGTCTTATCCAGCAATTGGAGCTGGAAGCCGCCCGCGGCGCCGTAGCCCGGTACTGCCGGTGGCTCGAAGAATTCGATGGTCGCGCCGGGAATCTCGTGCGCCTTTTTCTCTAGGTTTTCCACGATGTCGTGGATGGATTCTTTGCGTTCGCTCCACGGCTTCAAGCTAATCAAGCAGGTACCAGCATTCGAGCCGCGGCCCTCGGTCAGTACTTCGTAGCCGGCTAGGGTCGAGATACTCTCGATGCCGGGCACGTCCTTGGCCAATTGCTGCAAGTGCTGCGAAATGTCGTTGGTACGCTCCAGTGTCGAGCCGGGGGGCGTTTGGATGATGGCATAGAGCATGCCTTGGTCTTCGGCCGGAATGAAGCCGCTGGGCAGCTTAGATGAGATGCCGAAAATGCCGAGGGCGAATACAATCAGAATGCCGAAGGTGAATACGCGGCGGTCAACCAATTTCTCCAGCAGGTTGGTGTAGCGGCCGGTCAGGCGCTCAAAGCCACGGTTGAACCAATCGATGAAGCGGTTGATGGGCGTCTTCTTGCGGGGCTGGCCGTGGGTATTTTTCAGAATCATGGCGCAGAGCACCGGCGTCAGGGTCAACGCCACCACACCCGAAATCACGATAGACGTAGCCATCGTAATCGAGAACTGGCGGTAAAAAATGCCCACCGGACCACTCATGAAGGCCACCGGCACGAACACCGCCGTCATCAGGATGGTGATGGCGATGATAGCGCCGCTGATTTCACCGATTACTTCCTTCACCGCCCCGAAAGGCGAGAGGTGTTTCTCCTCCATCTTGGCGTGCACGGCCTCCACCACCACGATGGCATCGTCGACCACGATACCAATGGCGAGCACCAGCGCGAAGAGCGTAATCATGTTGATAGTCAACCCGAACGCTTGCATGGCCGTGAAGGCACCAATCAGCGACACCGGCACGGCAATAATCGGGATGAGCGTCGAGCGCCAGTCGCCCAAGAACAGGAACACCACGATGGCCACCAGAATAAAGGCGTCGCGCAGAGTGTGGATTACGTTCTCGGTCGAAGCGTCGAGGAAGTTCGACACGTCGTAGCTGATTTTGTAGTCCATGCCGGGGGGCATGGTCTTCTTCAGCTCTTCCAGCTTGGCTTTCACGCTCGTGATTACGTCGCTAGCATTCGAGCCGTAGGTCTGCTTCAGCATGATAGCCGCCGAGGGGTAGCCATCGAGGTTAGAGTAGATATCGTAAAATTCGCTACCTAGCGACACATCGGCCACGTCTTTCAGGCGCAGCATCTCGCCGTTAGCGTTAGCCTTCAGAATCACGTTCTTGTACTGATTCTCGTCGTTGAAGCGACCCTGATAAGTCAGTACGTATTCCAGCGCCTCGGCCCGGCCCCCATCGGAGCGGCCGATACGGCCCGGCGAGCCAATTACACTCTGTTCGTCCAAGGCCTTCATCACGTCGTCGGCCGAGATGTTGTAGGCCCGCATGCGGTCGGGCTTCAGCCAGATGCGCATGGCATACTGCCGGCTACCTAGGATGCTCGCGCGGCCGATACCGTCGATACGCTGAATCTCGGGTATCATGTTGACCCCCGCGTAGTTGAACAGGTACTTCATGTCCGTGTTCTTGTCCTTGCTGTACAAGTTCACGTACATCAGCATGTTGGGCACCACGCGGTTTACGATGAGGCCCTCGCGCTGCACCAGCACCGGCAGGCGGTTCACCACCTGCGCAATACGGGTGTTCACGTTTACCACCGCCTGCTCGGGGTCAGTGCCTAGGTTAAACACAATCTGGATGTTGGCCTCGCCGGCGCTCACAGCGTCGGAAGTCATGTACTTCATGCCGGGCACGCCGTTTACGGCCTGCTCCAGCGGAATGAGTACCGACTCGGTGAGCACCTTAGCGCTAGCCCCGGGATAGGCGCAGCTCACCATGACCATGGGTGGCGAAATCTCCGGAAACTGCGAAGTAGGTAGGGTCTTGATAGCCAGCACGCCCATGAACACGATTACCACCGATATCACGATGGCAAACACTGGCCTACGAATGAATTTACTGAACATATTTCACACTAATAAATTGACGGACAGTGCCTACTCCGAGTACACTTTCAGCTTGGGCAGTACCTGTTGCGGCGATTCGTAGGTGTAGCTGATTTTATCGCCATCCTTCACCTTGCGAATACCTTCAAGCAGAATCTTGTCGCTGGGGGTAATGCCATCCTTCACGATGTAGAGGTCAGGCATTTCCGAGGCGATGTTCACCTCCTTTTGGTGCACCACATTGTTCTTGTCCACCACGTACACGAACTTCTTTTCGAGCACTTCAAAGGTGGCTTTCTGCGGAATAATGAGCGCGTGCTGCAGCGGCACGGTCATGAGCACGCTGCCGGTTTCACCGTTGCGCAGCAGCCCATTGGGGTTGGGGAAAGTGGCCCGGAACGCGATGTTACCCGTTTCGTTATTGAAGTCAGCCTCAATGGCTTGTACCTTGCCAGAGTAGGGGAAGACCTCGTTATTAGCCATCATCAGCTTCACGTTTACCTCCTTGTCGCCGGCTTTCGCTTGCTCTTTATAAGCGATGTACTCGGCCTCGGGCACGTTGTAGTACACCCACATCTTACTGTTGTCGGAGAGCGTCGTTAGCAAGTCGCCTTCATCAACCAGGCTACCTAGGCGGCCCTGAAAGTGGTCCATGATGCCCGTGAATGGCGCTTTAATAGCGGTGAACTGCAAGTGCGTTTTGGCCAGCGATACCTCCGCCTTAGCCTTATCGTACTTAGCCTTGGCTAGCGCCAACTCGTTCTTGGATACGATGTTGCTGTCGGCCAGGCTCTTCGTGTTTCGGTATTCTATACCTACGTAGTTGGCTTCAGCCTGCGATTTTTGCAGGTCGGCATTGTATATCAAAGGCGTAATCTGAAACATGGGTTGCCCCTCGTGCACCAGCTGCCCCTCATCCACGAATATCTTTTGCAGGTAGCCTTTTTCTAGGGCTCGCAGCTCGATATGCTGGTAAGCATGAATCTGAGCTACGTACTCTTTGGTAATGGTTGTGTCCTTTTGCAAAGGACTCGTGACCAGCAGTTTAATCTGCTCTTCCTTCTCTTCTTTCTTATCTGCGCAGCTGGTTGCAACTACGCCGCCCGAACCCAGAAGTGCGAGCAGTAACGTTTTCTTTATAAATGCATTAAGTACCATCAGATAGGTGCTTGGTAATCCCGGGGAATGTGTGGTGTTTCAGAAATGAGCTGAATAAAGGCTGCCCCCGTGCAATGCAGGGGGCCAGCGCAATGCTATCAGCCCGAGGTGTTGGTGGCGCCGCGGTAAACGGCGGCCATGCATACCAAATAAATATTTTTACATGCTTCGCAAGTGGCTCTGCGCAAAGCAGAGGCCGGTTAATACCAGCGTGTTAGCCGGTCTTAAATCACGTTTGGGAGAGCAAAACCGGGGAATAGGTCGGCGGGCAAATGCCTGCTTCGTGCTGGGTTGTACAAATTCCTTCATCTTGCCATTAAGACAATATGAAGGAATGGCTGTCAATAATTTAGGCGTTCTTCATCTAAGACGAAACCCTAAAATAGTGTTTGGTAGATAGCTATAATTCAATAGTTTGTGTGAAAGGTGTTGCAAAGCTGGCAGCAGACTTTCTGAAGAAAACTTCAAAAAGATTGGTGCTTTGTAAAAATTAGCTTTGCTGCATGGAGCCAACCTCTCCCCACCCGCCCGTTCGCTACCATGAAATCGATTTGCTTCGCTTTGTGGCGGCAGTGGCCGTGGTACTCTACCACTGGGCCTACCGCGGCTACCACGCTGGCTACCTCAGCCCAGTAGACTACCCCGCGCTGGGGCGCGTGTGCAAGTATGGCTACCTAGGCGTGGAGCTGTTTTTTCTGATTAGCGGCTACGTCATCCTGCACAGTGCGCAGGGCAAAACGCTGGGGCAGTTTGTGGTGTCTAGGGTGCGGCGCCTGTACCCGGCCTACTGGGTGGCGTGCACGCTCTGCTTTGTGGCGATGCGCCTGGGCCGGCCAGCCTACGGTGGGCCCGGCTGGTCGCCGCTCTTCGACGTGTCGCTGCGCGAGTACTGCTACAACCTGAGCATGTTGCAGTCCTTTTTCGGGGTGCACGACGTCGATGGCGTGTACTGGACCTTGGCCGTAGAGATTACGTTTTACTTCCTCGTAAGCCTACTGCTGGCGTTTGGCTGGCTCGGGCGCCTGGTGCCAGTGCTGGCGGGGTGGCTGGGGTACTGCACCCTGGTGGGCCCCGCCGAAAATGCGAGCCCTTTTGGGCTATTATTTTTTCCGCGCTATGCGCCGTTTTTCATAGCCGGTATGCTTCTCTACCTGCTGCAAGCCAAGCAGGTAGCACGTTGGCAACTCGGCGGGCTATTACTTTGGGCTTACGACCTGAGCATGCAGTCGACCTGGGCCGATACGCTCGATAAAAGCGTCTTCTTTCACGATTATTTCTCGGGGCCGCTTGCGGTGGCTCTTCTCACGGGGTGCTACGGGGGCCTGCTGCTCCTTACGGCCCGTAAGCACAAGCCTGGCCGCCTAGCGTGGCTAGCAGCGGTGGGCTCGCTCACGTACCCTGTTTACCTGCTACACCACAACATGGGCTACCTCGTATTGCGGTACCTAGGCGGGCGCGTAGAGAAGCATGTGCTGCTGGCCGCTATGCTGCTGCCATTGCTGGCGCTGGCTTGGCTGCTGCATCGCTACGTAGAGCGGCCCCTGAGCAAAAAGATAGGCTACAGTATGCAGCAGCTGCTTAAGTTTACTAGACGTACCTAGGAGCCGTTCATTGGCGTAGCGATTGGCTACCAAAAGGCCCTTACTGCCAGCACAAAAAGTATCAGCGCACCTAGTAGTACCCAGGCTATAATATTAGAGTTGAACGGCTTGGCGTATTCGTGCTTGCGCGAGCGCCGGCGTTTTTTAGAGTTGAGGGTAGGGCTGCGGGTCATAGAGGAGCGACTAGTTAAGGAAATATAAACTGAGTCAATCACAACCTGAATTTAGGGCACGCAGCGGCACGCTGGGCCTCAAGCGAACAAACTTAATTTTAAGATTACTGACGTTGGCCAGCCAACAGTTCACCTTATCTGGCCTGGGCTAGCGCCCTATGGGGTGGGCGGCACGGCGCTTGCATTGGGGTTGTCATGATGAAAAAACTTATCTTCCTAGGTGGGTGCCTTTGGACCTTCGCCGCTCAGCCAGCCAAGGCGCAAACCAGTCAAGCTGATATTGTGGTAATGAAGGTGGTGGAGTCTCGGCTCGGCACCCGCATCGTCGTAGCGTGCAGTTGGGGCTATCCCGACGAAATAGAAGTAAAAGCTGGCCTGACTAACAACGAAGCTAGGCTCATGCGAGAGTCGGCTGAGAAAATACAAGAGGTATTAACAAAGCTCTACCAAGAGGGCTATGCCATTAAAAGCTCATTTAGTGGAAGTGAGGGCGGCCAAAGTACGCTGGTATTGGTAAAGGCAAAGTAACACCTCTGCTAAGCTGCTGTGTACTAAATAAGGTGGTCGGTGCGTTATAAATAGGATTTATTTTAATCCTATTTAATCATGAAATTATTAGATAAAATACGGGCTAGGTTTGCGCCAAAGCCTGTGGTGGTACCGCCAACGCCGCTCTACTCCGACGAGGAATTTCTAGAATTTATTGCGGCTCAGGCCCGCAAGCGTACCCATGAGGAGCATGCGGCCCAAAGCAAGCTAGCAAGCCAGGCCGCTCCGCTGGGCAATGCTGCCTAGGGTCTTCCACAACCATTGCCTGGCCTCAAGGTTAACAGGCGATGGAAACGCCCGCGCTACCCACTTTCGGCTTCGACGCCTACCCCCAAACGGCCGAACCACTGCAACCCAAGGCGCCCACCGAGGCCCTGGAGCAGTTGGTAGTGTACCGGCGCGAGGAGCGATTTGCCACGTGCCGCCAGCATATCGAACTGCACCGGCGCGCTTTTTACAAGCTCTCGCTGATAGCGGAAGGTGGGGGATACTTTACCCTAGACAATGAGGTGGTGGCCGTGGCGCCTAGGTCCATCTTGCTGGTGCCGCCCGGCACGGCCCTAAGCTGGCGCCTGCACGAAGGCCCACAAACGGGGCTGTACTGCTTTTTCTCGCCCGATTTTTACAATGCTGGCCTGCTACCCAGCTACCAGCTCGGGGCCGTGCTGGCGGGTGGGGCGCCCTACGTGTACCATGCCGCCTCGCCGGCCGAGTATGCCGCGCTAGCTCAGAGCGGCGAGCAGCTCTACGCCCAGCAGGCACACCACGAAAAGGCCCGCCACCACCTACGCCTGCTGCTGGCCGATATACGCGAGTGGGAGCGGCCCATTGCTCCTGCCACAGCCCATACGCCGGTGGTGCAGCAGTTTTTGCAGCTGATAGCGGCGCGCCTGGCAGCAGCTACCGAGCCAGTACTGGCCCTGGATGCATACGCCGCCGACCTCTGCCTAACGCCTAAGCAGTTAAGCGCCCTGTGCCGCCAGGCTACGGGCCAGAGCGCGGCTAACTTGCTGAAGGAAAAGGTAGCTACCGAGGCTAGGGTGCTGCTAACGGGTACGCAGCTGCCCATCAGCGACATTGCGTACCGGCTCACGTTTTACGACGCGGCGCACTTCTCGCGCTGGTTTCGGCAGGCGGTGGGGCAGGCGCCGTCAGCATATCGGGCGCAATTCACGACGTACAAGTAATTCGGCAGTTCGTACAAAGAGGACGCTGGGTGGGGCCGGTAGCTTTGCCGATAGGTGCCCTAGGGCACCACTCACCCGGCAGAGGCGCCCTAGAGCGCCTCACAGCTACTCTTTTTTGTACGTACTTCGATGGAAAAAATCGCGCTTATTGTAGGGGCCAGCGGCATTATTGGCAGCAACCTGGCCCACGAGCTAATCGCCACGGGCTGGACGACCTACGGCCTGGCCCGCCGCCCCCAAACCGACCTGGCTGGCCTGCACCCCGTGGCAGCCGACCTGCTCGACCCCGCCAGCCTAGACGCGGCCCTGGCCGATGTGAATCCCACGCACGTGTTCTTGACCAGCTGGCTGCGCAACGACACCGAGGCCGAGAACATCCGCGTGAATGGCGGCATGGTGCGCAACCTGCTGGCTGCCCTCAGCCCCAAAAAGTCGGTACAGCACGTGGCCCTCGTCACGGGCCTCAAGCACTACCTAGGGCCGTTTGACTCGTATGCCCGGGCCGGTGCGCTGCCGCCCACGCCAGTGCGTGAGGAAATGCCCCGGCTCGACGTTGCCAATTTTTACTACGCCCAAGAAGATGAGGTGTACACCGCCGCCGAGCGCGATGGCTTTACCTGGAGCATTCACCGCCCGCACACCATCATTGGCAAGGCGGTGGGTAACCTCATGAACATGGGCAGCACGCTGGCCGTGTACGCCAGCATTTGTAAAGAAACCGGCCGGCCTTTCCAATGGCCCGGCTCGAAGGCGCAGTGGGAGGGGCTATCGGACGTGACCGATGCCCGCGTGATTGCCAAGCAACTGGCCTGGGCCGCTACGGCCGAGGCCGCCCGCAACGAGGCCTTCAATATCACCAACGGTGACTACTTCCGCTGGAGCTGGCTGTGGCCACGGCTGGCCGCTTGGTTTGGCATCGAGGCGGCGGGTTTCGATGGCACCGTGCACCCGCTGGAAGAGGCTATGGCTGGCGACGCGCCGCGGTGGCGTGAAATAGCCACGCGCTACAACCTGGCCGAAGCCGACCTCGACCGGCTGGCCTCGCCCTGGCACACCGACCTCGACCTAGGGCGCCCCATCGAAGTGATGACCGATATGTCAAAGAGCCGCCAGGCGGGCTTCCACGTGTACCAGCGCAGCGACGAGTCATTTTTTGACCTTTTCGCTCAGCTACGCGCCGACCGGCTGATTCCATAACCTGCTTTCTGTCTTCTTGCTATGTCAACCCAACCCAACAGCCTAGCTGCCGCCGACGACCGCGCCGACAACGGTCACCGGCCGCCTGCACTCACCAGCTACCACACCACCACGGCGCCGCTCATCGTCACGCCCACCTTCCTGACGCGGGCCGATGCTACGCCCCGCACCGAGCGGTTGCAAGACGCAGGCTCGACCCGCGACCGCCGCGGCGAGGGGATAGCAAACCCCGATACCGAGCCCGCTGAAATCGCGCTGGAGCCCAACCCCAACCTCGATTTTGAGCACTGGGACGAGTACTGGCGCAAGGTACACGGCCCCAAGTTCGCCTATGAGGAGCCTGGCACCGATAACGAGCTAGTGCTTCGCTACGACCAGATACATCGCGTAGCGGCTGGGCCGTCGTCGTTTTTTCAGCCGCCCTACCGGGCCATGACGCAGGAAAACGGCAAGCTCGTGGCCGACCCCTACGCCCGGGTGCCCGCCTACCAGCGCCCGCGCTTTGATGGCTTTGCCTACATCGCTTACGCGGCGGAGGCTGACATCAACCGCGTGCTGAAGCAGGAGCAGTACGCCAAGCGCATCATTGCCGACGAGCAAACGGTGTTTCGCCTAGTCACCCGTGAGATTGCCCGCGAATACATTCTGCTACCCAGCGCGCAGCACCGCGACCCGATTAGCTTGGTGAAAATCCATTACCGGCGGCCCGAGTTGAGCCGGGAGGAGTTTCAGGAGCGGCTGCTGCGGCAGCACGCGCCGCTGGTGCTGGCCCAGCCCGCCACGCACACCTACGTGCGCCGCTATGCTCAGCTGCACAACATCGGCTCGTCGCAGCAGCCCGACCCGGAAGGCGAGCTGATTGATGCCATTTCGGTGCTAGCCTTTGCCAGCATGAACGACGTGGAAGACTACCTGGTGAGCGACGACTACCGCCACATCGCGGCCGACGAGGCCACATTTGTGGACGTGGCCCGCTCCGAGTACTGGACGGGGCTTAACTACAGCGTCATCAATCGCCTGCTGCCCGAGCTAGCCACCAAGTACTAAGTTCCTGCCGGAGGTTCTGCTGTAGAGCGCGAACTTTGGGGCCCGTCTGCCAGCGAATAAGCTGACGGGCGGGCCTTAACGTTCGCGTTTCTACTTACTAGCCTACCCGCTCCCTTGCCATGCTGCTCCGCCTAGGTCTCGTTATTTTGCTGCTGGCGCTGGGCATGGCCTACAGCGCGCGGGCGGGCAAGCTTACCATTCCGGCCGTGTGGACGGGCGGGGTACTGGGCGTGTGCATCTACCTAGGGGCCGGTTTTATGGGCCTGGGGCTGCTGGCTACTTTTTTTGGCCTAGGCACGGCGGCCTCGGCGTGGCGCGTGGCCGACAAGCGGCGCCTAGGGCTAGCCGAAGCCAACAAAGGCCGCCGCACTGCCGGGCAGGTGCTGGCCAATGCCGGCCTAGCTGGCCTGCTGGGGCTAGCCGCATGGCTGCTGCCATCGTTTGCGCCACTGGGCCGCCTCATGCTGGCGGGCGGCTTCGCCGCCGCCACGGCCGATACCTTGGCCACTGAGCTGGGTAATATCTATGGCCGGCGCTACGTCAATATTTTGACCTTCAAGCCCGACCAGCGTGGCTTGGATGGCGTTATCAGTGCCGAAGGAACGTTGCTGGGGCTGGCTGGCAGCGCGGTGCTAGCCAGTGTGTACTGCGTAGCCGAGGGCTGGTACCCGGCTCTGGGCATCTTGCTGCTGGCCGGCACGGCGGGTAACCTAGGCGACTCGCTGCTGGGCGCCACCCTAGAGCGGCGCCGCTACCTGCCCAACGATGGCGTCAACTTCCTGAACACGCTTATTGGGGCGCTGGTAGCGGCGGGCTTATCTGTTGTGTGGCCCCGCGGGTAAACTCGGCAGCTACCTAGGCGGTACTTATAAAATTCGGGTATTTGCCAGCCCTGGCTTGCTGGCGGCCGTATTGTTTTTGCACCTAACCTAACACTAATGAGCACTGAACAAAACGAACCGCGCCCAACCAACAGCGAAATCAACCCCAAGCCCATGGGCTACCCCACGAGCGAGGAAAATATGAAGGAGCAGCCCGATTGGGATATGTCGAACTACAAGCCAGCGGGCAAGCTCACTGGCAAGGTAGCCCTCATCACGGGTGGCGACTCGGGCATTGGGCGGGCCGTGGCCCTGGCCTACGCCATGGAAGGCGCCGACATAGCCGTCGTGTACCAATCTAACGTTGAAGATGCTGCCGTAGTCGGCAAAGCCGTGGAGGCCCAGGGCCGTAAGTTTCTGGCCATTCAGGCCGATGTGCGCTCGGCCACCGAGTGCCGCGAGGCAGTACGCCGCACCCACGCCGAGCTGGGCGGCTTCAACATCTTGGTGAACAATGCCGCTTATCAAAAGGGCTACGAGCACTTCGAGACCATTCCGGAGGAGAACATCCACCGCACCTTCGATACCAACATTAAGGGCTACATCTTCATGGCCCAGGCCGCTATTCCGTTCCTGAAAGAAGGCGACGCCATTATCAATACCGGGAGCATCGCGGGCATTGTTGGCAACCAGCACCAGGTAGATTATGCCTCCACCAAGGGCGCCATCCATACCTTCACTAAGAGCCTGGCCGCTTACCTGGGCGAGAAGAAAATCCGGGTAAATGCCGTGCTGCCTGGTCCCATTTGGACGCCGCTCATCCCTGGCACTATGCTTCAGGAAGACCTAGACAAATTTGGTGACGAAACCATGCTGGGCCGCCCCGGCCAGCCCGAAGAGCTAGCGCCTTCCTACGTCTACTTCGCTTCGCAAGATGGCAGCTACTCGACTGGTAGCTTGCTCGAAGTAACCGGCGGCATGCCCAAAGGCTAGGAGCACCGTTTGGCAAACGTGTAGTAGCAAGCCAACACGTCCGGCAAGCTCAGCATAACAGACGTATTTTAGTTAGGCTCAAGTAAGTAAGCCTTAAGGCTAAAACTGTAAAAAACCGCTAGGTTGCTCACGCGCTGGAATAGCGTTCCAAACGTGAGCAACCTAGCGGTTTTGGCGGTTTAACAGCTTTTTGTTAAACAGTAAGACCTCAATTAATTGAGATACAGACGGTGCGTAATTTGAAAACGGTGAGGCGCGAATGCGTTATAGTAAGGTGCATCACCCATGAAGGTGAGCACGTGCACTAACGGAATGCCTTCGAGGCGGCTGTCTACCACGCGCACGGGGTAAACTTGGCCTTGCACCGGCCAGTCGCCGCTGTGGTTGGCGGGGCGGGCCGAGTCATCCAGGCACACGGCGTAGTCGAGAAAAGGCGCGGCTGCCGTGGCCTCCGCTAAAGTGTAGCAACCAACTTCCATAGGACAAAAATACCCACGCGGCGGGCGGATAGTTCCGGCACTCGCCGCCATGGTGCCAAGCTATAGGTACGTAGTAGGTTCGGCGGTGGTTTCTACTGCTGGCGCACGGGCGCGTTCCAGCCGCCACCTAGGGCGCGGTACAGGGCCACGGCTTGCAGCAGCTGCGTGCGGCGCAGCTCGGCTAGGCTCAGCTCGGCGTCGAGCACGCTACGCTGGGCCGTGATGATTTCCAGGTACGTAGCGTAGCCGGTGTATTGCAGGTCGGTGGCAATGTCTACGGCCCGGCGCAGGGTGGCTACCTCCTGGCGGCGCAGGGTGAGAGCGCTGTCGTAGTTGGCCACGCCGCGCAGGGTGTTTGTGACCTCGCGCACGCTGGTTTGCAGGGTCTGCTGGTAGGCATAATAGCTTTCGAGGCTGGCGGCGGTGGCGCGATTGCGCTCGGCGCGCAGCACGCGGCGGTTAAGAATGGGCGCGCTCAGGCCACCTAGGATGCCTGCTACCACCGAACCCGGCTGAAACAGCAGCGACGACCGAAACGCATTGACCCCGACGTAGGGCGTAAGCGTGAGCGCCGGCAAGAAGGCGGCCCGGGCGGCGTCGAGGTCGGCGCCATTGGCGGCCAGGTTTAGCTCGGCCTGGCGCACATCGGGGCGGCGCAGCACCAGGCGGGCGGGCACGCCAGCCATTAGGCGCTGGGGCACCTGCACCTCGGCCAGCTCGGTGGGCCGCGCAATGCGGCGCGGGTAGCGGCCCATGAGCTGGTTGAGCTGGGTTTCGTTTTCTACAATGCGCTGCTTGGTTTCATACGCTAGGCTGCGGGTGCGCAGCACCTGCGCCTGAAACTGCTGCACAGCCAGCTCGGTGGCGCGGCCGGCCAGCTTCTGCACCTTGGTAATCTCCAGGGCGCGCTCTTGCAGCACTAGGTTGCGCTGCAAGGTAGCCAGCTGGTTATCAAGAGTCAATAATTCGTAGTAGTTGTTGGCTACTTCGGCAATCACGCTCGTGACTACCAGTTGCCGCCCTTGCTCAGTGGCCAGCAGGCGGCCCTGCGCCGCGTTGCGCAGGCTACGCAGGCGGCCCCACAGGTCTACCTCCCAGCTGCTGCGCAGACCTAGGAAATAATCAGGCGTGAAGCCGGTAGGCACTACTTGGTTCGCGTCGATATTCTGCGACAGGTTGGTATCGTAGTTACCCACGCCATTGAGGGTGTAGCGGCCATAGCGGTCGAAGCCCGCCGAGCCGGCGGCATTGACGCTGGGCAGCAGCGCCCCGCGGCGCTCCAGCACGACCGCGCGAGCCTGCTCTACACGCTGGCTGGCCTGGCGCAAATCTAGGTTTTGCTGCAGAGCTGTGTCGATGAGCCCAACGAGGGTTTGGTCGGCAAAAAACCTATTCCACGGTAGGTCGCCGATGCTGGCACTGTCGTTGGGCGCCTGGTAGCCATAGGTGCCGGGTAGTGGGGTGGCAGCGGGGTAGGAGCGGGGAGCAGTGATTTGGCAGGCACTTACCGCTGCTACTAGCATTATAACAGCAAAAGCTCGCTGGGTGTGAGACCCCACCCCCGGTCCCTCCCCTTTGGGAGCGGGGAGCCGACCGCAGCTCATTCTTATATTAACAGAAGTGAAAAACTTAGTTAAAGACATCAGGGGGTGTAATTCAAATTCAGAAATCGTCTGGCTCCCCTCTCCCGGAGGGGAGGGGCTGGGGACCTACGCCCGATGCGCCTACGCGTGCATCGGCTCTTCTACTTCCTCTTCCACGGCTTCCGTTGCCGGCTTGGCAGGCTTCTCCTTTATCATGCCCGCAAAAATGACGTAGAGCCCCGGCACCAGCAGCAGCCCGAAGGCCGTGCCCATCAGCATACCGCCCGCCGCCGCCGTGCCGATGCTACGGTTGCCCAAGGCACCCGCGCCGTCGGCCATCACTAGCGGCATCAAGCCTAGGATAAAGGCGAAGGAAGTCATCAGAATTGGCCGCAGGCGCGAGAGCGTGCCCTCGATAACGGCGTCGAACACCGAGGCCCCAGCGCGCCGCCGCTGCTCGGCCACCTCAATAACGAGGATGGCATTTTTGCCCAGCAATCCGATGAGCATCACTAGTGCTACCTGGGCGTAGATGTTGTTTTCGAGACCTAGGATTTTCAAGAACAGGAAGGCCCCGAAAATGCCCGTTGGCAAGCTCAGCAGCACCGGCAGCGGCAGCAAAAAGCTCTCGTACTGCGCCGCCAAGATGAGGTATACGAACACGATAACCAGCGCGAAAATGTACAGGGCTTGGTCGCCCGATAGCACCTGCTCGCGGGTCATGCCGCTCCACTCGTAGCTAAAGCCTTTGGGTAGCACCTTCTTAGCAGTTTCCTCGATGGTCTTGATAACGTCGCCGGTGCTGTGGCCAGGTGCGTTTTCGCTGCTCACCATGGCCGAGGTATACATGTTGTAGCGCGTGAGCTGGTCGGGACCGTACACGCGCTCGAGGCGCACAAACGTGGAGTAGGGCACAAGCTCGCCGCGGTTGTTCTTGACGTACAGTTTCAGCAGGTCGTCGGGGTTGGTGCGGTACTCGGGGCTGGCCTGCACCATTACCTTATAGAGCTGCCCGAAGCGGATGAAGTTGGACGCGTAGTAGCTGCCAATCAGCGTTTGCAGGGTGCTCATGGCCTGGTCCACGGTCACGCCTTTTTTGGCGGCTTGCTCCTGGTCTACGTGGATGAGGTACTGCGGAAAATTAGCGTCGTAGTTGGTGAAAGCTGAGCCGACGGCGGGCGTTTTCTCAAGGGCCACGATGAAGTCTTTGGTCACATCGGCGGTGCGCTGCAAGTTGCCAGTGCCCGACTTGTCGAGCACGCGCAGCTCCACGCCGCTGGCGTTGCCGAAGCCTGGTACGGCGGGCGGCGGGAAGAACTCGATGGTGGCATCGGAGATGCCCTTGGTTTTCTCGCGTAGCTACGCAATCAGCTCATCTACCGACTGTTCGCGGCCTTCCCAGGCGGCCAGGTTTATCATGCCCATGCCGTAGGTCGAGCCCGCCACGTCGTTGAGCAGGCTGTAGCCGGCCAGCGTCGAAACGGATTCTACAGGCTTGAGCTTAGCGGCCACTTTCTGAATCTGGTCGAGCACTTCTTCGGTGCGTTCCACGGTGGCGCCGGCGGGCGTGGTCACGTTCACGTAAATCATGCCCTGGTCTTCGGTCGGAATAAAGCCAGCCGGCAAAATCTGGCTCGTGCCGTAGGCCAGCCCGATGAACACCAACAGGGCACCTAGGGTAATAACTCGGCGGTGCGCTACTACGCCCAGTACCTTCTTGTAGCCGTTGGCCAGGTTGTCGTAGCGGGCGTTAAACCAGTTGAAAAACCGGCCCATCAAGCCCGGCTTCTCGTCATGTTCTACAGGCTTGAGTAGCAGCGAGCACAAAGCCGGCGTCAGCGTCAAGGCGTTTATCGCCGAAATCAAAATAGCCGAGGCCAGCGTGAGCGAAAACTGCCGGTAGAACACGCCCACCGGCCCGCTCAGAAACGACGTAGGCACGAACACCGCCGTCATTACCAAAGTAATAGCCACGATAGCACCGCTGATTTCGTGCATGGCTGCAAACGTGGCCTCGCGGGGCGCCAGGTGCTCGTTGTGCATTTTGGCGTGCACGGCCTCCACTACCACAATGGCATCATCGACCACGATACCAATGGCGAGTACCAAGGCAAAGAGCGTCAGCAGGTTGATGCTGAACCCTAGGAGACTCATAATGAACAGCGTACCGATGAGCGCCACTGGCACCGCCAGCGCCGGGATGAGCGTGGAGCGGAAATCCTGCAAAAACAGGAACACCACGATGAACACCAGAATGAAGGCCTCCATCAGCGTTTTGAGCACCTCGTGGATACTGGCGTCGAGGAAGCGCGACACGTC
>Ga0265798_10004211_pt1 | contig 20014 bp, 17 predicted proteins | sample P3T30metagenome_FD_192430 | JGI IMG/M metagenome (GOLD analysis project Ga0265798, IMG submission 192430) | Plant litter microbial communities from East Loma Ridge, Irvine, California - P3 T30 | ecosystem: Environmental > Terrestrial > Plant litter > Unclassified | place: USA: California... | reverse complement strand
AAAGCTGAAATAAGTAAGATAGTAATAGTTGCTCTTGAATAAAGGATAGATTTGTCTCGCCTTGAAGTAATAGAATTAGATAAAAGTAAAAATATTAATGAATTTAGTAACATATCGGAATAGAGAGATTCGAACTCCCTATTACATCCTACCCCTGCGGGGTTCCTTTACTTTCTTAAAAAAAAAAAGAAACAACAGGAACTTAAGGGGTTCCCTCAGTTATTTTTTTTTCTTTTACCATGCTTCTTTTTTTTTTTATTACGGAATCTACGATTTGACTAGTCAAATCCGTAATTCGTAGATAAAAAAAAGGAGTGGATCGGGGTTTTTTTTGTTATTTATCGCAGATAAATAACAAAAAACCAGGCGCTTTGCTTCTTTTTTCATTTTTTGTTTTCAGTATATAATATCATATAAAAAAAGAAGACGAGTCGCTCTTTTACTTTTTTTTTGCATTTTTTCTTAAAGAAAAAATGCAAAAAAAAAGTTACCCTCCAACGACTTCGTAGTTGGGGGTTGCAGGCGCAAGGGGAACATTTTTTTTGTTACATATATCATGATATATGTAACAAAAAAGTAAAACGGAAAGGAAGTAACTATTTTCCTTACATTATTCTGAGAAAAGTTGTATAGTTGAATTATTTATCTAACTAAATTTTAGTATCCTCATTAATATATGGATACAAATAAGAATAATCATACAACATCAAAAAAATGTCAGTAAAGTATTCCGGCTTCTAATACTAAAGGATGATTATTTGTTAAATAATATGTTGCATACTACACTATTTTTTTGGATAGTTTATAAAGCTGGTTTTATCAAAATGTTCTATCAGATTGGACTAACCTCTTTATATTTTACGGCTCTTATTTTTTCAAGTAATTTCATTGAAACTACTAGAAAAAAATTACCCCGTCTGGTTTTTTCTTTTAATTTCAGAGAAATTAAACCAAAACAATAAACAACGCCGAGGCTATTTCTGTTTAAATTTTTCCCCCAAAAACTCCCCCGCAAAAAAAAGCTTGCGGGGGAGGGTAAAGGGCTTTAATAAACTTGAGTTCATCTTCTCCCCGATTGCTGTAGAAATATAAATCTATCTTGCAATCTTCCAGCAATAAGAAATATTTATCTGCTGGGATAGTTATACTGTTTTGCCCGATGTAATCTAAACACAAGCGAACCGTTTTCATAACCTGTTAATTGTAAACAACTATTTAACTTTAGGATCCTCAATAGTATATGGATACAAATAAGAATAACCATACAACATCAACAAAGTGTCAATATAGAATTCCTGCTTCCAATCCAAGGTGATGGTTATTTGTTAGATGGTATGCTAGTACACGTCATAGACCAACAGCTAAAAATGCTGTACCTATCCCTTCGTTGAGAAAAAAGTTCTAACTAAAAATATCATTTAAAATTTCTATTATATAATCTAATAAACTATTACCTAGTTTATAATCCGAATAGTTATGATAATCTTCTTTCTTATTTAAAGTATTATCAGATTCATAGAAACTTGAATTAGATTGATCTCTTAGAGAATTAGTAGATGATTCATCATTAGCATTATTTTTAGCTTCAGATAATTCTTTTATTTTTTCTTCCCTAGCTTCTACAAGAGCTTTATTTAATTCTGGTAAATCGCTTGCATTAGGAGTTTTCCCTTCAAAAAATTCTTTAACATGGGGATCCTTTCTTAGACCATTTAAGTGTGAATTTTTCTCTTTTTCAGAATCAGGAAGTTTTTCATCTAAAATCATAGCATCATTTGAATCTTTCATTAGTCTTTCAATATGTGCTATTTCTTCTTCTAATTCAAAACTTTCCTCCTCCTCGTTGGCTCCATCATCCTTATCAGTACCACCTTTATCACCATTATCGTTGATAGACCCTTCGGATTTATATATTATATCCGAATGAGTACTAGTAGAAGTATTGGCATAAATTATACAAGTAGATATCTTAAGATCCTCAATAGTATATAGATACAAATAGAAATAATCATACAACATCAACAAAATGTCAATACAGTATTCCAGCTTCTAATCCTAAATGATGATTATTTGTTAAATGATATGCTAATACACGTCATAAACCTACAGCTAAGAATGCTGTACCTATCATTACCGCGTCTATCTTTACTTAAGCATATCGAACGAATTATACGTGTTTAACTTTTATAGTTATTACATATGTATGTACTAACTCGCAAACCTTATAACTCCGACTTAGCTAGGACGTAAAGTTATTTCCCTATTTCTAAGGAAGACTGAATACACCTTAATTACAGAAGAGAAGATAGAGTCGAAATATTTAAGATCTATCTCCTTCTATAACAACCGCCATCTACTCGATGCGCTTTTCCTTATTAAGAGATTAATAAAGGTTAGTTCCGCGATAACCCATTTAAGTTTCCTTAATACAAATAACTTTTTACCTCACCCATTATGATTAGTAATGGTACTTATTATTAGACTTTTCACTATATATAAGGTGGTATTATTGTCTTTAGGGCTTCCCCGGAGTTTGGCGGTTTAGTATAACCTAGAATTAAACATTTACTTCTTAAAAAGTACAATACAAGTACCAAAAGGGAGTCATTATACTTTGTCCTTCTTGCCACAATTTTGCCTTGCCTTTTTAATTCTTTTTTTTTTGCGGTTTAATTAATTTGGCTATCAAACAGCAAAAAAACCAAAAAAAGGGCACGGAAGGAGTCCGTACTTCGACCCTCTGCTTACTGCAAAGGGTGGAAGAAAAGGGTGTCAAACCCTTAAAAAACTTGCTATATTCTTTTATTCATCTTAGATTTAATTTGATAAACCAAGTCAAATCCTTCTTTGGTTAAATGATCCTTGGCTTTTATTATTTTGGCTACTTTACACCAATCATTAAAATCTTTCGATTTTACACCTCTTATGTTGAATTCACGGAAAAACGGCATGATACTTTCATAATTGCCTGCAAAACTTGTACATTCAAAATATACCATAGTTTGGCTTGCAGAGCTTGAACGGTATGCACCGCAACCAAATAAATCAACAAAAGTACTCATTAGTGATGAATCCCTACTATGCTGAGATATACTAAACACTAACCTTACGTAAACTTTAGAAGAAGATTTATTTTCAGTAACCGAAACCGAAATTAAATATAGACCTGTTGACTACTAATCTATGGTTTATTAAATCTATACTTACCTTTATAAGGTTTATCTTGGTTTCTACTAAAATAATTAATAATAGCAGATTTAGGTATATTTAATTTGGTAGCTCCCTCACTAATAGAGCAATAAATTGTTGTAGTATTATTATCCACATCAAATACTTCTATCTCATGACGATCTTTTGGTTTATTGAGTCAAGAATTTAATTTATAAAGCATAGAATAATGCATATAAGGGGAAACAATCTTAACCAACAATGCCATAGAACTTTGATTTATATAAATACGGTATTTACTTTTGTTATGTACTCGTATTGTACAATTTAATCTATATCTAATCATTAAAACATTCATTAAACTAATAATGTCAACTAATTTAAAAGAGTCTGTACAAATTATTAGTCCATGACGCTGCGCAGAGCCATCTCCCATAATAAGATGCGCTAACGTTAGAGGAGTTAATATATTATAAATATCACCTGGTATTATTTTAACTTTATTGACATAGAATAGGGAGTATACTTCCGTAAAACAAGGAAGAGCACGAGTAAAAAACCCTAGAGCATAATGAATCTTACCAGCTTTACCACCAGATACAAAATAAGGAACATTAGAACAATAATGAGACAATTGATTAAATACAAATCAAACATAAGTTGAATGGTCTAAAGACTGTTTAAACCCTAATCGGGCATTCTTACTTTTTTTTTTAGACATTGTTAATCAGCCATCAGATAGTAGTAATCCCATTATAATGCTCTTTTGATAAAAAGGTAGTTTAATCATATTACTCTCTTGTTTGGTTATTCGTCCTCTTGCTACCGAAGACCTTAAATTAGTCCCTCAAACAACTAAGCTTACATTGTTATTAATACAGTTTCGCTTACAACTAATGAATTTTTTGTCGACAAATCCTGTAATAAATCAAGGATCTATTTGCAAAATTTGTGGGTCTAAAGGCAGCAAGTTTTTTTTGTCATTACGGGAAGTAGATGTAAAAAAAGATCTAGAACTAGTATACTTTTTACACTACGTTTCCTGTCCCAATAGGAAGATGAATGTACGAAATTGTTACATAAGAGCTCTATATCTCTTATTTCCCTCTTTTTCAAGAGGGGTCAGACTATGTCTTCAATCAATAAATTGATTGCAGGGCGCTCGTGGCAGGATTATTGTAAATAAAGTACTCACCTACTAGTCGTTGAACCTTCATATATTCCTTTAAAATTTATTTAATATACGCTTGGCTGCAAATTGTTCTATAAAAAAATAGAAGTTCTATGCAATTTACCCTGTTTTCTGTCAATCTTATTTAATATATGAGTCAAATTTAAAGATATAATTTTTATAAGGATCACCTGTAATTAAACAATTTTTAATTATTTTACTTGGTATATCAAGATTTAAACTACATTCTGATATACTAGATAAATATAGTACTTTACCATTACTATGTTCTATTCTTATTTTAAAATTTTTCGATACTAATTTGTCAGTACCTCTTAAAAAGATTATTCCATTTTTTACTTCATAAGGACTCGGTAAGGAGAATAGATTATTTAATTTCTCCTGTACTAAATCTTTATTCTCACTGTCGGCTAGAATAGAATCAGGTTTAAATCTAAAACTATTTATATTAGATTTAATTAAATTAATTAATTCTTTACCTTCTGATAAAGTATGATATCCGTAATAAGTTATTTTTACTATAATAGATCAATCTCTAAAATCTAAAGATTTTTTGGTTAACATACCTTCAGAAAACATAGGTAATATAACATTCATTAAAACATTAATATTATGAATTTCTAACGAAACAAATCCAGTAGATTTTCTATTAGATATATATAAATTTCCATGGTTTAAATAACTTAAAATACTATTAAATAATTCCAATTCCTTAATATGATTTTCATACTTTAGTTTTGGTTTTAATTTATTAGCTCCAAAGCATCCATCTCCTTCTGTAAAACCTATTAATCAATATTTATCTATTACCATATTTTCTCTAGCTATAGCATTTTGATTTACAATTTTCATTTCATGGTAATATAGTAATATTTCTATTCTACCTTTAGGTGTTAAATGTTTTTTATCTGTTAATAAGTCAACTGCTTTTTTAAAAACTAAAAATTGGAAATATTTAGAACTTTTTAACTCTACACTATTAAATATAGGTAAAATAACATTTATCAATGATTTTTGATCATTTACAAAATAATTACATTTATCACCTGATTTAGAAATACTACCACAATTCAACTTATCTTTAATATATTCTAAAACATGTAAATCGTTTTTATGTAGATCTATTTGAAATGTTAAAATCAAGCTATTATATTTATTACCTTGTAAACCTTTTAAACGAATATTAAAATTAGCCTCAGCATCACTAAATCCTGCTAGTCAATTAATGAAATTCTGATCTAATTTAATGGATTTTTTGTTATATTCTAAAGTAAGAATTGAGTTTTTTATTATACTATTTTGACAACATAAAAAAAAAGTAAATAAGTTGGTAGGGACTACATGTGTTAATCCATGGACAAATTTGTTATCATAAGAGCTCTTTATCTCTTATATCCATTCTTTATCAGAATGGTTCAGACTATGTCTTCATTTATAAAGTATTTTTTTTTATAAATGTGGGGTGTTCGTGGTAGAATTATTGTAAATAAAGTACTCATCTACTAGTCGTTGAGGCTTCATGTATCCCTCAAAATAAAGATTATTGCTTGTGTAACTTTTTTAAATTTATTAAATACATGCTTCGCCGCACATTGTCCATATTATCTTATTGGCAGCGCCTTATAATAATGATGGAGTTTCATGCTATTTACCCCATTTTCTATTTTAATTAATATATTTATGAAAATTTATCTATTTCTATTCATATTTCTTTTTATTTTTAAAATTTCTTTTAATGTAGCACTATGTTCATCGTACTTGTTAATTTCTCCTACGATATTAACTACTTTTTTGAAATCATAGAAATCTAGTAATTTATTTCCTCTTAAAGAGTATTTTTCAAAAAAAGGTATTATTTTATTAGTAATATCATTAAATTTATATACTACATAACTAGATTGAGTAGGTCTAGTTTTCACAGTTTCTACTAAACCACAATTTAAATAAATTACCAAATTTTCTAGTAAATCTATATCACGTATATGTTGTGCTATATAGAAATACGGACTTACTCTATACCCTGAATGGGTCTTGGATGTTTTTACATAAAAACAACCTTCACCGTCAACAAACCCCGCTACTCAAAATGGATTAAAATCTTTGGTAGATAATATTAGGTTTCTTGCCACAGGTATAATATCGGGAAACATATCTAATAATGACTTTGATAAACCTTTACTTATAGAGGCTTTGTAAGATAATATTTTGTTTAAACCTTCTTCAGTTTTATGTTGACCATTGTAAAGTATATCTACTACTAAAGAAAACATACGGAAATCTTCTCTCTTTTGTGTTAATAGATTATATTTGTTAAAATGAGGTATTATTACATCTTTTAGTGCTTTAGTGGATTGAACCCAATATATTACGCTAGGATTACCATTTTTAACTCTTTTTATGATAGTACCTACTGTGAAAAAAGCATTTATTTGTTTAAGTAAATCAAAATCTTTTTCATGTAGTTCTATAGTAAAAATTGGTGCTATACGTAAAGATTTAAACCTTTTTTCATCTTTAGCTATTCTAACAGAAAAGCTAGATTTAGCATCCGCAAACCCTGTCACTCAGTAAGGATTAATCTCCTTTTGTGTATTAATAGTGGAGTATAATCTTTTCTGTCTAAATTCTTTAATAACCGAGCACTTGGTTGTAGGGTAAACCTTAGAATTATCTAATTTATATAACATTGAAGAACATAAATAAGGTTTTACTATACTTCGCAGTAAAGACATAGAATTTTGTCTTATATAAATCATGTACTCAACTTTTTGATTTTGTTTTTTTAAAGTCATTGTACATTCTAACCCATATCTGATCATTAATACATTCATCAACTTGACTACATCTTGGATTGAGTAAGAATTAGTACATATAATCAGACCATGATGTAAGGCATTTCCATCTCCCATAATCAGATGAGCCAGAGCAACAGGTGTTAATAGATCATATATGTTTTGAGGTATTACTTTTACACCCTTAAGGTAAAATAGAGAATGTAATTCAATAAAGCAAGTCAGGGAACGGGTAAAAAGTCCTAAAGCATAATGTATCTTATCTACTTTTACATTAGATACTAATTTTGGACCTGTATTACAATAAGGAGATAAAATATTAAATACAAATCAAACATAAGTAGAATGAGATAATGATTGTTTAAATCCTAATCGTGGATAATTACTTCGTTTAGCTGGGAATGATAGTCAACCATCAGATAAAATCAACCCAATTATAATGCTCTTTTGATACGGTGGCAATTTTATCATACTATTTTCTTGGTTTGTAATTCTACCATTACCCAGCGAAGAATTTAAGTTTATTCCTCATACAACTAAGCTTAGCTGGTTATTACTACAACTTCGCTTAGTACTAAAATGTTTAACTCCTTTTGTGAAAGCATTACAAAATCCTATTATTCAATTAGGATTTAAATTACTAGTAGAATTTATGGGGTTAGATCTCTTATCTTGAGCTTTAACCGTTGAATAGTTAGATATTTTAATTTTCATACATATGCTTTTTAAAATAGGGGCTAGAATTAACCCTGTTCCAAAGTAAAAACATGATCCAAAAGCTCCATCTGAAATAGTGAATGATGATACTGAATATTCAACACCTTGTAGTGCTGTGAATATAGTTGCTAATATAATAGTATATAATAGACCATATAAAGCTTTACCTCTTTTTCCGTTAATTAAAAAATGATGTGCATATGTAACAGTAAACCCTGAAGCCAATAAAAGACAACTTTAATTATTATATGAAAGGCGCAACCTAACTATATCCCTTTGGAATTTAGACTCTTTTTTGCATTTTTAATTAAAATGAACCTAAAAAGTAATTAACAGACATTACTTTTTATTTATGGTAAATAGTATTATAAAAACTACAAGTTTATTTAAGATAGGAATACTATAATAAAGAAGTTTATAGCCATGGTGTAAATGGCGTAACCGCTGTGTGTGCATGGTTCATCCTAACTTCTAACGATATCACACTCGTCTTAAAGTCCGATTGTACAATTGAACGGGCATTTCAGCCCAGCCCCGGTGAACCAATCTGTAGCGACATTTACAACTGCCGACGGTCTTGGTTTAGGATACCTTAACCGTTTTCACCTAATTTTTCTACAAGCACAGAACTGATTCGGTTGTAACCCTGTCTCAGCTCCTTTTTTAACTCCTATATAAAATATTTATTAATGTATAATATCCTTCCTCCAACATAGAGAGGGGATGATTTAATTTACTCAGAAACAATAGGGTAAAACACTGGGATTCTTCTCACAGTATAGCCTTTAAATACTATTTTAGAACCATCGGAATGATTACCGGCTGTTATTTTTTTAGTAATTTCATTGAAATAACTGCAAAAATTACCCCCGTCTTCTAGACGTTGTATAGAAGACGCCCCTTTTGGGCGGGCTAAGACGTCTAAATGTCTTTTTAAAGTTTTAAAACTTGTATCTATGATTAGAGCAGATTCAGCCAAATTAGGCATTAATAGAACCTCTCCTGAAGGTTTAGTTATTTCATATATACAACTACTTGAACGATTGCGTACTACTTTCTTTGTAATAAGGTCTATCTGACGACCATCTTTAAGGTGTTCAATGGTAGGTTTTGCATTCATTAGCCTATCCATTTCATCCATACTTAAGTAATCTACTGTACCTTTTAATGTTGATAACCGATAGTTGTTCATGGTATAAGATAATTTAAGTACCAATGCGGCTATTTCCTCTATACTATGGGCACGATTATAAATAGTCTTACATATGACTTTAAAATCTAAAAAATCTGCACCTTTTTTAGTCATAAATTTTTCTTCACTCAGAAAAGGTATTAAATAGTTATTTAAAACATGTATATTTTTAACCATTAATGCTGCTAAAGAAATAGATTTACCTTTGTCTTTAACTTTTTCAGATGTTATTGAAAGAATTGGAGTATTTTTTATCTTATGCATAGAATATGAATCAAAACCTAAATTATTTTCTAAAAATTCTTTTATTTTTACTAATAAAGGAAGTTGTGTTTTGGATAATCTAATAGAAAAAATAGGTTTAAAAGTGGCTCTTTCTATACTAAATGAACCATCACCCTCTATAAAACCTACCAATCAACTTTTTGTAATTAATACATGATTTTCTGGCATATTAAAATTAATACGCTTAGTATTCATGTTGTTTTTTAACTCCAATAACTTAGATAGTAATGCATCTGTCAATTTTTCTCTTTTTTGATATAAAGTAAAAGCCAAATTAAAATCTGAAAAATCCAAATACTTACTAGTGTTTAAATTGTATTTGCTAAAAATAGAGATTAAATTCTTAATATCCTCCATTTTTGTTACAACAAATATATACTTATCAGTGTATGAATAAATCTTACCCATACGTAATTTACTTTGAATAATATTTAAAACACCTAGATCGTCTTTGTGTAGTCCTATCGTAAATTTAAAAGAAAAAACTTCAATCTTATTTGTTTTTTTGTTTAGTATAGGACTTATCGTGAAACTACCTTCAGCATCTGAGAATCCTACGAATCATCTATAAAATTTATCAATACAAGCGCTATTTAAAGAATACTTAGCCACCAATTTCTTGAATCTCTTGGAGTTAGGTAGACCTACACGAGAAGACCGAGTTATCAATAAAGGTAAAGATAGTAAAGTAGGTAGGTCAATAAAGTTATTATTAAGAGTTAAGTTAAGCTCGTAGAGTTGGATTTTCACCAACACAGCTACATTATCCACATATGAGATAATTACACGATATACTGTATTTATTAACGGTAATTCAAAAGGATCAATAGCTTCTATCCCCATAGGAGGTCACATAGCCCCTAACTCGACGGCTGGTGAAAGAGCACTCGTTTTATAAAAACTATTAGTTGCTTCTATATAGAAGCACATGGTAAGTTTTTAAAGATTTAATTTTATACATTTTTATGTTTATAAACTAACATTAGTATGCTCTATTTTTATTCATACTTCCTTTTATCTTTTTTTTTATTCTATCTAACCCTTCTCGAGTTAGGTGAACTTTATTTTTCATAAGAAGAGCCACTTTTTTGAAATCCTCATAATTATTGGATTTTATACCATGTAATTTAAATTCTTCAAAAATGGGAATCACTTTATCGTTTACATCTGTGAATTTTTCAACTATAAATTCACCATAACCCGATTTAGGTGTATATCTACCACAATTTAAAGTAGAAATTAAACTTTTTAGGAAATCTTCATCTCTATTATGTTGAGTCAAAATAAATCTCAATCATACTGTTTCCCCTAATTTAGACCCTTGTGATTTTTTTAATGCTACAAAGAAACATCCTTCGGCTAATTTTTTTTTTCTTTTGCCATGGTTAGTTGCTATATTTAAGCAAAAGAAAAAAAAATAAAAGTGAAACCAGCTAACCAGTGTAGACTTTTTATTTTTCTATCTTTAATATCTGGTCTTGAAATGGGCTCTATGTTAGGGAAAGCTAGATTTAAACCATCGGATATTTCTTGTTTGTTAATCACTGCTTTAATGGACATAATTTTATTTAAACCTTCTGTAGTTAAATGTATTCCTTGTTCCATAAAATTTACCACTTTTTTAAAAAGTAGATAATCAGATTGTTTATTAGTTAGTAAAGGGTATTTATCAAAATGATTCATAATAACTTTTAAGTCTTCAAGACCAGATACTCTAAATTGAACAGATTCCGCTCCTAATTTAGTTATATTACCTACCCCAAAGAACAATTGAATTTGTTCTAATAGGGCAAGATCCCTTATATGTAAACCGATATGAAAAGCAGCTTTTACTCTATATCCTGTCTTATATCTAAGGTTGGTACTAACACTTACAGAAAAACATCCTTCCCCTTATTTTTTTTTTCTTTTGCAGTGTTTAGTAGTTGATTTAGGCAAAAGAAAAAAAAATAAAAGTAAAACCCGTAACATAATAAGGATTTAATTCATTACTAGAAGCATAACTGAATTTAGAAGACGTTGCTTCACTAGAAAATGGAGAAATTTGAGGTTTAGAATAAAAAACTTTATATAATTGTTGTATATATTTAACTATAGTATTTACATAATTTATATAATGTATAAAAACCAAGTTTCCCTGGCACCTAGAACACACCTTACAGTATTTTTTTAATACTGAGGAACCGTCTACTCGTTGCTCTTTTACAGATATAAAACTATCTGATTTAGATCCGTGATTGCCCATTCCTTGATTTGCACCAAGAATCTCTAATGATTTTACTATACCCCCAGGCATTAATGGGGCCACTTTCAAAGTTTCCTTATGAAGCTTAGTTATTAGAGCTTTAGGGTTTCCCCGGAGTTTGGCTACTACCCACAATGTACTTTTATGGAAAAACGCTCAGAAAATTGCTAAGAAAAATAAAGCTTCAGAAACGATAAATAAACCTACACCAAGATTTAAACCTCTCTGGACTGCCAGAGTGTGATTACCTAAGTATGTCATTTTTAATTGACATTGTATACACTAGTCTCCAGAGAGAGGGGGAGGTGTAAGGCTTCACCCCTCTACTCGCATCTTAATATGACATATTAAAAAAATTCGTACCTATACACATAAAAATATAAGTAAAATACCTTCAACGATTTGTTGATGGTATACGAAAAGACTAGCGGGTACCAATCTAGAAAAATAAATTTATAAACAGGTGGGAAAAGAACACTAAGTATAAAAATCATTAAGATGATCTCAATTATAATAAGTACGACTGTTGTTCATAGAACTTTTAATAGCCCGTATATCAAGTATTTCTTGTTCTGTTAACCTTTTACCTAAATAATTTAACCCTTTGAAAAAAGATAAATAATTAAGATACTTGGTAGACATTAGAGGAAATTTAGTTAAATAGGTAGTTATAATGTAATGTTTTCTGTCAGATTGAGCAAAAAACACAATTGTATTACCTGGTTTTTTAAAAAGTGGAGAATTTTCCACTTTATGATTTAAATTAACTTGAAAAAATTTGGCCAATTGTGTCATAAAAGGAACATTGGATTCACTTGTTACTCTATTTAATTCACTTTGATTTATAGAGAACACACATTGTACCCTTCCTCGGGTTACAGTATCATTCGATCCGTACTCACCAGTTAATTTTATAGAGAAATGGCCATCTGTATCAATGAAACCAGCTAATCAAGCATTAGAATCTAGGCTACTAGTATCTAAAGGCAATTTAACTATATTAGCGTTTCGCCACTTATTAATATTGTCTATAGCTTTATATAAAGCTAGGATCTTAGGAGTACGGAATTTACCATTAACAAGGTTAATTACATTAATAACCTCATCGGCATTAGTAATACTATATCTACATACTCCTATTTTTTCTGTATATATTACCCCAGTGTTTAAAATCTTCTGTAATTTTTCATACATAGGAATCTCATTTTTACCAAAAGTAAAAACGATTTTGGGAGAAGTCTTTTCTCTTTCACCCTGTCTAAGTATGATAGATCCGTCTCCTTCAATTAATCCTGCAAGATAATAACCTAATTGATTTGTTATACCTGTGTGAATAGTTCTAACTGTTCATTTAACCATTCTTTCTTTTAAAGGTAATCCTTTAGAAAGACAAGTACCCTTTACATGTGATGTAAACGAAGTTAGCTTTAACCCACATTTATTTTTCGTATGGTTACCTAAATATGTCAATAGTAAATATTTTCTATATTTACTGGACTATATCTTAATCAATAGGTTAAACATACTACTATTAACGTATTAATTTTTAACAAATAGTCTCTGAGGATCCTACTAGGATATTTATCCATCCGTTGGTTTCCTGCTGATTGTCTTATTATAATAAGAGTTTCCAGCAATTAGTTAAATTTTAAGAGAGCACATAAATGTAACAATACTGTTTTTATAATCTTTTTATAGTTTTATAATTTTCCTATCAAAGATCTAATCTTTAGTCTACCTTGATCAGTAAGATGTTCCTTAGATATAACCATATTATAGACAATCTCTCATTTTTTAAAATCATTAAACTTGTTACCCAATAAGGGATATTTATTAAAATAATCCATAAGAAATTTAACACTATTTATAGATGATACACCTATAGATAATATTTCTGAGCCTGTATTATTAGTATAACTTTTAAGATTACAAGATAAAAATAAAGCTAAACTTTCCATAAAAGGTTTCATGGAAGAAGATGTAGGCTTGTCATATAAACGTTGATCCAATCTAAATTTAAGACTAATGTTTTCACAGATCTTTTACGAGTATCTGATTTAGCTTTGCTTTCGATATATTTAATCCCAAAATTAAAGTTTAATACAAACAAATATAAACAATTTATTATATTATCCGGTTACATTCATTTTTATATATTTTTTAAAAATAATAAAGAATATAAAATTAATAAAGTAAAATATCGAATTAAATACCTAACTTATAAAGCATACTAGGTACCCTATATGGTTTTACCACAGGTATCAAGATAAGCATAGAGTTTTTAGGGATATAAATTCTATATCCACCCCTGTCTGTATGCACAGTAGGATTCAGTCTGTAACGTATAATTAATACGTTAATTCATCTTACTACATCCTGTAATGAATAAGAGTCAGTACATAGTATTATACCTCCACCCCGATATGTCCCGTCACCCATTATTAGATGAGCTAAGGCCACAGGTGTTAATATATCATAAATATTAGAAGGAATTACCTTTTTATTGTCAATTATTAATAATTTAAGGTAAACTGCTAGTATTACATTATAAATTTACCCCCTTTTAATCTTGCTGAAAAAAAGAGGTAAAGCCTGTAAACCAACTATTGTTTGTAAAATTGGAATTATCTATTAAACTTTATGATAAACCGCCTCCGGGGAAAGAATATTTAGCATTAATAAATTTAATTAGATCATTAAATCTTTTATTTTTAGGTGTTCTAAGTTTACCATGTATTAAATTAATAAAAAGTATAATACCATTTTTGTCCCCAATAATATAACGAAGAACATTTTTACCTGAAGTTTGGAAACGTCCCACATTACCCAATTCTGATTGAATATACGCGTACATACCTAAATTGTTGATATGTGAAGTAAAAACTATCCTAGGATTAAGTACTCGATTTAAAGTTGTATTACCTAAAGCAGGAATAGAGATATGACCCAGAGAATATAAATATGTATATTAGATTATTTTTTTTATTATAGAAGGTAAGGGGATATAAGGTTTTATACTCATTAATAAAGTATTTAATGAAGAACGATAAATATATATACTGTATTTATCTTTTTCTAGTATTAAATTACAACGTAATCTATATTTGATCATTAATACATTTATTAATTTAACGTTATCGAATATGTTGTTAAAATTAGTACAAAGTTTTATTCCTCTTCCTTGTAAGCTTATACCACTACCCATTACTCAATGAGCTAGAACAAAAGGTGTCAATAGATCATATATATTGCAAGGCACCCTTTTTACATTTTTGATATAAAACATAGAATAAATTTCAATAAAACAGAACAACCATTTAGTAGACAATAATATAACATCAACTGGTTTACCTTTCGGGTTGTTATTAAAACGGTAAGGGTCTTTTTCACAATACATATGAATTTCTCTAAATACGTAATAAATATATTCCTTATTAACATAAGGTTGACAGAATTTAATACGTGCTTTTGAATTTGTTTTACGGTGAATATTGGCTCAACCTTCTGATAAGAGTAAACCAATAAAAATGCTATACAAGTACGGAGGTATAGCGTGCTTAATGCAAATTTCTTTTAGAGGTTCTGTATAACAAAAAACAGCTGTAAAGGGAAGGTTTTTTATACATATAGCCCTTGTAGATGAAATATCTTGCAAAGGCGCAAACTCTCTTACTTTTTTATTTGGCTAGATATGCTAGATTGTGTTAGTAATTTATACTTCATACTAGGTATAATGTAGGGATATATAATGGATGTCAATAAATCCATAGACTTTGAACTAATAAATATTCTAGGTTTGTTATCCGACATATGTAATGTACATTTAAGTCTGTATTTAATTATTAACACATTAATTAATCTAACTACATCTTTCAGAGTAAAAGAATCAGTACAAATTCTTATACCACTAGATACAGCAGTACCATCACCCATGATAAGATGAGCTAGAGAAACAGGAGCTAATCTATGATAAATATTCTCAGGGACAACTTTTTTTCCGTTAAGGTAAAAATCATTAAAAAACTCTACTAAACAAGGCATACTACGAGTAGCAAAAGTGACAGAACTAGTTTGTATATTATTTCTATTTTTAGTTTTAAATCTAGGTAAACTATAGCAATAATGAGAGAATATACCAAAAACTGACCATACATAAGAAGATTGAGAAAAAGCTTGTTCGAAACCAAAATGAGGATACTTATTGTTGGCACTCGCATAAGACAACCAACCATCCGATAACAATAAACCGACTATAACACCTTGTTGATCGTTTGGCAGTTTAAACATGTGTAACTCCTCATTGGATAATCTTAGTGTTCTAAAGCCAGAGTAGAGATTTACCCCTCAAACCACTAAAGCCGTACAAGTACTTTCTGGTCTATAAGTACTTTTACTTCTTTTACTTGTAAAAAGCACTGTAACAGGTAAGGGATTTATGGATTTAAAAATAGAAAATTGTAACAATCCTGGCTTTTTGTCTTCTAAGAGACCTGCTAAATAATAACCCAAATTATTATTTGTAAGTAGTCTAGTATCATTATTAGCTTTATAAATACTTAGAGCTTTTTCTAGATCTTCGATAGGAATAGCTTTAGCTATATTCAAATTATAAATAGACAGTATAGTACCTTTTAATCACGTTTTACCCTCTGCTATTACATCTCTTCATCAGAATGACATAGCTAAAATTACTGATGTTAAACTCATCATTAAATTGTATTCTGCATAAGCAAATCCATGAAATGATAAAACTGCAGATGTAGTAAGGCTTAGTAAGCTAATGGATGTATATAAAGGTCATGGAGAAGGAGATACTAAATGAAAAGGATGTGCTTGAAAATTACTTCTATTTAAGTTTAACATGATATTTTAAAATAAGTTCATAATACGGATTTTTTTTTAATCACAACCAAAACATTCAGCATAGCTCTTCTAGGTTAAATTTAACACTAGTTATTTTTATTATTACCTTAGAGTAAAAACATATAAATTTATAAGAGTGAAATATGTTTATCTTTAAACAAAAAAAAATGAAATAAATTGCTTTACTTCCTAATTAAGCTAGAAGTAGATATAACATGTAAATGCTACACTATTTTTTTTAATATAACTATTATGCCCCTCTTATTTTTAAACAAAAAAAAATGAAATAAATTGCTTTACTTCCTAATTAAGCTAGAAGTAGATATAACATGTAAATGCTACACTATTTTTTTTAATATAACTATTATGCCCCTCTTATTTTTTTGTCTTTTTAGAAAGAACTTTAACATTTTTATCTTCTTTATCGCTTCAGTTTATATCAATATCATAATCTTAATTTATTTCTAAATCTTCATTTATATCTAAATCTTCATTTCTATCTAAATCTTCTTATTCTATTTTTGAATTTTCCTTAAGATCTAGAGATTCTGAATTTTTTTGTTGTATCTTATTATTCACAAAATCTATTTCTTCTTGTGAAGGGAATAATTTTTTTTATTTTATTTGATTTTTTATCTAATATCGCTACTCCTCTAAATATCAAACTATTCATAAGATTAGTAACTAATCTAAAATCAGTAGCGTTATATGGTTTAGTCACTATAAGGTTTTTAATATGAGATCCATCTAAATTTAAATTAAATAATCTATTCATATGATTTATTTCGGTTTCCAATACATTTTTTTCCTTTAAACTTCTAGTTAACATATAAACTTTTACTTTATCTAACATAAACCTATAAAAATCTTTAGGATCGTCTTTTAGAGAAGATTCGGATAGATTTAATTGTTCAAATAAATCAACCTCTTCAAATAATAAACTAAGGTGTTGAAATTACAAGTTCCATCTAATTGTATAGGGAGAAAAGATTCAAATTCAGAAAAATGTATATTATCTAAAAATTTTACAAATCGTTTAATTTCAAAACAACAAGCTAAAAACATAAACTTATTTTCTGCAGATAAAATAAAATAAGTTTGTAAGTTAGTAATCATAGATAAATTTTTTTCAAACCATTCTACTCTTTTACTATAAGACAACTTATTAATCCCATTTCCATAACAAGTAGCTGTATAAGCCTTTAAATAATGAATAGACGAAATATCATTTCTATGTATAATACAAGGTCGTGCGAATAAAAATTAGAGCTTTAGCTAATTCAGTTCCTTTATAATTTAAATAAGTAACTCTGTTATAAACCCTCCCCCTAAAATCTAACATTAAAGGAAAAAATATTTCAGGAACATTACGAAAAGTATCTGCTATTAACATAACATAATATTCCAAAATTTATTCTGAAACATATGATTGATATTCTTTTTCTTCAAGTTTAGTCCTTTTTTCTTTATATCTAAGAGGATGATCATCCTTAAAAAAAAAAAATTCGATATTATCTTGTAAATAATCCAATAATGTTGTGTTAATTTTAAAAGGCGTTTGCATCATTTTATTTAAATTATCTATAAGCATATTACATGAAATTGTGGGTTTATTAGGTTGTTCAGGGTATAGGAGTTAAATAGAAGATAAACTATTAACCCTATTAAGATATATGGTGCATAAGATGTAATAACACCAGTATTTAATCTAGCTATATTATTACTTAAAAATAACTCTTCTTACAACGGATGGAACTAAAGGAGTACCTATAATTGTATCATTAACTGAAATAAACTGCTTATAACAAATGCAGTAATTGTAATCAATATCCACATTTAAAGAAGGTCAATAATCTAGAATAAATTGACGTTTAGCACTTTTATTGGGAAATAAAATGTCTAAATATTTAATGGGGCTTTAAGCAAAAGTTTATTTTACTCTTCTCCCCTTAATTGCAGTATAAAATTTGTACTGCAATTTACCAGTAAATACCTAAGATGTATATACTGGGATTTGTTATACTATAATAGATAAAAATTACTATAAATAAAAAATTTCACCTTTTTCATAACAAGTTAACGGTAATATAACAGTTATTTTACGAATATGAATGTATAATAGTTAACTAAGTCAATCCGTAACAGCTTGCATTCCTTCAGCAAGTTCCTTTCCACCTTTTACTGCTAAATCCACAGCCTGTAGTTTAATCTGCGTAATTTGAGTAGTTAATTCTGGTGTAACAGATGGTTGGCTTAATTCTGAGTTTGCTAATCTATCTACTTCTCTTTTTAAGTTCATCATCTCCTCTGTCTTACGATGTATCAGATCAGACACCCTATAAACATCATCACCTACTTCCCTTCTCATTTGTCTACCAGTAGGTATTTCTCTAACATAACTGTTCAAATTCGCAAGTAGACTTTTAGTTGTGTAGAGCTTTGTAAACTAAGAGCCGTTGGGGGTAATAGGTTTTTTACTTTGAAACAATACTAGTGATAAAGATATAACTAGTACTAATATAATATTAGAACTATTAATATATGAATTAAATAAAAGATAGGCTATTAACCCTATTAAGATATATAATGCATAAGATGTTATAACACCAGTATTTAATCTAGCAATATTACTACTTATATTCAACAGACCTTTCTCTAGACCCCAAGGACCTAAATACTCTACTGATCCTTTATCTATAACTTTCGTTGTTTGACCTCCTAGTTTTAAAACAAGACCTGTAATGTACTTGTTATAAAATAACTCTATTAAGAAACGTTGATTAAGGAAACTAAATATGTTGTAACCTACTCTAGATAATTTAAAGTAAATTAGTATAGTAGATAAGTATTCAGACAACACTATAGCAATTACACTTAATGAAATAGTGAATAGTAAAGGTAATAACTTAAATAGAGTTGGTACTCCAAATTCAGTATCTAGCATTATTTCATGAGAAGGATGTATAAATAAAGCATTATCTGAAAAGAATCCTGAACCTAACCCTATAAACATGTCTTTTGTTATAAACCCAAAGAATATTGAGAATACAGCTAAAATCATTAACATGGCGATCAGATTTATCATACAAATATATATAGGTAATCGTAATAAAAACTAGGTATAGAAGATAATACTAACAATTAAAAAGTAGGTATTTCTATATTAGTTAATTCTTTTAGTTTTCATACCACTTTTTATTAATTCAATTTTAGCCAACCCTTGCTCAGTTAAATGCTCTTTTTCTTGGATTAATGATCCGATTTTAGAAAAATAAGAGAAATCTAAGGCTTTAACCCCTTTTATAGTATATTTTAAGAAAAATGGTATAATTTTTTGTTCTATGTCAGAAAACTTCGTAACTGTATAGTTACCTTCATTTCTCGTAGAACTAGGATAGTATTTACCACAATCTAAGAACTCGAAAAATAACCATAATAAAGCATCATCTCTATAATGTTGAGTTACAGAAAAGACTAAGATAACTTGTTTTCCAACTTTTGTCTTAGAATTTATAATATTAACAAAGAAATTACCTTCAGCGCTAACAAACCCTGACAAT